>Ga0180432_10001864_pt1 | contig 32542 bp, 30 predicted proteins | sample SS_ome_10_FD_132414 | JGI IMG/M metagenome (GOLD analysis project Ga0180432, IMG submission 132414) | Hypersaline lake sediment archaeal communities from the Salton Sea, California, USA - SS_1_MS_2 metaG | ecosystem: Environmental > Aquatic > Non-marine Saline and Alkaline > Hypersaline >...
CGGCGGCTGGGAGCTGTATGACCTCGAAGCCGACCGCACTGAACTTAATAATCTTGCTGAGAAGCATCCCAAAAAAATGGCGGAGTTGAAAGCTATGTACGAGAGTTGGGCCGAGCGATGCGGCGTGCGGCCCTGGCCTGTGAAAAGGACCAAAAAGAAGAAAAAGTGATAGATGAGGAATACCGGCTTTATAATTTTCTGTCTAATTTTCGATAGCTGATTGCTTCTGCGATGTGTTCGGGGCGGATGTCTTGTTCTGCGGTTAGGTCGGCTATTGTTCGTGCGACTTTGCAAATTTTATCGTGCGCCCGGGCACTCAGGCCGAATTCGGTCATCGCCTGTTTGAGCATCATTTCGGAAGCAGAATCGAGTTTGCACCACTTTTCAATCTGTTTGTGGCTCATTCTTGCGTTTGTCATTATTTTGCCATCGCCGAACCGCCGGGCTTGGACTTCTCGGGTAGCGACAACATCTGCTCTTACTGTTGCCGAGTCAAGCCGGCCTGATTTGGAGCGAAGCTTTCTGAAACTTATGGCCGGCACGTCGATGTGAATATCGATTCTGTCCACCAGCGGCCCGGATATTTTCGAGAGGTACCTCTCGATTTGATTTGGTGTGCACCTGCACCTTCTTGCATCGGAGCCGAAATAGCCGCACGGACAGGGATTCATTGCTGCAACGAGCATAAATTGAGCTGGGAACCTGATAGTGCCTTTGGCCCGGGAGATGGTGATAAAGCCGTCTTCGAGCGGCTGGCGAATCATCTCCAAGACATGTTTGCCGAATTCGGCGAACTCATCGAGAAACAATATTCCGAAGTGCGCCAGTGACAATTCGCCTGGCCGGGGGGTCGTACCGCCTCCGACCAGTGCCGGTCCGCTGGCTGAATGATGCGGCATTCGAACGGGACGTCTCGCCAGCAGCGCCTTATTTTTGCCGAGCAGGCCCACCGCAGAATATATGCGGGTAGTCTCAAGCGATTCGGCCAGTTCCAAAGAGGGCAGAATCGTTGCCAGTCTCTGTGCGAGCATTGTTTTACCGGCGCCGGGCGGGCCAATCATCATTATATTGTGTCCGCCGGCAGCAGCGACCGTCAGCGCCCGCTTGACGCTTTCCTGGCCCTTAACGTCCGCAAAATCAACCTCGTAATTCGAAGCTACGTTAAAAAGCTCATCTAAATCAACCATCGTTGTTTCAAGCGGCAATTGCCCGCTTAGAAAACCTTCCGCCTGGGTCAGTGAGCCAACGCCATAGACCTCCATATCAGCAACGACTGCGGCTTCTTTGGCGTTTTCGAGAGGCACGAGCATTCTGGTAAAACCGTTTTTTGCGGCGGTCATCGCCATACTCAGTATGCCGTTGACCGGCCTGACTCTGCCGTCCAGCGCCAGCTCGCCGACGATAATAAAATCCTTAAGGACCGTGCTGACTAAAATCCTCTGGCCGATAAGCATTCCCAGAGCGATGGGCAAATCGAAGGCCGGCCCCGCCTTTTTGACATCGGCAGGGGCGAGGTTTATCACCGACTGGGTTTTGGGATATTTGTAGCCGCAGTTGACGATGGCGCTTTTGACCCGTTCGGTGCTTTCTTTTACAGCGGTATCCGGCAGGCCAACAATGATTGATTTTTCAAAACCGCCGCGGGCAACGTCAACTTCAACCTCACAGATTAATCCTTCAATTCCTTCAAGTGTTACGCTATGCAGTCTTGCTAACATAATTTCTCCTCATTATCAGATTTGAAAAAGGGTATCTTAAACTCTGGCCGGTCTTATCGCAAGGGATTTTAGGATTTTTGGCGCTATATCGCAAAAAAATCGGAAGATAAAATCCAATAGACAGGTTAAAACCAATAAAATATTGCGATTTTGCCAATTTGCTCTTAAAATGGGTTTTTCTTTGTGAGTATAAGCTGATTTTTTTGATGGAGAAAATTATGGCAGAAACAATACCGACACGCCAGGAGGCTTTGGCGCTGCTGAAGGAATACAATAAGAGCGAGGGGCTGATTAAGCATGCCCTGGCGGTAGAGGCGGCGATGCGTTATTGTGCCCGCAAACGGGGCGCCGATGAGGAAAAATGGGGTATTGTCGGCCTGGTTCACGACCTTGATTATGAGCAATTTCCCGAGCAGCACTGCCGCAAAACCGAGGAGATTCTCACCTCCGGCAACTGGCCGGCCGAATATATCAGGGCTGTTCTTGCCCACGGCTGGGGTATTTGCACTGATATCGAGCCTCAAAGCGAAATGGAAAAAGTCCTTTATGCGATAGATGAACTGACCGGGCTTATAGTTGCCACGGCACTGGTTAGGCCGTCGAAGAGTCTGATGGACCTCAAGGCCAAATCCGTTAAAAAGAAGTGGAAGGACAAAGCGTTTGCGGCGGGTGCAAACCGCCACGTAATCCAGAAAGGCGCCGAGATGTTAGGAATGGAGATTTCTGAGCTTATCACAGACGTGATTATGGGGATGCGCGAAGCGGCTGACGAACTTGGGCTTCGGGGCGATATCCCAGCTGAGCAGGCGGGTGGTTAAATGTTGGGTTTAGTTGTGGAAATATTAAAAAAGAAGCAAACTTAGGGGAAAAGCCCTTTTTCAGTAGAAAAGGCATTTTTCAGTGCTGATAATGGCCATAGGGAGCTAATAACATAGAATTTTTGCGCAAAAAATTGACAATTAGGAAAAATTTGGGCAAAAAATGGAAGAAAAAAGAAAGAAGATGGGGCAAAATGAATGAAAAATGGAAGAAAACGTGAAAAAAATGAATGAAAAATGGAAGAGAGAGAGGAAGAAAATGTAGAATGAATGAAAATAGAGGAAGACGGAAATAGAGGAAGATGGAAAGAAATTAAAAAAAGTGAAAAAAAATGGAGAAATTACAAAAAAAAGCTTGCAAAGTTTGCTCCGGGTTGTATAATGGAGATTGTATTGAAGAGTTCTTTTCTTCTAAATAACGTTTTGGTGTTGAGGCAGTTAGTATTTTATAAGTTTGCTCTATATTATTTAAAAAAAGCTGTCTCTTAAAAGCTGGAGATTGTAACCTCTCCAGCTTTTTTTTTGCGTTTTGCCGGTTTTTTTCGGACCTAAGTGCATCAACTGCTTGTTAAGTGCGTCAACTGCTTGTATTGATCCAGTGGAAAGCCCGCATCTACTGTCAAAAAGCCCGCACCTACTGTCAAATTGCTTGTTGCGTTTTAGTTTAACATGAAAAGGTAGGCCAAAAACGTCGTTTTTCCGGTTAAAAAGAATAATGCGGTGGAACAGAGAATAATTATGTAAAAAATTTAAAAATTTAGGGAACACCGGGCCAATTTTGCGCATCTTGTTAAATGAGTTTAGAAACGGAAGAAGTAGTTTTGGAGCAAAACGGTAAGATGAAAAACGAAGAACTGCAAAAGTATCTGGACGAATTGGCGGATGCCACAGCTGAGCCAGTTCGGGGCGGGCTTGCCGATGAGATAAAAGGCCAGGTTCCGCAGGCACTGGCGCCACATAAAGGCGGGATGGATACCGTCAATATTGTCATTCATTTAAGGGTAAGCAAATTGGCGGCGGCAGCGGTTATAATTCTAACGATGCTCCTGTGTGCCCATTTGCTTGGCGGCAAAAGTTCCAAAGGCAAAGGGATACTCCAGGACAGCAGGCTCTTGATAAGCTACTTTTTGGGCAGTGAAAGCACCGGCGACGGGGTCCTGGCCGGTGTGTCGGGTTATTATGAGAATCTTATCAGCCAGGGCATTGATGTTGCCTATTACGGCGACAGAGTTGACCTTGAGGACGCCAATTCGGTTCTTATGCAGTGGAAAGTATCCGAAGGGCGGTATAAAGTAATTTTTGCTGATTTGCGCACAAAAATAGTCAGCCCGGAGGAATTAATCGGACTACAGAGGAGAATGCTCCAAAAGGAGGTAAAATAAGCGTATAAAGCCTGAGAAATATTTTATTTATTGCTTGAAATACGAGCAGAACCGTGATAGAATAAAAGAACCTGTGGAATAAGCAGCAACTTTTGAAAAAGGCCGTTTATTGATGGAAAGAGAACGGAAAGGAGCTTATATTATGAGTGGAAAAAAGGCATTTACATTAATTGAACTGTTGGTTGTAATTGCCATTATTGCTCTTTTGATGGCGATATTGATGCCGGCTTTGAACAAGGCCAAGGAACAGGCGAGAGCTGTAACCTGCCAGTCGAACCTGAAACAATGGTCTCTTGTTTGCCAGATGTATGCGAACGCCTGGGCAAACTTTATAACTATGGGTATGCCCTCACCTGGAAGGCAGTATGGTGAGTGGGTCAGGGCCCTGGCATCGTATTATAAGGAACCGGAAATACGTCTTTGTCCATCGGCTTCGAAACTCAGTGCTGGTATCAAGCTTGGCAGCGGCTCAGAATGGGAAGGGTCAAAAAGCTCCCCCTGGGGCTCCAGATTTGGTGCGGTGGCCGGCAGTTACTACAGCAGCTACGGAATGAATGACTGGGTCTGTGATGTCGCAAGGCCTCCCAAGAGTACGACCTGGGCGAGTAATTTCGACAACAACTACGGAAGAGGAAATCTGTGGAATGGCTTCAGGAATGTCAAGCAGGCAAATTTAGTGCCCCTAATTCTGGATTCCAGGTCCTATGGCGGCATTCCCATGGATGACGACCCGCCGCCGGCGGAGGATGACGCCAAGCGTGCCTCCACCCCAGGTTATATGGACATCTTCTGTATCGACCGGCACAAAGGACAGATAAATAGTTCTTTTATGGATTTGTCAATAAGAAAAGTTGGGCTCAAGGAGTTATGGACGTTGAAATGGCACCGAAGTTTCAATGTTTCCAACTCATACACTATGGCCGGTAACGGCGGAAGACCTTATACCGGCTGGCCTGAGTGGATGAAAAAATTCAAAGACTATTAAAGTTAAATTTGGCAGATAAGAGTAATCTCTGAAGCCATTGTTTTTTTTTGCTTTGTTGGGCTGCTGAGAGGAAATTTGAGAATTGCTGCGACGAGTGGGCGCAGGTGTTTATATATAAGGTGAAAGTTGTAATTTTTGAAAAGAAGGAGTTTTTATGAGCAAAAAGGCATTTACGTTAATCGAGCTTCTGGTGGTGATTGCCATTATCGCTTTGTTGATGGCGATATTGATGCCGGCACTGAACAGAGCAAAGGAGCAGGCCAGGGCAGTTAGCTGCAGGGCGAATCTTAAGCAAATCGGCATAGCGGCACAGATGTATGCCGACGCATGGAACGATAAAATCCCGCGCGGCGCCTGGTCACAAGCTCCAATACCCTGGTTCGTACTCTTTCTTCCCTATCTGAGCCATCAGCAGAACATCCCGGATTACCGCAGCGTTAAGATATATCGCTGTCCCAGCTACCCTGACAAGGAGCAGACCGTCTGTTTCGTCGTTAACAACTGGGATTGGGTTGATTACACAGAAGGAAAAGAGTACAGGGAAAAAGAATACATAAGGTTGACTACGTACAAGCACCTCGACTGGACTGTTTACCTTGCCGACAATGAAGATGGTCCCTGGCGGGAGATAGTCAGGCAAGCAGGTGACGTAGCAGGCCGTTATGTCGATATGTATTTGAAGACGCATATGGCCAGTTCCGAAGACGAACCTGCAACTCAAGGGGAACTAGGCCGGCGCATTGCACGCGATCGACACGGAAACGGCTACAATGTCCTGTATTTCGACTGGCATTCCGGTTTTCTGAAAACCACCGGCCCGGACCACAGAGGTGGATTGAGTGAACATGAAGAAATGGAACTCTGGAGACTTTGGAAGTAGATAGCCGCTGCTGAAAAAAACAATAGCGGCGCTCTTGCGCAACTATTAGAATAAATAGTCCACTGATTTGAGCGCCGTGTAATGTTCGTCCGTAAATAGCACGGGAAAGTAGGTTTAATCAAAGAGGTGGATATTGTGGAAAAACGAGGTGTGTTTAGTCCCTTGGAAATAAAGTTTTGTAACAGTGCAGACAGGCGGTTTGCAGCCGCCTTTACCTTAATAGAGCTTCTGGTGGTAATATCCATAATTGCGCTGTTGATGGCGATATTAATGCCTGCGCTGAATATGGCAAAGCAGCAGGCAAGAGGAATTGTTTGCCGCTCTAAATTAGGGGAAATCGGAGTGGCCGCTAATATGTATGCTGATGACAATGACCAAGAGGTCCCTCGCGGCACAAATATCGCCGCAGTCAGTAACGACCGGATGTGGTTTATGCTTTTTATGCCGTATTTAGCCGTTACAAAGAGGGACTTTGGGCAGCGCTATGACCCTTTCGGCGATATGAATATATATCGCTGCCCAAGCTACCCCAACAAGGAACAGGCCCTTTGCTATGTAATTAACAACTGGGAATTCGAAGGTAAAAATGATTTTGAAGGCAAATCAGCCAATGAAGATAAACCGGCCAAATTGACACTCTATCGCCATCTCTCAAGGACTATTTATATTGCCGACAATGAGGCCGGCCCCTGGCGAAAAATAATCAGAGAAATGGGTGACAGGGGTACCGGCGAAGCAGATATACAGCATGTGTCGCACCTTCCCAGCTCTGACGAGGAGGTCAATGCCGCCTTGGGCCGGCGCATTGCCCGGCGGCGACACGGTAAAGGCTACAACGCCCTTTACTTCGACGGACACACCGGCCATGTCAGCACCAAAGGAGCAGACTACCGAGGCGGGCTCAGCGCTCATGAGGAAATTAACCTCTGGAAGCTCTGGAAATAGCATATTAACTGCGCAAGAGCAGATATAATATAATCAGAGAGCCGTATAGTTGCCGTTGAATATTGCCGGCCGATTCATAGCGGAATAGAGGAAGGAAATTATCTATAGGTAGCAAGTTACTTTTTATGCAAAATCGAGAGGCCTTTACACTAATAGAGCTTCTTGTGGTAATCGCCATCATTGCACTGTTGATGGCGATACTTATGCCGGCACTGAACAAGGCGAAATTCCTGGCAAAATCGGTTGTCTGCCAGTCGAACCCGAAACAATGTGGTCTTCTCTTCTCGATGTACACGCAAGAGAACGATGGTTATTTTATGACCGGCGATATAACGGCGCCCACAAATCCGTGGACCCGCGGGGCGTGGCTGATAACATTAAAGCCTTATTATAAGGCATTGGAAACACGAAAACCCGAAGTGCGTTTCTGTCCAATGGCAGAGAAAGCAGAGGCGGGGAAGGCGGCCGCGGGCCTTACACCGCCTGGGATTGGCGAGCCAGAGCCGGCTTCAACGAGTTTGGCAGCTACGGAATGAATTTGTGGGCTTACAATGCAAATGTGTACATAAGGGGTAATCTCTGGGGCAGAAAGCTTGAAGACCATTGGAAGACTATGAATGTCAAACGTGCCGGTGAGATACCGCTTTTTCTGGACAGTTGGTGGCCTGGAGGAGCACCGGCTGGCACCGACGCGCCACCGGCCGTAAATGGACCGCCCGCACCGGCGGGCAACTTAGCTGCAAATGCGTATCACATACCGGAAATGCCTCATTTCTGCATCGACCGGCACAGCAAAGGAACGATAAACGGTGTCTTTATGGACAGTTCCGTCAGAAAATTGGGTCTTAAGCAACTGTGGAAACTCAGATGGCATCGCAATTGGAAGGAAGCTGAGGTACCAGAATGGCCGGACTGGATGAAAGAGTTTAAAGACTACTAATGTGAACGAATGCCAAAAGAACCTCTCTCAAAACCAGCTTTTTTATGGATGTACAAATAAGCCCTGAGATAATCACATTTATATAGCCGAGTGGATTTGTCATAAAAGCAGCAGCAGCAATATTTTATAAACGGCAAGAGACTTTTTAATTATGCGGCTTTGCGTTTATCGACGCAGCCAGAAGGATATGCCTTAATCTGTCAACAGTCAGAGAGTTGAGATAAGTTTCGCTGAAGTCCAACTTAAACCGGCCTTTGAAATTTTTAATTTTCCTCTTCAGCTCGTTTTTGCCCAAAGAGGCAATCGTTGTAGATGTTTGCTCAAAATATTCTTTCGAAGTCATCGCCCGGTCCTTGTTACGTATTGGTTTAAGTTGAATTCACAGGTTCTGTATCGTCTCCTGTTCCGGGCTGCTTTTGTATTAAATTTTCTGTTGTAATCGAATCGGGAAAACTGATTTATTATAGTGCTAAAATTTTTTTGTTATTTAACAAATAGTCTGATAACTTTTTAGTTATGAAGACAGAAGAACTCAATTACGATTTGCCCGGTGAGTTGATTGCTCAACATCCAAGTAATGTTCGAAGTGGCTCAAGACTGCTGGTTTTTAATCGTTTGGGCGGCGCACTAATCGACAGCAGTTTCAGCCGGCTCGGCGATTTTTTGTCGAGAGGGGATTGTCTTGTCATTAACGATACAAAAGTTCTTCCTGCGTGTTTTTTTTGCCGTCGCAAAACCGGCGGAAGAATCGAAGGGTTATTTCTGTCAGAAACCGCTGGAGGTGTGTGGGAAGTGATGCTCAAAGGGGCAGGCAGGCTTCAAATCGGCGAAATTATCTATCTAAGGACCAAAACCAAAGCGGATTTTTGCCCAGCAGTTCTGCTCGAAAAGAACCGTGGAGGTAAATACCGGTTGAAGATAGAGACAGAGGCAGGACTCGAAGCCATCCTTGGCCGGATAGGTTTTCCTCCGCTGCCACCCTACATAAAACGTACAGACGATGCCGCTGCTTCGCAAGAGGATGCGAATCGCTATCAAACCGTTTATGCCAGAAGTAGTGGAGCGATTGCGGCACCAACGGCCGGCCTGCATCTTACAAAAAAGCTAATCGAGGATTTGCAAAGCGCCGGAATCTGCTTTGCATATATCACCCTTCATATAGGAATCGGTACTTTTAAGCCGATAACCGCAGATAATCTTGAGCAGCACCAAATCCATCAGGAACAATTCAGTATTGATGAAGAAAACGCCCTGATAATCAATGCGGCAAAAGAAGAGGGCCGCCGGATAATCGCCGTTGGCACAAGCAGTGTGCGGACACTGGAGACCGTCGCCGCAATAAGTTCACAAATCATCCCTGCCAGCGGCACAACGGATTTGTTCATCAGTGGCGGTTATAAATTCAGGTTCGTCGATGCTATGGTAACAAATTTCCACCTTCCCAGGAGCACCCTGCTGGCGCTGGTTGCAGCCTTTGCCGGTCTCGATAACATTCTGGCCGCTTACAATCACGCCATTGAGCAGCGGTATCGTTTTTATTCCTACGGTGATGCGATGCTGATAGTGTAGCTGCGGTTATGTCAGGCCAGATAAACTTTGTCTTTTGGCTTGATTTGGGGTATCTGGTTCACTTTTGCCTTGATATCACTTTTCTCTAATGCAAAACTCGGCGCTATTTCAATAAGGCAATCGGCAGAGCCGTCAGCTTTTTTTGGTACAGTGATGCCGGCCGATTCCAGCCAGGCCGCCCCACGTGCCACTATCATTGCCCTTGCGGCTTCGGCACTGTCGATACCGGCAGCGTTTTTGACCGGCGCAAATTCATTGTTGCGAATGGTCTGTAAAATTATAGACTTCGAAGCCAGTGGTACAGCATCGAAAACAAAGCTCTCCAGCTTTATTCCGTTTGGCTTATCAGGTTCCACAAGCTCTGCATTTTCATCAATATGCGGAATTTTTTTGTCTGCCCGGTGCAGCGGCAGAGAAAAACCTTTCTTATTTAGTTTTTCAATGAAACTGCAATTGATGATGTGGATTGCGATACTGCCGAGGCAGAATAGCAGTGAGCCATCGGGATTTTGCATCTCAGCCAGCTCGTCCGGCAAATCGCTGTATTCGATGACAGTTACCCTGCCGTTGACCAGACAGAAGTTGCCGACCTTTTCTTTCGGCCCTGTTTTTAGTACGGCTTTAGATGACATCTGGGCCTTGTCGAGCGAATGTAGTCCTATAAAGAGGGGGTCAACAATATTAACCAATGGATTATCGATTTGGAAATAGCTGACTAATTCCACGCCCCTTTTTTTCATATCTTCAAGTGCTCCGCTTTTGTAAATGGCCTTTAGGCTTCCGCCGTGGCCATCCGGTGAGCAGGCAATATTACTCTTTTCAGATAACAGGATTTTGCCATCGAAACTAAAGTTCGGCAGGGTGCCCTGCTGAAATATAAAGACATCGCGTTCTCTGAGTCCGTAATAGCCGTTTGAGCGAAAGATTTCTACCGTTTCAGTATGGTTAAGGGGGCTGGTCATAATGTACCAGGGGCAGGGGGTTTGGTATTTTTTGGAGACGGCCGCGATGGATTCGGCGAAAATCTGAAACAGAGTCTTGTTTTTAACAGGGCTAATGTGAAAATCTCCCTTTGGCCCGTCGAAACCAAGGCGGGTTCCCTGCCCTCCGGCCACGACGAAAGCGGCCACCCTGCCCTCTGAGATTATTTGTTTACCCAATTTAACAGCCTCGGCGTATTTTTGCTTTTGCCCGGTGTCGAGCGGCTCAGGGCTATAACTGCCGGCAGCCGTAATTTCACCACCTGTGGGAGCAGAAAGGGGGTTTTTAATATATTTTGCTACCCACTCATCTATTCTTGATAAATCCAGTTGCTCAATCTGGGAAAGCAAATTCCGCTTTTCAGTCGTGCTTAATTGCTCAAAAAACGCCAAAAGATGGCCCTGTTCGTGTTTTTCGAGTAATTTCTTTACATTTTTTGCGTTTTTTTTAGCTCTCATAGCCTCTGATTCTTTACCACCTGGCCAACAGGAAAATACAGATAATACGCAAATTACAAAAATTTTCAAGAATTTTGAGGATTTTGACGAAATTTATCTTGACTAAATAACTATTTGGTGTTATTATTAAAGTGACGATATGGGTAGGTTTGGAACCCTTATTATAATAAATCGTCATCATAATAAACGTCATTTCATAACCCAAACCTGCCTGAAAATGCTGTGATAAAATACTTGAAAGCTTTTTTAGCTTAGAACTTAGGCTCCTTTAGATTGAAAGACTTTGTTGTATGAGTGTTATTGGCAAATTTCAGAGTTACGAATTGGAACCGGCTGTTTTTAGGCGAATAATAAAATCAAAAAGAGATTCGCAAAAAAACAGTGCTTATATATTGTTGTGTGACGTAGTCGCATTTATTTATTTTGAAAATAGTTGAAGTGGCCTTAAAAACAGCCGCTCTTGCGAATCTCGAAATATTGTAAAGGAGAAACAAAATGAAAAGGAAAGGTTTTACATTGGTTGAGCTGCTGGTTGTGATTTCCATCATCGCGTTGTTGATGGCAATCCTGATGCCTGCTCTGGCAAAGGTCAAGCAGCTCGCCCACCGAATGGTCTGCGGGACCAACCTCTCGGGTATCGGTAAGTCGATGATAATGTACAGCACCGACAACCACGAGGAATATCCAATTGGAGGGGACAGGAGGCCACTTCCCGTGTGGGGAGATACGGCCGCATGGCAGGCATTATTGCGTCCGGATGTCTGGACCGATAGCTCAAGCGTTACATCCTGTTTTTATCTTTTGATAAAGTTTGCCGATGCTCAACCCAAGCAATTTATCTGCAAGGGTGATGTTGGCAGCGCGGTCTTCCAGCTCTCGGAGATACCCGGTGTGGTTATCACCGATATCACTGAGGCTTGGGATTTCGGGCCAGTTCCGGCCCGACCGGGCAAATACTGCAGCTATTCCTACAATAATCCTTTCTGGTATAACAATATAAGTTATGCTGTATCGACGGTAACCAACCCCGGCTGTGCTATCGCTGCAGACAGGAACCCTTATTTTGATGAAAACGCTGAACCTGTCATCGGTGACAACGAGCTTAGAGAACCGGTATTAGACACCGAGGATGGTTCCTACCTGGATCCGGATAAAAAGAGTAGCACCGCAGCGCATCAGCGGGAAGGACAAAATGTCCTCTTTAATGATTCACACGTCAAGTTCGAAAGGTTCCCAAATTGCGGCGTCAATAATGACAATATCTGGAAACCCTGGGGCATGAAAAGCTCCGCTATGTCTGCGGCGCAAAAGCCTCAAATAATGCAGATTGGTTCCCCAATTACTACTCTTCAGGCGGCTCATGATGGTAACTGGCGACCCTGGGGCGAGGAAGATTCAGTACTGGTCAATGAAACAATTTATAAATGAAACAATTTATAAAAGCCCCTAAAGGTGGGATTGATTTTTAACGTGTTTGCATAATTGCGGCCCTGTACAGAACTGTACAGGGCCGCTTTTTTCCAGAGAACTATCTCAAACCACGACCCTTTTTACAATTTTTTTAAATAATTTCCAGAAATATATTGAAAATCAAAATTGCTTTTGACATATATTTCTGTTAGGGTGCGATTTTTGTTTTTTAGATGTGATAAACAAAATATTTTAGGGAGACTGAATATGGGACAGACACTTGCATATAAAATACTTTCCAGCCATTTGTTAGAGGGCACACTCACCGCCGGTGAGCAGGTTGGTATCAGGATTGACCAGACCCTTACGCAGGACGCCACAGGCACAACGGCCTTTCTGCTTTACGAATCAATGGGAGGCGGCAGTGTTAAAACTGACTTGTCGGTCAGTTATGTTGACCACAATATGAGTCAGTTCGGCCCGGAGAACCACAACGACCACATATATTTGCAGACCGTAGCTGCCAAATCAGGGGTTTACCATTCCCGTCCGGGCAACGGCATCTGCCATCAACTCCATCTGGAAAGGTTCGGAAAACCCGGGGCGACACTACTGGGCAGTGATTCACACACGCCCACAGGCGGCGGAATAGGGATGATTGCAATAGGTGCAGGTGGAATGGATGTGGCCGTCGCTATGGCCGGCGGGCCGTTCTATCTGAAAAGCCCGAAGGTCATCGGCGTCGAGCTGACAGGTAAATTATGCGACTGGGTTACCGCAAAGGACGTTATACTGAAGATGCTCAGCATTCTTTCTACAAAGGGCAACGTCGGCTGCGTCGTCGAATATTTCGGCGATGGTCTCGAAACTCTCTCGGTGCCCCAGAGGGCAACGATTACAAATATGGGCGCCGAGTTAGGCGTAACAACCAGTCTCTTCCCCAGCGATGAACAGACCAGAAAGTTTCTCGCCGCCCAGGACAGAGAGCAGGATTACAAGCCCCTCACCGCCGATGCGGACGCCGAATATGACCGGATAATAGAAATAAATCTCTCTGAGGTCGAGCCGATGACAGCGTGTCCGTCTTCACCGGGTAATATAAAAACCGTTGCCGAAGTTGCAGGACTGCAGGTAAGACAGGTAATCATTGGAAGCTGTACAAACTCAAGTTATACCGACTTAATGACAGTTGCCAAAGCCTTAAAGGGAAAAAGAACGAGCAATGATGTCGAATTTGCAGTTGCACCGGGCAGCAGAGAGGTCCTCAGTATGCTGGCCAAAAACGGCGCTTTGGCCGACATCATCGAAGCCGGTGCAAGAATTCTTGAAGCAGGCTGCGGCCCATGCATCGGCCAGGGCTTTTCACCGGCCAACGAGACCGTAACAATCCGAACCTTTAACAGAAATTTTGCAGGCCGAAGCGGCACAAAGGGCGATAAGTCATATCTGGTCAGCCCGGAAACCGCTGTAGCGGCCGCACTTACCGGAAAGGTTACCGACCCCAGAGAGCTGCCGAAGCTCTTTGGCATCGAATATCCCACAGTTCCACTGCCGGACAAATTCGATGTCGATGACAGTATGATAGACAAACCCTTAAGTGAAGAAGAGGCCGCCAAAGTCGAGGTACTTCGCGGCCCGACCATAGTTGTGCCCGAAGCGCCGCCTGCTTTGAAGCAGAATCTGAAGGCAAAAGTCCTGCTCAAATGCGAAGATAAGATAACCACCGACCATATTATGCCTGCCGGCATTTACCTGAAGCTGCGCTCGAACGTTCCCGAATACGCAAAGGTGGTGTTCAATTGCTTCAACGAAGAGGGCAAGCCGACTTTTGCCGAGCGCTGCCTTGAATTAAAGAAAAACAACATTGGCGGTATCATCGTAGCCGGTGAAAGTTACGGCCAAGGCTCATCAAGAGAGCACGCCGCACTTTGCCCGATGTATCTGGGCGTCCGGGCCGTCATTGCAAAAAATATGGAGCGAATTCACAAGGCCAATTTAATCAATTTCTGTATCGTACCGATAGAATTTGCCGACCCGACCGACTACGACAAAGTAAATGAAGGTGACGAATTTCAGATAGACAATCTTCGCCAGGCGGTAGAGAGCGGCAGTGACGAAGTTAAGATTATTAACAAGACGAGTTCATCCGAGTTCACCGGCAAACTGGAGCTTTCAAAACGGGACAGAGAAGTCCTGCTTGCGGATGGCCTGTTGAGTTACGTCAGTAAAAAGGCAAATGAGTAAAAAAACTGTGGCCGTTTTTGGTACCGGCAGAGCAAAAGCAGGCGATTTGGCTTATGAACTCGCTTACCGGACAGGTAAACTTCTGGCTAAGTGCGGCTTTGTAATAGTCAACGGCGGTTACGGCGGCGCAATGTTGGCATCGGCCAAAGGCGCCGCCGAGAACGGTGCCGAAACCATCGGCGTGACCTGCTCGGCCTTTGCTTCTGCTGAGGCCAACGAATATATCAGCCGGACAATCGTTACCAAATCCCTCGATGAACGCCTCGATACCTTAATAAAACTCGCCCAGGCCTATATCATACTGCCCGGAGGCACCGGAACGCTGCTCGAGTTGGCGAAAGTCTGGGAATTAAAAAACAAAGGCTTTCTTAAGGAGCAAAAACCGATTATACTTGTAGGCGAATTCTGGAAGCCGCTCGTTGATTTGGTAGTCAGGGACAACGCTGAGAGTATCGGCTGCATTTACCAGGCCGACGGCCCGGAGCAGGCTGTGGATATTTTAACAGGGTCTGTTTGACTTTTGTTTTTTTACGCAGGTGTACCGATAATGGTCAGGAGATTTGCAGTTGCCATCTTGTTCGTAGCTTTTGTTGCAGGTCTTTGCGCCCCCATTGCAGCAGTTGGCGCCGGGTTGTCCCGCAAAGGCATCCTGCGGGACGGCTTTGCGCTGACCGGCATTGTTGGGAAATTAACCGCCCCCGCCAGCGGCAACGATATATGGCTCTTTGAGCTTGCGGCAGAGCTCAGCGATGAGAGAAGTCAAATCGCCGCAGGCAGCAGCCTGGGGCTTCTGGCCTCATCGGCGCTGGAAAAGATGATAGCCGATGCCAATGAACATCCGGAGAAAACCTTTCGGCTCTGGGGCGAGATAACCGAATATAAAGACAGAAATTTTATATTCCCCATATATTCTCTGCCTGTCAGCATAATCAATGAACCGAAACCATCGACACAGAATAAACAAAAGCCCCGGATAGCTATCAATGAACCGAACGATGTATTGGCCATACCGCAGGAAATAGTGGACAGGCTTAGCAAAAAGCGGGCCGTTCGCACTGTCAAGCTCAGAGGCACCCCAAACACAATAAATCCAGACAGCAAAGACCCCGGCAACAAGCGACAGAAGCAGGATTTTATCCTGTCCAACAGGACTGCATTTTTAGTCGAACAGGCCGATAGTTCAAATCTGAAAATCTATAATTCGAAATTTGTTCTGGACGCTCTCGGTCGCGGTCTTGGAAACAAGGCCCTGCCGGCTTTGCCCTGCAAGGCACTCGAGCGGGCAGAAATAAAACAGCACTCAGAACTCGAACCGATGAGATTCAAAATATCAGGCGTTGTAACCGAATATAAAGGACGACATTACCTGCTCTGCCAAAAGGCTGTATGGGTTCACAGCCACGAAAATTTCCCAAGATAAAGGACAAAGCAGTGAGCAAAGAACTCGACAAAATCCTGATTTCAGCATCTCAGCCAGATTTCAATAAGAGATTAGAGAAGTTACGGGAGAAAAAAGCACCGGCCGGGAGATTTGCTGGCTATGATAGTGAGGGCAGTATTGAAGTGCTGAAAATCGTTCGCAAAGTTTCAGATGGAGGTGATGAAGCAGTAGCGGAATTTACAGAAAAGTTTGATGGAGTTAAGTTAACATTTCAAGACTTTCGGATTTCCGTGCAAGAATTAGAAAACGCGCATAGCGAGATTGAAAAGAACAAACCTGAACTTTTGGCATCCATTCGTCAAGCAATTGAAAATGTAAAGAAGTATCAAACCGAAATCTTCATCGGCAGCAATAAAAGCTGTTCCGGCGGGACGGGAATTAAATACACCCCCATAAAGCGCGTTGGTATTTGTGTGCCGGGGGCTTCAGCTCCACTGCCTTCTACGGTGATAATGACCGCAGTGCCGGCACAAGTTGCAGGCGTGAAAGAAATAGTTTTGGTTTCGCCGCCGAGGTATAACGGTAGTATTCATCCGGTAACTTTAGCCGTTTGCTTTGAGCTGGGAATCGATGAAGTCTATCGCATCGGTGGTGCACAGGCAATAGCAGCTTTAGCTTGCGATAAGGGAAGTATACCGATGGTCGACAAGATTGTCGGCCCGGGCAATCAGTGGGTACAGACAGCGAAGAAAATGGTCTCCAATGACTATGTTGGTATCGATTCCATTATGGGGCCGAGTGAAGTTTTGATAATCGCAAATGATAAGGCAAATCCAGCCTGGGTGGCAGCCGATATGCTAAGCCAGGCAGAACACGCTTCAGACAGTAGCGCAATTGTTTTAACCAACTCTGAAACAATTGCCACAAAGATTCTCGAAGAACTGAAAAACCAGATTGGAAAATTGTCGAGAGCTAACGAAGCCAAGAAATCTTTACTTGGATTCGGTGCCATTATAGCTTTGAATGATATAACTGAAGTTATTAATCTTGCAAACGATTTGGCAGCAGAACATTTGCAAATTCAATGCGGTGGCCAAAGCAGGAAAATCGCCGACAAAATCGAAAATGCCGGGGCAATATTTATCGGTGAATATTCACCGGTTGCAGTCGGTGACTACTGGGCTGGGCCAAGCCATACCTTACCCACTGAAATGAGAGCAAAATTTTCAAGTGCACTTACGAGTAACGACTTTATTAAATCAACCAGTATCATCGAATATGATAAAAAGAAACTCACCGAAAGTTCCGAGGATATTATCCGCTTAGCCCAGGCCGAAGGCCTCGATGCACACGCAAAAAGCATAAAAATCCGACAGCAGGATTGAGCCTGCAGCATCGGCAACCTAAACTTCCCAGTTAAGCTTTTCCTGATATCGCCAGTAAAACCTGCCTAATAGATGACCCCCAATGAACAGTAGATATATGTTGCCACAGAAAAAAGTGAAAGCTAAAACTCGTGATGTATGTATCCCAGATGCTATTTGTGTTAGTAAGCCGAACCCGCAAAAAACTATAATCAGTCCGCAATATTGGAAAAACGTACTGAATATAGAGCCGATGATAACGAAAGGATTAAAACCGGAAGAGGAGTTGAACATAACAACAGCCAGTAAGCCCATCGGGAAAAAGAAAACCCCGTATCCCAGTAATATCCAGTAAACCAAATCGGTCTTGTGAATAAAAATATAGTAAAAACCAACCGGCCCCAAAAAAAGAAAAATACAGCCTACTATGCTTATAGTTTGCGAAAACATGTCACCGAAGTCGGGTGAGTTGCCAAGGGTTTCCGGAGCCCTCAAGCCGCCGAGGCCACTGTCGCGAATGCACTCGGCAAAATACCAGTACATGTATAAACGGAGGGTGATATTTACAATCATAAATGGAATTGTCAAAGTAAAAGCAAGTGGACCGAGAAGAAACATCACAGCACTAACCAAAAGCGGTACCCCGATAAAAATAGCAAGATTTATCAGGCCCGGCACACTTGCCGGATACAGGAATATATCAACAAGCCAGAGGAGTTTTCGTTCACCGGTGGGTTCATCTTGTTCTGCTTGTAATCTTTGCTCAACTGTCTGACCAAAACCATACAAGTCTTCGTACGTATTGTCCTGCTCGGTCGTCTCAGCTGGGACTTCACGTTTTTGTTGAACATCCAAAAGAAGGCCATCCAAATCAGCATTCTTCGGGCTAATCTTTACATCCGAAGTGTGCTGGTCCGCCGTTACGCCGCTTCTTTCCGCTCTTGGAACTACAACAAGACTTTTACATTTCGGGCATTTCCCTTTTTTGCCGGCGTGCGTTTCGGGAACGCTGATTTTCTTGCCGCAGCTTCGGCAGCTAAACCTGATTTTAGCCTGCTCCTGCGGCACTACCAGAATACTGCTGCACTTTGGGCATTTCACCCGTCTGCCGCGGAATTTATCCGGCGCCTTGATTTGCCGACCACAATTGTCACAGCTAAAATTAACCACAACGCCTCCCGCCGACTCAATTATTTGCACTTTGCCTGACTGTTACCGCTTTTTGAAGAACTGATGTCCTTCTTAAGGATAAGACACCGAATCACCCGTTTTCTTCACTGAAAAATATGAAAAAACATTTTTTTAGACAAAATACTTTTCAGCACTAATCAGGTACCGCTTAGTTGTTCTTTTATCAGCGTTTTAGCTTTGGCGAGAGCATTATCTATTTTTTTGGGTTTTTTCCCGCCTGCCTGCGCCATTTGGGGCCTGCCGCCGCCGCCGCCGTCGATTATCGGCGCAATTTGCTTAATCAAGTCGCCCGCATTGAAGCCCTTTTTGACTAAATCATCAGTCATACCCACAAGCAGTGTTGCCTTGCCGTCTTCCTCAAACCCCAAAACGACCGCAGCCGATTTGCCCTTCTTTTTGAGCATATCGATAGCCGCCCGTCCCTGTTCGACCGTGGTCGCGCCCAACCGCCCAGTTATTATCGATGTCTCGCCGATTTTCTCGGCCTTTTCAAGGAGCTCTCTTGCCTGAGTCATCGTGTCCGAGCCGCTTTGCCGGGCAGCGGATTTGAGCTGCCTGCTCAGCTTTTTGTTCTCTTTGAGCAACTGCTTAATTCTTTTTGGCAGTTCCTCCGCAGGGACCTTCAGCATCGCCGAAAGCGCATCTACAATTTCGTTTCGCTGTTCGAGATACTCAGCAAGCCCCCTACCTGTAAATGCGGTAATCCTTCGTACGCCTGCCGAGATACTTTCTTCCCTGATTATCTTAAAGCCGCCAATAGAGCCGAGTCTGTCCAGGTGCGTGCCGCCGCAAAACTCTCTGCTGAACGCATCTTTAACCTGCTCGGTGCCCCCTGCGCCAATAGCTACTACCCGCACCTCGCTGCCGTATTTCTCGCCGAACAGCGCCATCGCGCCGAGTTTTTGCGCCTCATCTATCGGCATCACAGTGCATGTAACCGGCAGGTCTTCAGCGATTTTCCCCCTGACTAATTCCTCTACCTTTTCTATTTGCTCATCCGTCAAGGCAACCGGACAGGTAAAGTCAAATCGCAGGTAATCGGGACATACCAGACTTCCCTGCTGCGCCACGGATTTGCCGACCACCTCCTGCAGCGCCCACTGCAACAGGTGTGTAGCGGTATGGTTTTTCTTCGTCGAATCCCTGTCTTTACTGACGATTGCTGTTACCTTCTCGCCAACATTAAACGTCCCCTCTATCATATGACCCTGATGGATGATACAGTTAGCTATCTTTGTAGTCTCTTCAACAACGAATCTGCCACTCTCTGATTCGATGACACCACAGTCACCGACCTGCCCACCCGCCTCGGCATAAAAACATGTCCCCTCCAGGACAATACCAGCTTGGGCGTCGGCTTCAATCAGGCCCTGGTTTTTGAAACTGTCGGCCTCAATAAATCCGACTATTTTACTTTCGCATCTGTCGTTGTGGTATTTATGCGCATCTTCTGTCGTCGGCAGTTCTACCTCACCCAGCGCCATCATTAACGAGGCGCCCTTTTGTGCTGCCCTTGCGCGCTGTCGCTGCTGCCCCATCAGCTCATCGAACTTAGCGGTATCGACTTTCAGCCCGCGTTCCTCGGCCATAAGCTGCGTCAAATCAAGCGGGAAGCCGTATGTGTCATAAAGCTGAAAGGAATCTTCGCCGCTTATGGTTTTTTCAATCGTTTTTTTTGCCCGCTGGGCGGCAGTGTTGAATATTTCTATGCCTCTGTCAAGCGTTCTGCCGAAGCTTGCTTCTTCCGATTCAATCACCGTTGAAACATAATCGGCCCGTGCCTCTACTTCACCAAATGCATCGCCCATAACATCCACAACCACAGGCACAAGTTTGTACATAAACGGCTCGTGCATCCCTAATTCTCTGCCGAACCTCGCCGCCCGACGCAGTATCCGCCTGATTACATAGCCCCTGCCTTCATTGGATGGCACAGCGCCGTCTGTTATCGCAAAGACCAATGCCCTTATATGGTCGGAGATGACTCGAAAGGCATTATCGGTTTTGTTGTTCAGCCGGGATTTGTATTTGTGGCCGGTAATATCACCGGTCGCATCCATTATTGGCATAAACAGGTCGGTATCGTAGTTGCTCTTTTTCTCCTGCATAACCGCAGCGATTCTTTCCAGCCCTGCCCCTGTATCGACATAATTGGCTCCTAATCCGGCAAGTTTGCCCTCTTCGTCCCGGTTAAATTGTATAAAAACCAGGTTCCAGAGTTCGATGAATCGCCCGCAGCCGCTGTTGACGCCGCATTTGTGACCGGGCACGTTTTTTCTGTCACACATCTTAGACCCAAGGTCGATATGTATTTCGCTGCACGGCCCGCACGGGCCGACCTCGCCCATCTCCCAGAAGTTATCTTTCCTGCCAAAGGCCAAAACCCGCTCGGCTGGTATCGGAGTAACCTTCGTCCACAAATTAGCCGCTTCCTCATCGGCCGGCAGACCGTCATTACTGTCACCGGCAAAAACCGTTGCCCAAAGACCTTCCGGCTTGATGCCCCAGACCTCGGTAAAAAGTTCCCACGCCCACTTGATTGCCTCTGCTTTGAAGTAATCGTCGAACGACCAGTTACCTAACATTTCAAAAAAAGTGTGGTGATAAGTATCTTTGCCGACTTCTTCAAGGTCATTGTGTTTGCCGCTAACACGAAGACATTTTTGACTGTTTGCCACTCGGCGATGTTCCGGCGGCGTCAACCCTATAAAAATGTCCTTGAACTGGTTCATCCCTGCATTGGCAAAAAGCAATGTCTCGTCATTGATGGGAACTATCGGTGAACTCGAAACAAATTCGTGTCCCTTGTCCCTGAAAAAATCTATAAAGCCACTTCTAATCTGTTTTGCACTCAGCATACTGTTAACTTCCGATTTTAGACGCTCATTTATCAATAGCCGCTAATCAATTCTCAGCCACCAGGCCTTTGGCAACGAGGATTTTCTTTTCCAATTCCTCGCGCAACTCCTTGTTCTCGGCAAGATATTGTTTTGCTTTTTCTCTTCCCTGTCCGAGCCGAATATCACCGTAGTTCAGCCAGGCACCGGATTTCTCGACCACCTCACAGCCAACACCAAGGTCGATTAAATCGCCTTCGTAGCTGATTCCGGAATCGAACATAATATCAAACTCGCTGTCACGAAATGGCGGTGCAATTTTATTTTTTACCACTCTGGCCCTTACCCTGCTGCCCACAGCTCCACCGCTGTCCTTTATCGTTCCTATCCGTCTTATATCAATCCGGACCGAACTGTAAAATTTCAACGCCCTTCCGCCTGTGGTCGTTTCCGGATTGCCGAACATAACACCGATTTTCATACGGATTTGATTTATAAAGATAAGGGCAGTCTTGCTTTTGTTGATAACAGCAGCAAGTTTCCTCATTGCCTGGCTCATTAATCTTGCCTGCAGACCCATATGGCTGTCACCCATTTCGCCTTCAATCTCAGCTTTTGGCGTCAGCGCAGCGACCGAATCAATAACTATGACGTCGACCGAATTGGACCTTATTAGCATCTCAGCTATCTCAAGCGCCTGCTCGCCGGTATCAGGCTGGCTGACGAGAAGACCGCTGACATCGACGCCCAGTCTTTTTGCCCACGTCGTATCCAGCGCGTGCTCGGCATCGATAAAAGCCGCCACGCCGCCCTGACGCTGAGCACTGGCGATTATGTGCAGAGCCATTGTAGTTTTGCCCGATGACTCCGGCCCAAACAATTCCGTAACCCTGCCGCGGGGAACACCAACACCACCGAGAGCAATATCCAGCGACAGCGAACCGGTACTGATACCCTCAATCCGGGCGTACAGGTGCTCATCCATTTGCATAATAGCACCCTGGCCGTACTGCTTCTCGATTTGTGCAATCACTCGCTCCAAAGCATTTTCTTTACCTGTTACTTCCGAGCTTGCTTTCATTTTTTTTGTCTTCGCCATTTCCCTTTTCTCCAGCTTAAATAGTGCACATCGTTTGCTTTTTTCCTATCCGTTATCCAATAATTTACAATTACCCAGCACTGTATAAACAGGCCCTTTGGGCGTCAATTCGCTCTGGTACACAACTACCGAATCGGCCGCTATAGTTCCTAATTTATATTCCTTATAATCCTCACTCACCTGTGCCAGCTTGATACCTGCTGCCGGCTTTCTTATCCTGCACAAAGTCAGGTGCCCGGCAAATTTTCTGGTTTCTTTCGGCCAGCCGGCCTCTGATAACTGCATATCAATATCTTCCTGCAGTTGCTGCAGTTGCTCATTTCCTGCGCCAGCCCCTACCCACAGGACCCTGGCGCTTCTGCCGCCAAAATGTCCTACCACTTTCACATCCACTTCAAAATTTTTATGCCGGCCTGCGACCTCTTTGACTATACGGCAGACATCAACAGCTTTTTCATCTTTAACTTCACCCAAAAACTTAAGCGTAAGATGTATATTCTCCGGCCTGACCCATTTGACATCACTCTTTTTAATATCGGCCTTGCTCTGCAGCAGCTGCTGCAAATCACCCAGACCTTTTCTGGTTGCCTCGTCAATATCTATCGCTATAAACAATCGCATTTTTATTCGTTAGTATTCTACTCCAGATTCAGTTTTGCCGTCTTTACGTTAAAACTGTGTTATGTTTCGAAGCGTCTCGAATCTGCTGTCAATATCGGCTTTGCTTATCGAGGTCAGTCCTGTCAGCGAAAAATCCGCAATCGCAAATGATGCAGCCACCGTTCCATAAGCAATCGCTGTTTTTAACGAGGCAAAATCGGTCTTTCCGGCTTCGGCCAGATGTCCCATCAAAGCCCCTGCGAAGCTGTCGCCGGCCCCCGTCGGGTCTTTAACTTCTATTGCTGGAAAAGCCGGCAGAATAAACTTTTCGCCCTTACTATTACACATTATTGAACCCGACTCGCCTTTTTTAGCAATCACAATCCTCGGGCCCATATCCAGAATATTTTCCGCTGCTTTTATCAGGTTCTTTTCCTTGGCCAGCATTTTTGTCTCGTCTTCATTAATTACAAGCGCATCAACTTTCTTCAGCAGGACTTTTAAGTCATCGAGTCGGCTGTCAATCCAGCAGTCCATCGTATCAGCAGCTACGAAAGAAGGATTCTCAATTTGTTCGAGCAATTGAAGCTGAAGGTCCGGCGCCGTATTGGCAAGAAAGACAAACCTGCTGTCTTTGTATTCGTCGGGAACCTTCGGCGGCGCTTCGGCCAAAACGTTTAATTCAACGTTTTCTGTTATCGCTGCGCTCATAGTATCGTGATACGACCCTTTCCAGCGAAAAGTTTTGCTGAGCTCTCTTGTCTCCAGCCCATGTAAATCAACGTCTCTATCGGCAAAAACCTCGGCCAAATCAAATGGACAATCCGAACCGACCGCACCTAAGAATCTGACACCGCAGAAGAAACTTGCTGCCATACTGAAATAAACTGCCGAGCCGCCAAGACAATTCTCGCTGACGCCATAGGGCGTACTGACCGTGTCAATGCCTATCGAACCTGTTACTAACAATGGCATTTTCCTGCCCCCTTTCCCTTTCTATTATTTATTATTATCACTTCCAAATTTTTTCAGCGTCATATCTATCCTTGCCAGAGTATTTTCTCTGCCTAACATATCCACCGAATCGAAAATCGGCGGGCTGATTGTAGTCCCGCAAATGGCAACACGCAAGGGTTGAGCTATTTTGCCCAGCCCGACCTGTTTTTCTTCTGCTAAGCTGCGAAGCATATTCTCAATGGCTTCTTCGGTAAACTGCTCCATCGCAGCAAGTTTGTCTCGTACTGTTTGCAGTATAGCAAGACCGTCATTTTTCAACAGAACTTTTTTGACCGCTTTGTCATCGTACTCGATTTCGGCGTTGGCCAAAAAAAGAAATCTGCTCTTGCGCTCAATATCAGCCAGGGTTCGGGCGCCGGCGTTAACCCTTACGATTCTCGCAAGCAGCTTCTCATCCGCCGAAAGACAGGGAGATTCGACGGTTGTTAAGTAATCCTTAAAATACCCAAGCAGTTTTTCCTCGCCGGCCATACGAATGTGCTCGGTGTTGAATGAAATCAGTTTCTTTCGGTCAAACAGACTGTTGGCTTTTGACAGACGCCCAAGGTCAAACGCCTCTATCAATTCTTCAAGAGGCATAATTTCACGGTCATCGCCGGGATTCCACCCTAAAAGCGCAATAAAATTAACCATTGCTTCCGGCAGATAACCGCTCTTGGAAAAATCAACAATGTTGATTTCCGGCAGCTCGGTCCCAAGATATTCAGCCATTGCATTAACACTCGGCATATCCACAGCACTCTTGCCCGCGATGAAACCGTTCAACTCTTCAACCGTTAAATTGCCAGCCTCGGCAAGCTTGTCCAGCTCGATGCCCTCCCCGGCCTTGATTGCTTTTCTCAGCGCCTTTGGCCTTTCACGCTTGGATAGCTTCCCGCCGCTTTCGCTGATGGTAACGGACATATGGGCGTATTTCGGAAGTTCCATGCCGCTGAACAGAGCCTCCCATAATATCTGCTGGCCGGGCGTATTCATAAGATGTTCCTGACCGCGGATGACATGCGTAACTTTCATCAAACAGTCATCAACCACACAGGCAAAATTATATGTCGGAAGTCCATCGCTCTTTTGTATTATGAAGTCACCGAGTTCACCTGCGCCGAATTTAACTTCCCCTCGCACAATATCTTCCACGGTGATAACCGTATCAGGCATAGCAAAACGCACAACCACTTCCCTGCCCTGGGCCTTTGCTTTCTGAACATCCTCCTCGTCGGGAAAGACTTCAGGCCTTGGATAAATAAAATTTTCTTTCTTCGCTGCGGCCTTGTCACGCATCGCCTGCAGTTCTTCGGGTGTGTCGAAACAGTAGTACGCCTTTTTCTCGTCAAGAAGTTTCCTTAGATATTTGTCGTAGATGTCTTTTCGCAGCGATTGCTGGTAAGGCCCGTTTGGCCCGTCAACCTCAGGCCCCTCGTCCCACTCGATACCCAGCCATCGCAAATCGTTTATTACCTGCCGGGTAGCGGTGGGTGTATTCCTTTTGGTATCGGTATCTTCGATGCGCAGCACGAATCTGCCGCCCATTCGCCTGGCAAAAAGCCAGTTAAAAAGGGCTGTCCTGGCTCCGCCGATATGCAAATACCCTGTTGGTGATGGTGCAAAACGCGTTACGACCATTTTCAACCTCAACAATTGCTTTGAACTTGTCGAAAAACTAAAAATACGCTACAGAGGCTTTATTGTCAAGAACCAGATGCCCGCCTCTATCGGATTTGCCCAAATTGATTAATTCCCGCTGTCAATTCTTTTACAGATAACTATAATGTACTAAATTACAGGACAATAGTACCATTTTTTGAAGGGTAACTGCAAATATGAGCACAGATAATTCAACAGTCAGACTTGACTTTGTCCGGCAGATTGTCGCCGACGACCTTAAGACAAACAAATGGGACGGCCGGGTCGTTACTCGCTTTCCACCCGAGCCGAACGGCTTTCTGCACATCGGACACGCAAAAAGTATCTGCCTTAACTTCGGAATCGCTGCCGAATTCGGCGGCCTCTGCAATCTGCGCTTCGACGATACCAATCCCATCAAGGAAGAGGCCGAATACATCGAAGCTATCAAGCAGGACGTTCGATGGCTTGGCTTTGACTGGGCCGACCGCCTGCTGTTTGCCTCCGATTACTTCGAGCAAATGTACGAATACGCCATACAGCTCATAAAGGCAGCCAGGGCCTACGTCTGCGACCTGAACCCCGACCAAATCAGAAAATATCGCGGCACGTTGACCGAAACTGGAAAAGACAGCCCTTATCGCAATCGCAGCGTCGAAGAAAACCTCGACCTCTTCGACCGGATGAAGGCCGGCGAATTCCCGGATGGCTCACGTACACTGCGCGCCAAGATTGATATGGCACATCCCAACCTCAATATGCGAGACCCCGTTATGTACCGAATCCTGCACGCAGCACACCCCAGAACAGCCGACAAATGGTGCATTTATCCGATGTATGACTGGGCGCACGGCCTGGAAGATTCTATCGAGGGTATCACTCATTCGGTTTGCACCCTCGAATTTGAAAACCACCGCCCGCTCTATGACTGGTTCCTTGAGCAGTTGGGCGTTTTCCATTCACAGCAAATTGAGTTTGCCCGCCTGAATCTTACCTACACCGTAATGAGCAAACGAAAGTTGCTGCAACTGGTCCAGCAGGGCTTGGTAAACGGCTGGGACGACCCGCGTATGCCGACCATCTCAGGTATGCGCCGCCGAGGCTGCTCACCGGCTGCTGTCAGAAACTTTTGCAAGCGCATCGGTGTAAACAAGTTCAACAGCACCATCGATATCGCTCTTCTCGAACACTGTTTGAGGGAAGATTTGAACAGGACATCGCCTCGCGTAATGGCCGTTCTAAAACCGCTAAAAGTCATCATCGATAACTATCCTGAGGATAAAACCGAACAGCTCGAAGCTGTCAATAACCCCGAAGACCCCGCCGCTGGCACACGAAAGCTCCCGTTCTCGCGCCAATTGTATATCGAACGGGAGGATTTTATGGAAGAGCCGCCGAAAAAATTCTACCGTCTTGCCCCCGGACGAGAAGTAAGACTGCGCTACGCGTATTTCATTACCTGCACCGATGTAGTTAAAGATGAAAACGGCGAGGTTGTCGAATTGCACTGCACTTATGACCCAGCCACACGAGGCGGCGATGCCCCCGACGGACGTAAGGTAAAATCAACTTTGCACTGGGTATCAGCCCCGCATTCGCTACAGGCCCGGGTGCAGCTCTACGACCACTTGTTCACAAAAGAAAATCCGGATGATGCCCCAGAGGACCAGGATTTTAAAACAAACCTCAATCCAAACTCACTTCAAGTCCTGACAAATTGTCGTATAGAGCCATCGCTGGCCGATGCAGAACCGCTTAGCAGGTACCAGTTCGAACGGCTCGGTTATTTCTGCGTTGACCCTGACAGCTCCGATGATAAACTCATCTTCAACCGCACGGTATCACTGCGCGACACCTGGGCCAAAATCCAGAAAGCACAAAAGAAGGGATAGGTAAATCACCATCCCAATAGAACGACGCTTCCAAATCAATTGCCGTTGACTTAATGGAATCTTTTCATTTGAGAAAAATCATTCGCAAAGATGCCACAAGTAAAATCACCCCGAAAATCCTTCTTAAAATATCGTCCGGGATTCCGGTTGCGAACCTCGCACCCACCAACCCACCAACAACAAATCCCAGGCATATAAGGCCGGCCATTTTCAAATCCACGAAACCCTGTTTGTAATATATCCACGCCGCCAGCAGCCCGATAGGCGGAACCATCAAGGCCAGCGTAGTACCCTGTGCCGTATGCTGGGACAGACCAAAAAAAAGTACCAGCGCAGGAATAATAATTATCGCTCCACCTATCCCTATTAAGCCGCTAAATATACCGGCCACCAATCCCAAGAGCAAAGTATAAAATATACTCATAGTAATTGAACCATCCTTTTTCTAACTGAACCGACTTAAATTATTAACCAAACAACTCCGCAAATTTATCTTCGATATTTTCCTCTTCGCACAGCACCTGGCCGATTAAACACGCACTTAACCCAATGGCCTTTAGCTTCTCAACATCCACCCTGGTTTTTATCCCGCTCTCGGTAACCAGTTCTTTTTTATTATCGACCATCTCCGCTAATCGCCCCGTCGTGTTCAAATCCACCTCCATCGTAGTCAGGTTCCGGTTGTTGATGCCGAGCACGCTGTAGCCTTTTTTCGGAAAGCCGACAAGACTGCGGACCTTCAAAAGCATATCGGCCTCGTGCACCTCCAGAAGCACCGTAAGGGTCAATTCCGCCGCGGCTATCATTAAATCCATCAACTCACCGGCCGTCAGCGCCTCTGCTATCAGCAATATAGCGTCGGCACCTGCGGCACGAGACTCATAAGACTGCCATTTATCGATAATAAAGTCTTTCCGCATAACCGGCAAATCCACAACCTCCTTTATCTGCTCTATGTATTCGAGCTGGCCCTGAAAATATTTTTCATCCGTAAGAACACTGATTGCATCGGCCCCGCATCTTTCATAGCTCAGCGCAATTGCCACAGCGTCGAAATCCTGCCGAATAATACCCGCCGAGGGCGAGGCCTTTTTCACTTCAGCAATAACGTTTATCCCCCGACCGTTGGGCTTGGTGACCGCTTTGTAAAAATTGCGGCACTTCGGCATCGAGCGAATTTTTGCTTGAAGCTCATCGACACTTATTTGAGACTTGCGAAAACTAACTTCCGCTTTTTTGTCTGCTATAATTTTATCTAATATATTCGCCAATTTACTTTGCCCTGAAATCTTTGCGTTACCGGCGCCACAAAAAATACGAATTACGTCAAAAAATATGCGGCCTTTACTCTGCCGCCTTCACATAAGCCATGCGAATCTGGCTGAGTGTGTTCTCAAGAACTTTCTCCTCTTCCTCGCTCAGGTTGCCTTTGGTCTTTTCGGCAAGAGTTTCGAGCATATCGATATTGTATTTGGCCAGCGCCAAATCCGGCTCCTTCTTCTCATCATGACCTTCTATATGCACCATCCCAAGAGAAAATAATGCCTGTGTAACCAGCATACTTATAAGCGCAGCAAAATCACCTTTCGGCAAAGTCCCATGGCCGGCTTGTTCTTGCGTGGCTTTCTCCTGCTCTGCTTCTTCCTGTTTCGCCAGAACCTCTTTTTCCTTCTGGGCCTCTTGTTTCCAGTCCTCGTCAACTATAATTTTTTTCTCTTCTTTTTTTTCTTCTTCAGCCATTCTGAAAACTCCAACAAAATTTGTTATCTTTTTCTTTTTAATTCTCTGTCAACATCCCGTTTTTGTGTCCGTTCGGTGATTGCCTTTCGTTTATCGTATTGCCTCTTACCTCTGGCCAATGCCAGCTCTATCTTCGCCAGACCCCTATTATTAAAGTAAATCCGCAGCGGCACAAGTGTAAAACCACGCTGTTCGAGTTTGGTTTTTATTTTGCGGATTTCAGCTTTGTGCAGCAGCAGCTCTCTCTTGCGGGTCGGCTCGTGATTAGCGGTTGACGCCTTTTCGTATTGGGCGATGTTGGCGCCAACCAATCGGCACTGCTGGCCCTCTATCCTTGCGTATGAGCCGCTAAGGTCGGCCATGCCTGCCCGAAGTGATTTCACCTCCGTCCCTAAAAGCGAAAGACCCGCCTCGAACTTCTCAATCAGCTCGAAGTTCCTGTAGGCCTTTTTATTAACCGCCACTGGACCGCCTTTTTCTTTGTTTTTGCCGGTTTTTGATGCCATTCAAACAATAATATCCGCAGGAACACCCTTTTGCAAGAGTACAGCTTAAATGCAATTTGCCTCCCACTTGTATCTGTCACCGACAAACAATTAACTGTCCGCTAAACGCTGCTCGCTATTTATTAAATAGCCACTGGTGAATAAATGCCCCGATGAGCCAGACCGCAAAACTCGCACAGAGCACAATCCAGAGCGACAATTGCCTGCGAAAACACATTAAGGCAACGAGGAAAAATAAAATGCTCGGCACAATACCCCACAAAGCACCTTTCGTATATTCTACCATCAGATTGAAATTGCCGGGGGCCTCCGAATATAACCAGAGCAACACAATCAGGCCTGTCAGCGGCATTACGGCTATCAAACCGGCCAATGTAGGCAGCTTCCGGCCTATCTGCCCGCACAGGACAATAATAACAACACTCACCAGCAACTTAACGAAAAATCGCATAAACTAACTTGTCGAACGCTCTTATAATAGTACAGCCACGGTATCGTTACCGACCGAGCTTTTACCTGACGAACCGGATACTCACCGGGTATCGATAGGCCTGACCGCTGTTGGCCTTGGCTGCAGCAACAATACAGAACACCAAATCAGCCACCCCTACTGCAGTACCTAAAAACACCCCGACACAAACAAAGGTCAGCAATCCCGAAACAATAAAGGCAATTGCTACGGTAATCTGAAAATTCAGCGCCTCTTTGCCCTGGTTATCGACGAAGGGGTCCTCGTCCTTCTTAATCAGCCAGATAATCAATGGCCCGATAAAGCAGGTGAAAAGTCCCAGCAGATGGCACAGCATCCCCATCATCCGCGAGTCACTGCTGACATCTTCGAATTTCTGTTCCGGCTGAACATCTGCAGGCTGTTCGGCCTTTGCACCCTCCTGGGCCTCTTTGTTATCACCTGAATCTTCCGGTTTTTCCGCAGCTTCTTTTTTTTCTGCCATAATGCCACTCCTTTCCACAAGTTATTTTAACCTGACAAAACTGCCCTTTTGTAACAGAACCCCATTAAACCGGCAAGAACAAAATTTCCCCCCAACTCTCAAAAATAAAACGGCTAACCCGCCGGCCCTCTGCTCTCCCGGCAGAATTTGCCCATCAGAGCCATCGCCTCGTTCAACCTTTCAGCCGAACCATCCATCTTTGCATACGCATCAACCAGCTCTAAAAGCTCCTGTGCCGGCTCAACCTCGCCATAATGATGCGCAACGTTAACGATTGCAGCGTCAAGGCCGTACTCGGCCGCCTTCGCCACATACGCCCTGCAGACCCCGACCTTGCGGCCCGGCAGGTCACGACCGCAGTTACTTATTCCGAGAGAGCAGTGAACATCCTTCATTTTGGCATCGCTCTTGATTTTCCTTATCGTCTCGAACGCCCGGTACGTATAGCCCGGCACATTCGGTTCCATCGGCATATCTATTGCCAATGGAAATACCGTCGAATCGAAAAATATCTCATCGGCGACGAAACCGTATTTCCCCACCGCCTCGTCAAAAATCCGCTCAGCCAGACAATACAACTCATCAACCGAGTGTGAACCGCCCGCCCCTGTCGGTTTTTCCTCACTGACAAGAAGCCCAATGAAGCGATAGTCAAAATCTTTCTTCAGCCCCAACATATTATCCATCGTATAGACCTTCACGGAATTTATCAGCGGCTGCTTGACTTGCTCCTCACTTTCGTACCACGCCTTCAGACCGGCTCGGAGAACATCGTCGTTACTGCTGTCGATGCATACGGCCGTCCCGCCGCCCCATTTGCGAACCATTTTAACGTATTCGACCATCATATCAACGGCGGCCTGTGGCTCGCTCTCGCCGAAGGCATCGAGATTGACTGCAATATAGTCGGCCCCGTCAGCCGCCTGCGATTCAATCAAGCCCTTGATATAGTCTAACGGCTCCGATGGCTTCGAGTAGGCATCAGGCCCAAGCTCGCTAAGCTGTTTCATTATCCTGCCGGTCTTAGGGATTGATGCGTGAACTGATTCACCTATCAAAATCAACGGTTTTTTCTTCATTAAAAAAATCTTTCCAAAAACAGAAGTTTACGAATTTTACTGCTCTGCTGAAAACCCACAGCAGCTTCATTCCGGCCGCAAAAGGCCTTTCGCCCAGCCCTATGGGAATAAGACCGTCAGGCCGGAGAAAATGTCTAAAAAATTAATACTAAAATATACTCTGAGCAGCGGAGAACCTCAACAAAATAATCAATGAAAAACCCAATCTCAACCCCAACAACCTGCCCCAAAGTCACTTTGGGCCGCCTCGCCAGAATGCTTTGACCTAAGGTTTAGCCCTCAGTCCTTGCTGGGGGTGGGTTGTTGCCGTTGTCGTGCTGGTGAGTTTACGCAGAGGAGTAAAACGACGAAGTGTGGCCTAATTAAACAGGCCTCGAACCAAAAATTACTAACCAAGACTACAATCGCGGCCTCCGGCACCAGCAAACCAATCAAAATAAACCCTTGCACCGCTATCCAGAGTCAGTATAATTGTAAATCGCACCACCGAGACGATACTTCTATTGGCCTTGGCAGTTGCGGCTATATTGGGAGACATCTTATGAAATGGATATCAGCAGGTATATCATTTATAATTGTCTTCGTAATTGTCTTCATACTCGGCATCTGGTTTCTAATGCCGCATTTGACTCCCATACCGGAAAGACCGATTTCACTGTATGAACTTGATTATCCGACAGACAACTGGGCCGGTGCTTTGCTTGGACTAATTCTTGCCGGACTTTCAGCCCGCTCAATCATAAAGAAAAATACAAACACTAAAAAAAATTTGCGTAGCGAAAATAGAGAGTTTTGTTGCCTCGCCAGCCCGCTGATCTGACCCCGAATTATGTACCACACTCGATTAGAGAGTTATCCACCTGTTCTGTTGTGTATTGCTGGAGCTGAGCCGTAGGCGAAGCGGAAGCAATACACAACGCCGCAAACCCGGCA
>Ga0180432_10001865_pt1 | contig 32527 bp, 43 predicted proteins | sample SS_ome_10_FD_132414 | JGI IMG/M metagenome (GOLD analysis project Ga0180432, IMG submission 132414) | Hypersaline lake sediment archaeal communities from the Salton Sea, California, USA - SS_1_MS_2 metaG | ecosystem: Environmental > Aquatic > Non-marine Saline and Alkaline > Hypersaline >...
ATTCACGCAGCGCCCTCAGCTGTGCGGATATGGAAAGATCAACATCCTGACGGTCTGAAGATACCCTGGCATAAATTACGACTCTTTTAGGATCCGTACTCATATCTGAACTCCTTTCCAGAAATAGAGATCCTTACTTTTTCGATGACTACCGGATTTGACTTCACGATTTGTGGCTCCAGGTTCCGGCTATCGGACTTAAGCATCATTATCATGGCAATTTTACCTGTCTTGGACACCGGCAATATCATGGGCTGAACTATCGCAACAAGACCGCCGTCGTCTACATCTTCGGAAAAGGTAATATGTTTTAACAGATGCGTTTTTCCTGTCTGGATTACCTTGTCGACCGGTGACCCGGCAGCTACTTCGCGCCCTTTTTTAGGGAAAAATCCATCAGCTCCGTAAACATTGGCTTCGGGAATGTCCTCGTTGTGACTGCCGGTCCAGTAGTTAACTCTCCAATCGGTACCGGTTGTTTCATCTTGCTCGTAGAGCGCCGCATAGAAGAAGAGCTTTCCCCGGATTACTTCCCCCATTCTCAGCAGCACCTGGGAGCAACTCTTGGAATAAATTTCGGAAAGCGCGATCACGTCAAATCCTGTCTCGTATACTTTCTCTTCGAACTCAGCCTTAGGCAACAGGACAGCGGTAGCAAAGCTGTTGGCAGCCCGATGGATTGCGATTGTCCTGAGCGGTTCATAGCCCGGGCACACATCAGTAAAGATTGGTTCAATCATTTCTCTGAGCTCGTGAAGTATCGTGTTCTCAATACCGCTTAGGGTATCATTCTTCCTGTAGTAGATGTTCCTTTTGTCGCCAAATACTTCATGATATCCCCTGAGGTTTTGCGGCAGCTTCTCCCCATCAAGGCTGTTTAACTTGACACCGCAGGCCGATGCTACTGCCCTAAGTGCCCTAAGATTCGATGGCAGATTGCGCAGGTAAATCTTCCTGAATTCTTCCGCCTTCTCATCCTCAGTAGCAGCGCCGGGTGACCCGTACCGTTTGACGATATATTCACAGAAATTACTAAGGTCGCAGAAGCTCTTCACGAGCTAACCTCCAGGTAACAGTTTTTTACCCGTGGCTTTCTCATACATCTCTACGATAAAGCGTTTGACCTCGGTATTAATTCCGCCCTTGATCCGGGTACCAGACTTGTACCTGGGGTCATTCATCACGAACCTAAAGGCCATTTCCACTTCATCCTCCTCACTCAGGGAAATATCTTCATCCTTGAGGTAGCCAGCGGCAGCCAGAAGGTCTCTCACCGGCACGTCGAATACCGGGGCAAGCTTCTTAAGGATGTCAGCACCCGGTATCGGACGCTGACCGCGCTCGATGAGCCCCAAGTATGAGTTGGACACGCCGGACAACTCCTCAACTTCCCTGAGTGAATACCTCTTTTCGAGTCTCAAGGTTCTCAGGTATTCGCCGAAGTTCTCCACCATGGTGTCTCACCTCCTTCCGGTAATGATAGCACCTTTTGTGGAGAATGTCAAACACAACCGCTATCAAAACGCTATCTATAGTGACAATTATCTATTGACAGCCTATGACCCCTCTATTATATACTACAGTAAGCATATTGTCCACAGAGGTATATCAATGGTTAGAGTTAAGGTAAAGCAGCGTGCCTTTGAAGTTGCTCTATCTAAGAAGAATCTTTCCCAGCGTGATTTAGCCGAATTGATTGGCTTTTCCCGTAGCCACGTGTCCTTCATCATCAACGGCAAGAGAGAGCCTTCGGCAGTAATGAGACGACTGATACTGGAGCATCTGCGCGATTATACCTTTGACGACCTGTTCATTATAGAGGACGGTAAGAACGGTGACTGAAACCGACCAGACAGTTATGCGAAACGGACTACGTATACTGGCTCATATGATTGCACGGGCGTATCTGAAAGACATGAGGGACAGACAGTCAGAGGTGAATTCAGAGGAAAAAGTAAAGGAGGACGAAAACAACAGTGAACGAGGACGAGTCCAACCGGCGCGAAGCCGGGATGAAAATACTAGCCAGGATGATTGTCCGGGCTTACCTGGGCGAGATAGAGCGCGGCGAAGCAGGTCCAGCAATGGACAACGAAAAAAGGAGATGGAGGTCAACTATGCCAATAAAAGGAGTAAGTGAGGTTGTGAGGTTACCCAGACAGGGGAAGATACGGATGGGAATCAAGAAGGAGAACGCTGAGGGTATACTCCGTCCCGAACCCACGGATTATTTTGTCTGCCCGGATGAAGTAAAAAAGGTCTTCGGCGAAAAGCCGAAAGAGCTTCGTATCATGTTCCCTACCGATTATGAGACCCAGTGGGCCAGCCAGTACCTGCGGTGTTACTCGGAAACCGGGAATCTCATCTGCCGCGGGGATGGCGAGACGGCACTTGCCAGGGTGGAAACAATAAACCGGGAAGCCGCCTCGAAGGGCGAAACAATATCAAAGCTACTGGAAATGCCGTGCAATCCCGACCTGTGCCCCTGTCACCAGCAAAGCTATTGCCGTCGGGTGATGAACCTGCAGTTCCTTCTGCCCGACTGTCCGGGTTTTGGTGTCTACCAGCTCGATACAAGCTCTTTCTATTCCATCGTCAACATCAACTCCAGCCTGGAGCTTATCCGCGGCGTCTGTGGTCGTCTGGCCATGATTCCCCTATCCCTAAAGCTCGTCGAGCAAGAAGTACTGGTGGAAGGGAAAAAGAAACCTATACGTGTATTAAGCTTAACGTCTTCCTGCTCACTAGCTGAGATCCAGAAGTATGCCCAGACTCCGCCCGGGCAGGTACTGCTCCTGCCGGCGCCGGACAGCGAAGCCCCGGACGACCTTTTCCCTCCTGAAATGTTGAGATCAGAAAAAGCAGTTACCGATACCGAAAGGTCTCTGGTTAACCTGTGGACCAGGGTCAAGAGCAAGGTCTGGCAGCTCGATGTGCTGGATGCCCAGGTATTCGACTGGTTCAAGAGAAACTACCGTATTGATGTCCGGTTAAGCGACCTCGACCTGCTTACCCCACCGTCCCAGGTCACTCTTGAATCACTTGAGCATTTCCTGAAAACCCTGGAACACCACGCCGAGCATATTTAGTCCCTTAATAATATCGAAAAACAAGGAATATTATGGCTGAACCTGTTTTTTCAGAAGTTATTCCTGAGTTGCTGACCGAGCATTTCCGCCACCTGGATGAGGGCAGCGGAATCAGTGTCGATATCATCAGGGAACGAGGTTACCGGAGCCTCCTGGGCAAGTCAGAGCTTGAAAAGCTTGGATTTACACCTGCCCAGCAGCGGGCTCCCGGCATCCTCATCCCTCTCTGGTCGGTGGAGGGTAAAGAGGCGGGATGCCAGTTCCGGTCAGACCATCCCCGGATGAGTGGTCGAGGCAGGCCGGTTAAATACGAGTCTCCAGCCGGCTCCTCGAACCGACTCGATTGCCCGCCTTGCTGTCAGAAAACCCTTGGTAATCCCCAGGTACCTCTATGGATTACCGAGGGTTCCAAAAAAGCCGATGCCCTAGCATCCAGGGGGGCTTGCGCAATCTCGGTCACCGGTGTCTGGGGGTTCAAGGGCAAAAACCAGTTCGGTGGTATCACTTTTCTCGCAGATTGGGACTATATTGCCCTGAAGGGAAGGACTGTATACCTGGCCTTTGACTCCGATATCGTTACCAAGGAGCTGGTCAGGAAAGCCCTGCTGCACATCGGAGAGCATCTCAAGAGAAAAGGAGCAGTTGTCCATATTATCCAGTTACCTCAGCTCGAAGGACAGGATAAAACCGGCATCGATGATTATCTGCTTCGTTATACATTGCAGGATGCTGAAAGACTGGCAGGCAGTTTTAAGCTAGATGAAACAGAAGAAAGAAATCGTTTCGTCTCAGGGTTCATCCTGTCCGACGGGACGGTTGGAGAGATGGTGGTCACCGGTGACGAGCGATTTTTCATTATTGGTTTTAACGGCTCAGTACGGAAAGCCTATCAGCACGACACGCCGAAGTTTACCTACCTTCCCACTTACGATGCCCTGGTAGGGGAAGTTGTCCATTTCGCCAGTACAGCCATCCCCTATGACTCTCAGGCGCTTCTCTTCAAGGAAATCAAGAGCTTCCTTCACCGCTATCTAGAGCTACCGGCAGATTTCGAGGAGATCGCCTCCCTTTATATACTACTGACCTGGGTCTACGAGTTTGCCCCTTCTATACCTTACCTGCGTGTCATCGGCGACTGGGGCACCGGCAAGACCCGGTTTCTCCAGGTAGCCGGTGCCATTTGCTTCCGGCCCATCTTCGCCTCGGGAGCAACAACTCCGGCACCTATCTTCAGGATACTGGAGCAGTTCCGGGGGACGCTGGTGCTGGACGAAGCCGACTTCAAGGACTCGTCATCCTGGATGGAGATGGTTAAACTACTGAACAACGGCTACCGTCCGGGCATGCCTGTCTTAAGGGCAGATAAAGAGAACGGCAAGTGGTACCCCCGGAGCTACCAGGTCTTTGGCCCCAAGCTCATCGCTACTCGCTTTCCTTTTAAGGATGAAGCGCTGGAGAGCCGCTGTCTCACGTCGGAGATGGAGCCGCTCACCCGTGACGATATCCCCAGGGTGTTGCCGCCATCTTTCGATACAGAAGTAAACGACCTGAGAGCGAAGCTCCTTACCTTCAGGCTGGCCAACCTGATCAAGCTCAAGGGGAGGACCTTCGGCAACGAGCTCCTTGAGCCGAATCTCCAGCCTCGTCTCCAGGAGATATTGATCCCACTCAAGGCAATGCTCAATGGCGACCGCTCCATGGTAGAGGCCTTAGCCGGTTTCATCCACCGGCTGCAGTATAGCCTTTTCTCAAGGCGACAGGAGAGCAACGCCGGCAGGGTGCTGGCGGCAATTATTGAAGTCCACAGGCAAGGCGAAGAGCTCTCCAGCAAGTGCATCGCCGAAAAAGCCAACCAGATGGATGAAGAGGCTCCACCCCTTCTTGCGGAGAAGATAGGCTGGCAAACCAGGAGGCTGGGGCTGGAGAAGACAAGGATACCGGGATGCGGACGCCGGGTTATCTGCTGGGATGAGGAGAAGATGCGGCACCTGGCTATACGGTACGGACTTACACTGGAGCCTTCCTTATCCCCGGAAAATCCTTCACAACCTTCACTTCTTTCACGCCCAGACGTGGCGCCACGCTGTGAAGGTTCTGGTGAAGGGTTTGCTGAACCCGCTGAACCTTCACAGGATTCTGAGGCTGTTCGTGAAGGTTTTGGTGTTGGCGATGAACCTTCACAGGGATTTGAAGCTAATCGTGAAGGTTGTGACAGTTGTGAAGGTTTTTGGGAGGATACGGAAAAAAAACTCGGTATGAGTATTAAGGAAGTACTTGCCGTCTGGACGGCGGAAGGCAAACCGGTTATCCATCTCGGCCCCGGCGAGAACTGCTTCGACCTGGAGAAGCTACTCAGCCACCGCAATATCAACGAGCGTCACCTTGCGGCTATTAAAAGCTGGCTGGAGCAGCCCCAGAAGGAGAGTCTGGGATGACCGCAAGAACATTGTACGAGTGCTCGCACGCCCGGGTAAAAGGAATCTTTATTTACTGCGCAAAGGGCTACCCACTGTCGAGAAAATCCAAGCCAGGTAACGGCCATATAGATATCCAGCGACTGGCTCACGGTGAAGCGCTGGCGCTGGTTTCATGCCGGAGATGCCCTGATTTCGAACGCATCGGAGCACCGGTACCGCCTGAAGAGCGAGGCTGGCTTGATAAAAAGGTGGTGTCTAAAGTATGAACGGATTATTGGAGAAGCTTTACCATCAGCTCTGGAGCCGTGTCGGCGGCAGACCCTGGACGGAGATTATCCGGGACGAGCAGAAGAAATCACCGCTGTTTTTCCTCATCGTCTTCCTGGCGCTGGGAATTCTGGTCGGCAGGCTGACGGGAAAATACTGGTGGCAGATACTCTTCGGATTCCTGCTTGGGATACTCTGCGGACATTTCTGGTGGTAACGACATGGAAGACACAGTAGCTAAATTACAGCAAATGCAACAGCAGCTGTTAGCTCTTATTCTGGAGCATCTGCAGCGGTGGCTGCAAATGATATCGCCCGATGCATTTGATACAGACGTCTTTCTCCAGTTCGTTATGAGCCTTGGAGTGGATCCTTCCCAGCTTTCCCACCTGGTTAGTCAACCCGACGGGATTGACCCGTACCTGCTCATGGGACTGGAGAAGACGGCATCGGACCAGGAGGTCAAGAAGCGGTATCGGCAGTTCCTGATGAAACTGCATCCCGATACAGCCGGGATGCCGGGAACCGATCGGTTACTTAAAATGATACTGGATGCCTACCAGCAAATATCGAAAGAAAGGGGATGGGAGAAATGAAACAAGGAGATATCGAGCTGCTGTCCGAGATAGCCCGGTTCGAGGACTCGGTAGACATGAGCGAGTTCAGGATGGGCTGGTCCTGGCGGCATGTCAGGGTATGGCCGGCGACATTAAGCCGTCTCTTCAAAGACGGCTACTTGGAGAATGTTTTCCGCTCCAACTCCTACACCGGCTACCGGCTCAGCGAGCTTGGCAGGTCGATAGTTAACAGCAACCGGCAGGAAGATGAAACAGAAACCAGGCCACCTGAGCCTATGGATATATCCGATAATCTCTTCGGGGATATCATCGGCCACGACGAGGTCAAGGAGCTGCTTAAGGCCTGCCTGCTGGTGGAAAAGCCGGTGCACGTGCTGCTGGCCGGCCCTCCAGCCCTGGCCAAGTCGCTATTTCTCTGGGATATCGAGAGGATTGCCGGCGAGAGGGCTATCTGGCTGGTTGGCTCGGCTACATCGAAGGCTGGCCTATGGGATATCGTCGCCGAGAGAAAGCCTGAGGTGCTGCTTATCGACGAGCTGGACAAGATGAACGCCGCCGACACCGCTGCCCTGCTCTCCATGATGGAAGGCGGCCGGCTGGTGCGGGTCAAGCGGGGCCGTGAGCTTAATCTCTCCAAACAGCTACGGGTGGTCGCTGCCAGCAACCGCCTGAGCCTGCTATCACCGGAGCTCAGATCGCGGTTCGCCATCAGAACGCTCAGCGCCTACAACCGGGAGGACTTCCTGACGGTGGTAAGGGGGGTGCTCGTCAGCAGGGAGAGCATAAGCCCGGAAACGGCTGCTAATATAGCAGCTTTACTTGACGGCCGCACCCATGACGTGAGGGATGCCATCCGCGTGGCAAGGCTCTCCCCCCAGCTCGGGGTTATTCAGGCGGTACATCTGCTCCTGGAGGGTAGCCTATGATGGTATCTGGTCGAGGTGGGGGGAGGGTCACCCCCGGCGCCCCCTTATATAGCTATTTAAATCAGGGGTGCGTATTTGCTGAGTGCGTATGTGCTGACAGCAGACGGCTCGTATTTACTGGTAATGAAATGGAAGGAGGTTATACAGCATGATCAAGTGCTCAGTATGCGGTCGTGATTTCAAGAGTCCGCAGGCCCTGGGCGGGCATATGCGGGGAGGTCACAAGAAAGAAACGCAGGAGGAAACCAGTTCCAGCAATCACTCCGGCAATCCTGAAGAGGTCGCCAATACCGTGGAGACAAACGAGGCAGAAAGCGGCGAGACGGTATTGGGCCCGGAAGAAGCCAGCAAGGCAGAGCAGATAAGGACCTATCTCAAACAGGGCTACACCGTCAAGCAGCTGATCACCAGCTTCAATTTCAGCGAGACGACCGTAAGGCAGGAAATGGCCAAGCTCATTCCGCCGGAGGGAGAGGTAATCGACGAGAAAGGAAAAGAAGGCAACGTATGGCCGGTAACCCGCAAGACCGGCGGTGGACAGGAAGTCATTACGCCTGAAGCGGTGCTGATACGCTACATGGATGGTGACGAGCAGGAGCAGCAGGAGCTCAAGGGCATGATGAAGCTCCGGGCGGCGATGCTCATGGTTATGGACCTGGTCAACATCCAAAAAACGTCTGCCGACGCTGAAGCCAGGCGGCTGGAGCCAATTCTGAGGCTGATGAGAGAGACCAGGGAGGAGCAGGACGCCGCCGCGGTCAGGGCCAAGGCCTCCAGCTTCGAGATGGCCCGGGAAGCCGCCCAGGACGCGGTCAGCGGTGTGCTCGGCTACATCGAGCAGAAGATACCCCAGGTGCCACCGCCAAAGACTGTTGACGAAGCGTATGCCAAACGGATTGATAAGGTCATGGACATGATGTGGAACGTGATGGAGCAGCAGATGTTTCCCCAGCGGCCTCTGGACGGATGGGAAACGGAGAGCGTAAAGCAACAGGGAGCCGCCTCACAGCCGACAGAGCAGGCAGCAGAGACACAGAATCCCCTGCCTCAGGGTAATACCGATGGTGGGGAGCAGGAAGAACACAAGGAGGCAGAATAATGTTTAATCAGGGAATGTTCGGGATGAATCCGGAGAAGATGGCACGGGCCCAGGAGATCGGCAACCACCTGAGAGTTGAGATGACCAACTACCGGAGTCAAGGCCGGTTCGAGGTCAAGTTAATACCTCTGGATCCCAGCGCCGAACCTCAAATACCCTACATGGCCGATCAGATGTGCCAGCAGTTGGCGGCGATCCTCAATGCCATGATGGGTGTAAAAGGAAAAATCGTAAATGTGGAATAACTATCTTGCCTTAGTGATGATGGCGATGCTCTTACGGCTGGACTACGAGGCAAACAACCCGAGCCCGGTGAACAACCCTGGGATTACGTTGTTTCCGGCCAGCCGAATAACAGCCTTACGCCAGGAAAAAGAGTGGTCGGAGAAAGCGGTGAAGCGGTACGCCGAATCCCAGGAGAAGAAGTGGCGGAACTGGCGGGAAGCCATGTTTGAGGCGAACAACGTGAAATTCAGGAAAGGGTCGCCGGAAAGGCCAGGCTAATGCCAATACTGGTGGAGCGGATCCTTTTCCGGGTAGGTGAGGGGAGCCTTGGCGTCACCCTTCCCAAAGCGTGGGTAGTATATAACCGCCTTAAGCCCGGCGATACGGTCGAGGTTATCGTCAATGACGGCGTGCTTGTCCGCATTAAAAAGAATCCCAGAGAGGCTGATGAAGCTGAAAGGTAGCACTGGCGTATATACGCACGTAACATCTTGACAACCTCTCTGTCGTATTATAGGCTTAAATCGTAAGCCCTGAGAGCTTAGCCGGTGAAGACTGGCTCTCAGGGCTAATTGTTTTTGCCGGCGGCTCTCGGGCTACAAGAAAAGGGGTGAGCAACCTGAGCTCATTAGGTTCAGGCTCACCCCTTTTCCTTTTGGGCCAGGTTGCATTACCCCACTGTCCGGCCGCGACCGGGCAGAAAGACTAAACAGGAGGTGTTTCGATGGGTAAATATGCAAGCTGGAATGAGCTGGAGCGAAACGTACCGCTCTCCTACCGGGAAGGCGCCACGCCCGAAGCGTTCCGCAGCGGGATGCAGGGAATCGCCCCCGCGGGAATGGCGGTCAAGGAAGGACGGGTCAGCGCCTATGGTCGGGGGGTTGACGGCAAGGCTGAGGTAATGGTCGAGCGCTATCGCCGGGCCATGTTCGAGTAACACTCACATCTCCTGATGTCATCCTGAAAGCATCTCTGTTATACGTTTTATCGCTGTCGCGGCAGCGGTAAAACACCTGCTAATCCAGGAATGATATCAGCCAGGTGAGGAGTTCTAATCAATGAAAAAGGAGGCAGGCATGTTCACAGCACAGCAGGTAACCGGGCCGGTGGCGCCCGGCCAGTACAGTCCGGCACAGGTAAGCGCTCCGTCTTCCTACTACCCGGCGCAGACGGACCAGTTAGGCGGGATGTTTTCCATGATGATGCCCATGATCATGATGGTGATGATGTTTGCCATCATGACGCCGATGCTCAAAGGCGTCACCGCCAAAGAGTAAGCAAGATAAGACCACAAATAAAAGGAGGAAATCGACAATGTTTGGAACACAGCAGTTTACCGGGCAGCAGGTCCGGCCCCAGCAATACCAGTACGGCACGGTATCGGGTTACTACCCGCAACAGACCGACCAGATGACCAGCATGTTTTCCGCCATGATGCCGATGATTATGATGGTCATGATGATGGCGATCCTGATGCCCATGATGAAGGGCGTCACCGGCACCAGCAAGTAGCCGGAGGTGAAATCTATAAGGAGGTTTAAGAGATGGTAAACAAGATAATTCCGCAGCAGTACGCGGGCTATCCAGGCACGCGGCCTCCCAAGGGATGGGTGCCTCCGCTGGACCAGTGGCTGAGTCTCCTGGGCGCTTACGACATTGAATCCGGTTTCTGGGTAGGGCTACCGCTCCAGGTATTCTCGGAGCAGCTGGCGCTGGCTGAAAAGCAGCACGCCCTGGACAGGATTGACTCCAGGAATGGACAGGTCAGCATCACTGTGCCTATCGGTACCGCCATAGGCGCACAGGTAACCGGAGAGATCGAGGTACCCGAAGACGAGATATGGTATCTGAGGGGCCACGAGATCCGTGTGCATCAGCAGGCAGCTCTGACTGCCGGCGACCTCATCTGCAATTTCCGGGTCTCCCGTTTCCCTACATCGGATGACGTCGATAAGCTGTTTTACAGCACAGTTGACCGGGTCACGGCCACCCAGGCGCTTATTGCCGCCGGGGATGTCTACGACCATGACCTGGTGCTAGTCGGTGCCTACTGGGACGGCGCGGCCGAGGTCAAGGTCTACCGAGATGTCATCAGGGACTTCGCCGATCCGGACGAGCTGGGTAACGCCCTCAGGCTCATTGGTGGAGACAAGCTCACGCTGGTCGCCACGGGCGAGACGGCAGCGATTGCCGGCGGCGCGGTTACCGTCGACCTGACGGTATGGGGGCTTAGAGGAAAGAGACTGGTGGAATAAGCACAGGGAGGTGATATCACATGCCCTATGCTTTTACCCCGCCGGGCTATACGCCTGTCCTTATCGGGCAGGCTCAAGATATCGAGGACCTGGGTGTCTTCACCACGCTGGAAGAGGGTGCGGCTGAAGGTGCCCTGGTCCTCATGAAGCTCGACTTTCTCGATCCGCCGCTGGAAGAAGTTCTCGTTGAGCTTGAGCAGGCCTGCCGTAACGCCGGCGTCGAGCCCTGGCCGGGCAGCGAGTTCTACGTTTACGCCGACATAAGCTCAAAATCGGTGTACCTTGTCTGGCAGAAAGGATTTGCCTGGCTGCCTATTATTATCGGTCTGCTGGCTACGATGGTGTTACCCCCGTTACTCACTGCCGGTCTATGGCTTATCCTGCCCGACTCGCTGAAAAGCTTTATTTCCGGTCTGATTAACCTGGGCATGATGATGCTGATGATGTGGCTCGTCATGAAAATGGTGCCGGCACTGTCTTCTGAGAAAGCTAAGCCAAAGCAGATAAAGGAGGCTGGCGAATGATCTATCAACCGCAGCAGTATTACAGCTACTACCCCACCGAGTACCAGCCGCAGTTCTGGCAGGCTATCGTAGCCGGTGTGATCGATATCGCCATCATGGTGGCTCTTGGGGCCTGGGCGCTATCACTGGTGAAGAAAGCGCTTAAGGGAGAGGAGGTAGATCTGCGATGACGAATGGAATAACGGTTCTGAGCGGTGAGTTGGGCGATATCTTCTGGGACCTGGCGCCCTGGATAACCTACGAGACCGGATACGACCTGGGATGCAGTATCTACGTGGCCAATCCGACCGATACCGAGAAGGAGTATACCCTGATGGCCAGGATTTCGCGAGATGCGGTGGTGATCAGTGAGGAGGTGCTGACGGTATTCGGCTACAGCTGGTTCAAGGTAAGTCCCGGTGATTTCATACGTCTGAAAGGAGCACTGCGCTTTACGGAAAGCGACATCGAGCTAGCCATTCTTCTGATTGAACGAGAGACGGAAGAAGTGGCTGACTCGGTAATAACAGTGCTGGTATCGCCGTCAACGGCCGGTGTATTGCCGCCGGCCTGGCCGGGAGGTACAGCAACGAGCGGCTTCGACTGGAGCACGATGCTGGCCATGATGTTGCCGGTCATGATGCTCGGGGTAGTGGCTACTGCCACTAAATCAGATGAGAAAAAAGAGAAAGAAACGATACCCCGGACTGCGGAGCCAGTAAAACTGCTGCCGGAGGGAAGGAAGCGATAATGCCAGGAGAGTTCTATATCGAGAACAAGGCAGAAAAGACTGATCTGTCACAGGTGCTGGAGAAGCTCAACAATGGAGATTTCGGGCTTCAGGCTCTGGAGACTCGGCTTAATGCTCTTGGTATCAAGGTAGATAGTATCCAGTCTCAGTTGGACAAACTAGCTGGGGAGACTCCGGTATCAGGCTCGATTACCGGAAACTGGAACTCGGGAACGGCGACCAGCGGCGAGACCGGCGCTGATGTAGTGACCATTGGGGCCAATGATAGCAAGAAAAAGCTTCACTCGCTGCTGTTGAACATAGGTAGCTTTCAGGCAGGATCGAAGATAATCGTCAAGCTGTTCATGCAGGTAAATGGCACCGAGCGTAAGGTCTATGAGCAGGAATTCAAGCAGGGTGACGACCCCGATGGTTTGTGGATTGTCAACGGTACCGTGAGCATCCACGAGGGACTGAGAGTGGAGGCAGAAAGTGATAAAGCCGCCGATGATGGCGTAGCTATGGACTACGACTATATGCTGGAGGCTATATAAATGGGACTACTGATACCAATACGGTCTTTATCGCCGGACAGTTCAAATTATCCAGGAGGTATCCACAAGGGGCACCCTGTAGGTCTGTCAGCAATAGAACCTGACCTGCTGGCTGATAATATCAAATGGAATACCACTGTTTTCGGCGTTATGGGTAGCATGGTCATCTGGCGGTGGACGTTTGACCAAAGCTTATCAGTGGTTATCCCTCTAATTTCGCTCATCGCAGCCGAAAACCATTCGGGAGGTAGTTTCCCGGAAAGTTTCGCACTGTCGATACCAGCGATTCCAAACATAGCACAGTTATTAGAGCTGTCTTATGTGGTGGCTGACGATTGCGAAACTGCCTGGGATGAGTCGGTTTCTCCCGAGGTAGTTTGTACAGTTGATAACGTTGATTATAAGTATGGGGCCGGGTGCAACATGTTCACAGTCGGGGCCGATGCAACCGTAGGCCATCTGGCTACTAACGATTTCGGGCCGATTGACGCAAGGAACTATAACTACATTAAATTCTGGATCAAATCTTCAGTCGCTATCAATTCCGGGGACTTGAAATACCAGCTCGACGATACTCCAAGTTGTGTCTCTCCGCTAAAAGAAATCAATATCGGAGTTCTAACCGCCAATACGTGGACAGAAAAAACCCTGTCCATGGGAGATACATCCGGCCTCTCCGCGCTTTGCTCTCACGCTATCGCCATGGATATCGACAAAGGAGCCTTTACGCTCAGAATTGACCAGGTGCGCTTTACTAAAGGAGGCTGAGATTGGAACCGGTTTATATTGAACCTGTTGAAAGTGAAAGAAAATATCAACGGCTGGCTGAACTGGGGGCCAGGCTGAAAATACCGGTTACCGAGGCTTTTTTGACTCTCAGAGTCCTGGACCGGAACGGCCGGGTCATCCACCATACCAAACAACGGAGTCATTCTTGGAGCCGTAACGCTTATCAGATGCTGGCTACATGCATAGGGGGAATGAGAAATTCCGGCACATTTGCCGATGGGAGCCTGGCTACCAGAAATACGGTCGGATCGGTAATCTCCAACGTTTATCTGGCCAATACTGGCGGTGTCTCCAGTAACTTCAATGTTGATTCTGAAGCGGTTGGGAAAGCTTATCGGGGACCGAATGGGGACAATGTTTCCGGGATTGTTGTCGGGACCGGAGACACACCGGAATCGTTTAACGATTTCGCTTTGGCTGCTGCACTAGCGGAAGGGACGGGTGCCGGACAGGTCAATTACATGGCCGGTGATCCGGTGGTTAAGAGGTGGGATACCGGCACACGGACCCTCAGCGTAGAGCATAAACGCTATATCAACAACAACAGCCCGGGCACAATTACCATCAGGGAAATCGGATTGATTGCCAATGGGTCACAGGGGACGAGTCTCCGGGCTTTGATGTCCAGGGATGTTTTGGGGACTCCGGTCGATGTACCGGCCTCCGGTCAGATCCTGGCAACCTATACGATCTCACTGGTTTATCCTGGCTAAAGGAGTAGGTAACATGATTTATATTGAACCTGCTAAAAAAGAAAAACTATATCAGGAGCTTGAAGGCTTAGGGGATGACCTTAGAGTTCCAATCCCCCGGTGTTTTCTTCAATTGAGAGTTACGGACCGGATTGGCAAGATTACTCACCACACTAAGCAGCGAAGTCATTCCTGGACCCGTAATGCTTATAACCTGATAGCTTCTTACTTGCTGGGGATTAATGCGGTTGGCAGCTGGGGAGACGGGACCGGGACTCCTATCAAGATCACCTCTGGCTCTGTAATCTCCGGGAGCACTCTGGCGGCATTATGCCGGGCTACCATAACTGCCAGCGGGTACTCACAAGACCCTCAGGATGTGGGAAAAGCCTATATTGCCGCTTCTGGAGACAATAGCCACGGAATAGTGGCTGGGATCGGAGCCGGTGTGGAGTCCTTTGACAATTATGCTATGAGTTCAATCTGTGCCGAGGGTTCCGGTGCCAACCAGTTACATTATGTTCTGGAAGAACAACCGGCCTTGTCCTGGGATGCAGGCACGCGTACCTTAACCATCACTCATAAGCGTTATATGAACAACAACAGCTCAGCCAATATTACTATTACTGAGATTGGGATCATCGCTAATGGCGCTGTTGCTGGCGGGTCCGGCCGCAAGTTTATGACCGCAAGGGATGTATTAAGCCCTCTAGTGGATATTCCGCCTTCCGGGCAAATTCTGGCCAGTTATATTTTAAGTCTGGTTTATCCTTCATAAATGGGAGTGAGAACAATTTAGCTATGAGATATTCAATTATTTCAAAGGCACTGACAATGGCCCAGCTGGAGAACGAGGCAAAGAAGGCCGGGGCCAGGAATATCAAGTCCACGAAGCTCCTGAAGCAGGTCTTTTGCGATTTGGATATGGAGCAAGCCGAAAGGCTGTCCAGGATCCCGGGCATTGCTGTGAAACTGCTTAAGGAGTATCGAGCCGAGCAGGTGATGACAGAGGTACCACCGGTTGAGACAGTATCTGATGTCTTCTATCTGCTCCGATCATATTTCAGCCCCCCGATGACCGGCACCGGACTTACCGTTGCGATCCTCGACAGCGGTATCAGGAAGTCACATCAGGCATTGAGAAACAAGGTAGTTTATGAGGCTAATTTCACCGAGTCGCCATCGGCTGATGATGTGTTCGGGCATGGTACCCAGGTAGCCTTTATGGTAGCCGGAGGCATGCATGTTATGGGAGAAAAAGCCGGTGTTTCTCCGGGCGCTTCGATAATGAATATCAAGGTGATTAATGATGAAGGGCTTGGTTCAGACGAGGATATCGTGCTCGGCATTGACCAAGTCTGTGACCTGGCTGAAGAAGCCAGAAGGCAAGGTCTATGGCCAACCGATGAGCTATATCCCAATATCATTAATCTCAGCCTTGGTGGAGAGGATGATGGTGATGAGGATAACCCGGTGAGAGTGGCCTGCCGTCAGGCGAGTATCGACTACGGCCTTGACGTTATTGCCGCGGCCGGTAACTCAGGTCCGAAGATGACCACCGTCATGCTGCCTGCCTGCGAGCCCGAGGTAATCGCTGTCGGTGCAGTGGAGACAAACGATGAGTTGGTAGTTTGGGAGAAGTCTTCCCGAGGACCTACGGTGCAGGGAGAAACGAAACCGGACTTTGTTATCTGGGGCACCAGCCTGGAGATGGCCAGCCACAAGTCGGACGGCGATTATCTCACCAAGTCCGGCACCAGCTTTGCTGCGCCCATGCTTGCGGGATTAACCGGTCTTCTCTGGGAAAGTGGCAGGAGAGCCTATGGGGAAGGCTGGCTTTTCCGATGGAGTCAGGCAAAGGAGTTTGCCCCCTATTTCTCCACCAAACCCGTAGCAGCACCGGTGAATAAAGATAATGCCTACGGCTACGGCCTGCCGGCCATGGGTACCATGCTGGGGCAGGTGGCAGAGACTACAGCGCCAGCTGACGATATGACCAGTGCCATGAATATGCTTGTGATGATGACCACGATGATGAGCATGATGCAGGGGGTGATGTAATGGAGATTCTAAAATCAGTGCCGAAGTTCATGGCATACGCGCTATCACAAGCAATTATGCACCCGGCTAAACCGATTTCTTTCGCCTACTGCCCGGAGTGCAAGCTGTACCTGTTTAATAATCAAAAGGAATGCCCTCGCTGCGGTAAGCAGCTGGGGAATAGCCCGGAAACAAGGGAGATATCGCCGATTCCCTGGTGGGGCGCTGTCCTGGTAATTATCGTTGGCGTCATCTGCTGGGTATTGGGGAGTTGTCTTAATGTCGTCGGCTTGGACGAAGCCGGCCGAGCACTGGTGTATATTCCGCTGGGATCATTATTCGGGATGAGTTTACCAAAGTAAGGAAAGACAGATGGCATATTATGCTGACATTGTAGAGATTATCGCGCCGGGAGAAACCAAGCCCGGTAGCCGGGTGGATATTACGGTCAGGATTAAAAATACCTATTCTTCACCTATCGGTATCATGGCAAACGGCGCTCTGGAGTATGGAGTCTCGCCATGGCCCGGGATCGTCTTTCCCAACCCGAGCTCCAACGTCAATGCCGGTGTTACGCATTCATTCAGTGGTTACTTCACCATGCCGGAGAAAAGGACGACGATACATGCTTACAGCTACTATTACGGCGCCGATGGCAGCTGGCACTTGGATGACGAGATGACAAAAACGATCGATATCACTGAAGAAATCGAGTCGCAGTTCGGCTCTATTGAAATATTGAGTTACGCAAGGAGGTAATTATGGGTGCAGTCTATTTAACATCACAATACGGGATGATACTGGTGCCGCTGGCTAATGTACAGGTAAAACCGGGAGATAAGCTCCGTATAACCTGCCGGTACTCACATATAGGGAAGGCTGAAAACCAGACACTCTACGCTGCCATCGGCAATTCGGGATGGGCTGGCTTTGACGAGGTGCTTCATGGATCCAAGACTATCAGCGTGCCTGAGGATTCGGCCTGGGATTACCATGAGGAATACGTGGACATCTCTATCACCACGGCAATTTCAGCAGGTTTCTATGACCTCTATGCCAAGATCGGAGGCACAATCCCGGAGGCTATCTCGCCAACGCTGCACGATGTAGTCGAGGTGATGGCTGAAATCCCAGATTCCGAGTTTGGGGAAATTTCCATAACCAACTATACGAAGGTGTAAATGACATGATCAGCGGTTTGGATATCTATAGGCCGGGTACCGGCTGGCTGGTGCCACTCCAGGACAAGCTGACGCTTATCGCCGGGGATGTCCTGAGAGTGAGTGTTGCCGTCCCTTATAGGGGTCCAGAAGCTGAGTTTACCCTCTATGGCAGCATCGGGCAAAGAGGTCTATTTGGCTTCGATGAAATACTCAGCGCCCGGGCGTCGCTATCCTGTCCTGATTCGCCGGAGACATACACCACGGTGACAGGTGAAGTAGATATCGAGATTATCGGCGCTGGAATTGCCGGTATCGGCGGTATCTCAGCGGGTAATGACTATGACCTGTATGTGAAGGTCGAAGAGAAACCGGAGATCATGGCGAAAATCGATGATGTCATCGATATTGCCGGAGGCTCCGTCACTGATATGACGGGCATGCTGGGGATGATAATGCCACTCATGATGCTCGGCATGGTGATGCCGCTGGCAACCGAGGGAATGGAAGAGTAATGGCGAAAGCGTATCTGGAACCATTAGAAATAGAAAGACTGGAGAAAGCAGCTCAATTCCTGAGAGATAAGCTTCTCATCCGTCTGCTGTTTCATCTCGGCTGCCGTATCTCAGAAGCCTTGGGCATCTCTGTAAGCGATATCGACTTCAACCAGGGCACGGTTACTATCCGGCACCTCAAGACCAGGATAAACCTGAATTGTCCCAACTGTGAAGTAAGGCTGAGTAAAGCGCATAAGTTCTGTCCCGGCTGCGGTATGAAGGTAGACCAGGCGGTAATCAACGAGAAAGCGCACCAGCGCTTTCGGACCTTGCCGGTCGATGGAGAAACGCTGGCTATGCTCAGGGACTACATCAAGAGGGACGGACCGGTATCTCAAAACGGTAAGCGGTCTCTCTTCGGTATCAACCGGCACCGGGCCTGGCAGGTTGTTAGGGAATGCGCCGAGAATGCTCGGCTCCCGCGCCTGATCAATCCTGATACGGGCAAGGTGCACAACGTTAGCCCCCACAAGCTGCGTGATGCCTTTGCCGTACATGCGGTAAAGCTGAATGATTCAGGTGATGGATTAAGGCTCTTGCAGGAGCACCTGGGGCATAAGAGCATCACTACTACCATGAGATACCGCAAGGTATCCGGTGAAGAGCAGCGGGAGTGGTACGAGCAGCTGTGGAACGGAGGTAAGCAGGATGGGTAAATATGCTAACCACGAGGAATTCGGGGTCAATGCCCCGATTAACTACCGGGAAGATACCACCAGTGAGTCTTATCTAAAGGGCATGGCTGTGATAGCACCGCCCGGCATGAGACCGAAGACGGTGCGAGGGCAAAGGTTTGAGGAAAACACCGACTTCAAGGCCTCAACCACGTGGCACCGTAACTTCGATATCGCTATGTTCGGTGGGTCGGATGTTGATACTCCAGAGTCCGAGTCCAAACAATTAAACCTTGAAGAAAAACTCAATGGTGTTAAGCGCATACCGGGGAGGTAGTCATGGTAGGACAGGCCGTAGTAACAATAAATGACAGACAGTGGGCGGTCGATATCGCCATTACTCCCTGGGAGCTTTCACAGGGCCTGGGAGGACTCCCAGAACTGCCAGTAGGTACCGGTATGCTGTTTGACCTTGAATATGAGCAGGTCATAGAGGTAACCACGGTACCCATGCTTTTCCCGCTCGATATAGCTTTTCTTTCGGAGGATATGACAATCATCGAAGTCTACCACGACATAGAACCGGGGTACCTCGTGACTTCACAGTTGCCGGCTAGGTATTTCCTGGAGGTCAACGCTGAAGAACTGGATGGCATCGAAGCCGGTGATACTGCTTTTGTAGAACTATTAGCTTTGCAATCAGAACCGGCGTTAACTGACTGGATGACGCCAATGGCTACATTTGCCGGATTTATACTCGTGGGTGCTCTGGTCGCGGATGCGGCAAAAGGTTTATCCAAAGAGGAATCTAATGAATTAACTACAAGAGGTCGATATGTTCCTGAAGTGAAAGCACGTATGTGTGAAATAGTTCGTCCGCGGCACTATAGCTTGGTGAGTTGGTTTAACGCTCCGGTGCCGGATTACAGTTTCGCCATCGAGCCTGAAACCAGGGAGCGCAAGATCGATGAAGTTTTAAGAAGACTCAAGTCGGGCGTCGATAGTATTCAGGAAAGTCAAAACTACAGAGAGTTTTTACTCACCATGTCCAAGTTTCATGACTACAGCATCGGTAACCTGATGCTGATTATGCTTCAGAAGCCTGACGCTACCCGGGTCGCTGGCTTTACCACTTGGAAGGACCTCGGCAGGTATGTCCGAAAGGGAGAGAAAGGTATCGCCATACTGGCTCCCTGTATGCCTCCGAAGGAAACGAAGGTGTTAGAGCCAGAAGACGAAGAGGATGAGGCAAGCTTGGTTGAAATAAGACCAATATATTTCAAAGTAGTGCATGTTTTTGACATCAGCCAGACGGAGGGTAAGGAACTGCCCGAGGTGGAAGTGCCAGAATTGACCGGCGAAGCCGATGAGGATCTTTTCAATGGGGCAATAAATCTAGCCAAGCTTCAGGGGCTTGATGTTAGCTTCGAAATAAGGCCTTACCAGGATCCGGCTATTAAGGGTATGTATTCGGGTAGAACCATCTGGGTACGACCGGAGGAATCCAGGGCACAGCAGTTGAAGACCTTACTTCACGAGATGGCTCACTATTACTCCGAAGGCGTATTCAGAATGCCTCGGAGAAATGCCGAGACCATAGCCGAAAGCGTTGCTTTTACCGTCGGCGCTCACTTCGGCTTTGATAGTGGTGTGCGTTCATTCCCTTATGTGGCTCTCTGGGCTCAGGACAAGAAGGTGCTGGAACAGAACCTGGCCGATATCCGCAAGGTCTCAACAAAGATTATCGACGCCCTGGAACCGAAAATAAGCAAGGTAGGAGCCATCGCCTAAGGTAAGTACATGGTTATCGAAATTAGACCGAGTAGAGGAGGTTTCTTAAGGCCATTCGGCTGTGGCTGGTTTATCCGGGAGTTTCTCCTGGGTAACGGGCCGGAAGGCTCTCGTGTCGTTGACTCGCAACAAGGCGCTCCCCAGGCTGATATCAACTTCGAGTACAAGGAAGCTCTAGCCCGGGCAACCGCTAGGGAACGTGCCGAGCGGATAATCAGCCGCCTGGTTGTAGGTGGTAAAGATGTCACAGAAGAGCAGGCAGAGGACATCTATGAACGGGAACTGAAGAAGCTATCCCGTAAGTTTACCCACATGCGGTATCATTCGTTCCTGATGTACTTTGGCGTGCTCAAGCGGTTGGGGTGGGTGGAAGCAACCAATGAAACCGAGCCTTCCGCCATTCAAGATAACTACCCACCGGCTCCGGAGCGAATTTACTATAGACTCACAAAGAAGGGGATTGAAGCCAGGGACGAGCTCTGGTCCAACCCGCTCTTCACTCTTTATCCTGAAATTGGCCCCAGCCATATGAAGAGGCAAGGTTGAAACCTCCCATGAATCAGGCTGAGGCTGTCTTCGTTTCGTAAGTTCTTCTATTACCAAAATAGTGACAAAATTCGATTGACTATTTCAGCTTAGCGGTTCTATGCTAAACAAGAGATTGCCAGGTGAATGACGGAGTTCCCTCTCGTACAGCGGGGAGATTTTAATGGGTTAGAGCGCAGGGTCAACTCTCTTCCCAGCCTGACAATCCTCTTTCATATATGCCTTCATCTCCCCTTTTCTTCAGAGGTCTCAATCTACTTTCTTGTGACAATTTATTCTCTCCTCACTAATCCTAAAAATTCCAACAAAAAGGTATTGACAAATTTGGGGAAGATTATTAAAATATTAATTAGCAGTCGGAAGGTTAGAGTGCTAATTTTTAGATTGCTTATTTTTTAACCTATTGCATTAGCAGTCTCTTCATTAGACTGCTAATTGGAGACTAAATAAGGGGAATGAGTACGAAAAGGAATACATCGGGTGTTAGGCGACGGTGCCCGAAATGCGGCGGTAACCTGTTTCTCTATAATGATTACCACGGATGGTATGAGCAGTGTCTGCAATGCGCTTTCATTCTATACCTGGATGTAGTTTATGAAGATAGGGGTAAAGTAGATTCAAGTAGGGCTTCGGAGATTAGTCAGGGTACGTAAACCAGGGCGTAAATGATCAATCTTTGGAGGTGAGGCTATGTATAAGTTATGAACGATACAGCTAAAAACGAGATGCCAAGTTATTTGAGAAGATACTTCAAACAGATATTAAGTAAAGGAGGAATAAAATGGTACTTCAACGATGGGATCCGTTCAGAGACCTCAGGCAAATGGAAGACACAGTAAACCGACTTTGGCGTGGATTTGGCGGCTCACCAAGTTATCGTGAAGGGGCAGAGGACTGGAATATATTAATCGACGTCATTCAAAAGAAGGATGATATTGTTGTAAAGGCTTCAGTGCCCGGAGTTAAACCTGAAGGAATCGATGTTGCTATCGAGGATAATGTTCTTACATTAAGGGCAGAGAGAAAGCCCGAAATTGAAGGAGAAGATGCGGCTTACCTAATACAAGAGCGTCCTACTGGTTCATTCTATAGAGCGCTTCGTCTTCCTGATACGGTCGACACTAACAAGATCGAGAGTCACTATGAAAATGGTGTGTTGACTATAACCATGCCTAAGGCTGAGGAGAAAAAGAAGAAGCAGATCCAGATAAAAGTCACTGGTAGTGCCAAAGCTATAGAAGGCAAGAAGTAAAGGGGAAATACTGCTTTTACCTAAATCCCACATTAGCCTAGCCGTACGGCTAGGCTAATTCTTTTGTCTTCTTTTACAAAATGAGTTTTTGTAACACTTGTAATATTTTTGGGTAACTCCGGGGTTTCTGTTCCTTGAGTATGACACAGTCCAGTTTCACATCTTTCTTGTTCGCTTTTCCCCTAGAATTCAATTATTATTCATATAGAAAGTTGGTGGAGTTATACAGCAGATATCTAAGCTGATAAAGCAATCTTTAAATCACGGAGGACAACAGAATGCCTGCAGCAAAGAAGGCTAGCCCCAAAAGAAAGAAGGCAATCACCGAAATCGGTCAGGTTGTTCCAAGTAATTTCAAATTTGGATTAATTGTTGCAGTGGCTTTGTTCTGGGCGGATTTTATCAGGTCGATACTCAACGGCATTTTTTCTCTGGCGCATATCAACAATACAATTATCACTGACTTTATTCTTGCTATCGCAGCCACTGCTCTAGCTTACCTAGTCTTGATAAGCTATCGGAGGATAAAATCACGACTGGAAAAAGTAAAATTATAGTATCGCAGGCAGGTGCTCCGGTTTTACTTTAAATTCTAGGCACGCGTAGCTGGTCTGTACTTTCCGAAGCTATAGAGTTTCGGTAAGAGGTGTTTACGGACTTCCTCAAGAGCAAACAGTCCTCCGGCAGACAACACCACAATACCCCAGTCGCGCAGCGTTAAAGGAAAGGTTTTGAATGCCACCTGTAAGAATGGAACATAGACCACGGCTATCTGTAACAAAACTGCCAGTCCAATAGAAAAAACGAGGGCACGGTTACGAAAAACACCCAGTTTAAATATGGTGTGTTCATCGGAGCGGGCACTGAAGGCCATCAGCCACTCAAAAGCTACTATGGCACAGAAGGCCAGTGTCCGGGCTTCATCAATGCTCATTCTGGTTTCCGCCCAGCGGAAAATCAGGAAGGTTCCCAGACCTATCAAAACCGCCATTACCATTATTCGTATGAATAGCCCGGGATAGATAAGGCCAACGCTCGGGTGGCGTGGTGGCTGTTTAAGCTCATCGCCAAACTTGGGTTCCATACCCAAGGGGATGTCCCCCGCCGTATCGGTAACCAGATTGACCCAGAGAATCTGGACCGCCCGCAGAGGTGACTGACCGACGAATATCAGGGCTAATATCAGGGCTACAAGCTCACTCAAATTTGTATTTAACGTATAGAAAAGGACATTCCTCAACCGGTTGAAGATAGCTCTGCCTTCATCCACCGCCGATACTACCGAAGCAAAGTTGTCATCGGCCAGCACCATATCGCTGGCATCTTTGGCCACATCCGTTCCCGTAATACCCATAGCCACCCCAATGTCAGCTGCTTTCAGTGCCGGGGCGTCGTTTACTCCGTCTCCGGTCATCGCCACGATTTCCCCGTTGGCTTTAAGGGCTTTTACTATTCTCATCTTGTGCAGTGGCTCGATACGGGCGAAAACAGAGATGTTTTCGATTTCAGCGGCCAGTTCTTCATCACTCATTTTCTGGAGTTCAGCCCCCGTTACCGCTTTCCCTGAAGGAAGACCAATCTGGCGGGCCACCGACTCCGCCGTTATCTTGTTATCACCAGTTATCATCTTTACCTTGATACCAGCCTGTTGGCATGAAGCTAGTGCTTCTCTGGCCTCCTGCCGGGGTGGATCGGCCATACCGGCCAGGCCTATAAATGTCAAATCATCCTGTATATCCTCGTCGGTCAGCTTACTCGATTTCTGAGGAAAGTCGCGATAAGCCATGGCGATGACTCTAAGGGCATCTTTACCCATATCCATCGCAGCTTCAGAAATATTCGTACGATCGGACTCCGTTATCGGTACCACATCTCCATTTTTGATAATATGCTTGCTGTAGGAAAGTATTTTCTCAACCGAACCCTTTATATAGGCTGTTTTGTGTCCTGCCTCAGCATGCAGCGTGGCCATGTAATGCAGGGTGACCATGTACTGTTTTTCACTGGCAAACGGAAGCTCATCTTCTCGCGGGTAGGCTTCCTCTAAATCGGCTTTATCTAGTCCGGCCTTGGTCGCCATCACGACCAGGGCTCCTTCGGTGGGATCACCGAAGATACCGTGATTTTTATTACTCCGAGTCAGAGAAGCGTCGTTGCAGAGAGCACCGGCTCGCAATAAGAGCGTGATCTGTTTATCATCTACTGGATTAATCGGTTTTCCATCCTGATTGAATTCGCCCTTCGGCTCATAACCTTCGCCGGTAATTTCGATATATTTGTCGTCCGTAAAAAGCCGGTGGACGGTCATCTGGTTTAAGGTCAGCGTACCGGTCTTGTCCGAACAGATAACTGTGGCTGAACCCAGAGTTTCCACTGCCACCAGTTTCCGGACGATAGAGTTACGACGCGCCATTGCCCGCATGCCGATGGCCAGTACCACCGTCACGACCGCCGGTAGACCTTCAGGGATAGAAGCTACAGCTGCGGCAATCGCCAGCATGAACAGATCGAAGATTTCCAGACCCTGGAGCAGACCGACGGCAACCAGGAGGGCGCTAACTCCCAGGAAAACAAATACCAGGTATTGCCCGAGCTTCTTGATATTTCTCTGCAACGGTGTTTCTTCCTGTTTGACCTCTTCAAGTCCGGTCGCTATCCTGCCTATTTCAGTTTCCATGCCGGTAGCCACCGCCACACCCGTAGCCCGGCCACTGGTAATAATAGTACTCATAAAGAGCATATTTATTCTTTCGGCAATAATAGAGTCTTCCGACAAAGGGTTAAGCTGCTTTTCCACCGGGACAGATTCACCGGTAAGGGCGGACTCGTTGACCTTTAAATTGACGCTTTCCAGTAATCTGACGTCTGCCGGAACCTTGTCTCCGGCTTCAAATAGTAAAATATCACCCGGGACAATCTCACGGGCGGATACGGTCTCGATATTTCCGTTGCGCCTGACTTTAGCTTTTGGCGCTGCCATCTCCAGCAGCGCTTCCATCGCTTTTTCAGCCTGACCCTCCTGGAAGGTGCCGATTACGGCGTTCAAAATAATTACGCCGAAAATCACTATGGCGTCGATATAGTGCTCTTCTCCGGTGAAAAACTGTGATACCAGGGAAATAATACCGGCAGCCAGTAAGACGTATATTAAAGGACTGAGGAACTGCCGTAAAAATACCGTGATAAGAGGTGTTTTCTTTTTGACTCTTAGCTCGTTAGTGCCATACTGGGACAAGCGTTCCTTAGCTTCTTCCTCTGTGAGACCAGAAACACGAGAGCCTGTCCGTGATATTGCTTTTTCCGGCGTAAGGCTATGCCAGGAAGCCTTGGAGTTTTCCATATAAGTAACTTTATCCTAACTACTGCTCGTATTCAATTTTAAAACCAAGTTTTGTTGGGCAACTAATCCGTCATGTTTACTCATAAGTTATTTCGTGCTGGCTTTGGATAACTGCTGCCTGAGTTGCCTTACAGTAAAAGTCCCTATATAAAGCACGGTAAGCCCAATTAAAGAATAAAGCAGCATTTGAGTGGGCTTCAGTGCCGTATGGCCACCGGCTAAACCCAGCAAAATGTAGATACCGTCCCAGACCAGGCTGGAAAGCAGAACACCGACAAATAGTACTTTAAATTGTTTTTTGGCACCCAGTGTGAGCGTTAGCGGAATCCGAAGACCGATTAGCCTCCCTAAAGCGATTGAAAACGGCGATAAATAATTGATTCTTCTAAAGAACCGAGTAGGCATACTATTGCTGCCGCTGGATAGTCTATTGGACATACTTGCCTCAAAGTACCTGTGGTAAAGCTTTTTTAATGGCATGCTGCCATATTGACCAAGATAGTAAAGCAATATTGCCCCCGTTTGTCTCCCGGCCTGTGCTACAAGCCACAAGAGCACCATTTTATATGGAGCCAGCACCCCTGAGCCGAGGTTATACGCGGACAACAGCCAGATGGTTTCAAGGAGATATGGGATGGAGAACAAACCGAATTCGCCAATAGAGCAGATGAGGAATAGGAATATTATCAGCTTCAGGTCAAAGGTTCCCGCGATACTGAGGATCTCCTGCGCAATCCCTTCAAAGCTCATTTGACCGTCCGATTATTATACGCCGGTACATCTAAAAGCTCGGGAACCGTAACGAGACTATAACCTTTGCCCTGTAATTCTTCAATGATCAGTGGTAACGTCTCTACCAAAGAGCAATAATCAGGGTCGGCTTTACCATCTTCCTTCTCGTTATCATAATACAGGCGGATTATTTCTCCCGGCTCGACTTCACTGGCAATCTCCTCGATATCCTCCTGAAGCGAAACTTTATCAAGAATCTCTTCGTCATCGAATTTATTAACAGAGACGCTCCAGGTTATCGGGACCATCCCCAATTCTTCGACATTTTCCAGTTCCCAGGGAGTCTTTACGCCGTGAGGCGGCCGGTAAAGGTGGGGGGAAACACCAGCTGTTTTGAATATAATCTCCTGTGCGGCTTTTAAATCTTCGGAGTCGCGTTCTGTGAATGTGCCAAGGGCGTCATCACTGTATGACTGGTTGCCGATAATGTGTCCTTCATCAATAATACGTTTGACTGTTTCCGGATAAAGCTCTACGTTTTCCCCGCTGATAAAAAAGGTTGCTTTAACGCCATAACTGGTAAGAATATCCAGAATCTCCGAGGTGTATGGCTCAATCGGACCGTTATCAAAAGTCAGAGCAACGGCTTGTTCCCAAGAGTTGCCTTCATGGTAAACCTGCCCGAAAACCTGTGATGATGGCACGACGCATCCGTGCATACTGACTAAAAGAATGACAAGAATTGGCACCGACAGGGTCCTTACGACGATTCGTCTGAGTGGTCTCTTTACGGTTAACGATTGAGCAGTCAATCTGGACCTTTCAAGGTACAAACCCCACCGGCTGAGATGAACAACAAAGTCCCTCATGATTATAAATAATGGCTTTTGCACAGCTCTTGAAGAAGTCATAGCACACAGGTTATGGTCATATTGAATCTTTCCCAGCTTGCTTAACCGGTCAGCGATGCCATACTGGTCCGGGGCATAAGATATACCCTCGTAACCACCAGCGGCCAAGAATGCCCGTCGGCGGAAGGCAAAAGTTGCCCCCGAAATAACCAATGGCCTGCCAAAGAGGTAGCGGGTAACCCTGTTGGCAAGATGTCTGGCAAGGTACTCGATTTTCGACCAGTATCGCGGGTCTCTGTATACATACCTGCCGGTTACGGCAACAGTTTCAGGGTGGGAATTAAAATGGGCTGCTATCCTACTTAGCCAATTCTCAGGATACATGGTGTCAGCATCAGCTTGGAAAATTATATCACCCTGTGCGGCTCGAGCGCCGACTTGCCTGGCATAAAAAACACTCTTCTTTCCAGAGCAAGATACAATCTTTGCCCCAAAACCTCTGGCAACATCAGCAGTCCTGTCAGTGCTGCCATTATCAGCAACAATGATTTCATATGTGCCCTGGTAGTCCTGATTCCGTAAGGATTCCAGACAGGCAGGCAGAAATTCCTCTTCATTTAGAGATGGAATTACGATGCTTATCATAGGGTATATGTAAAATTAAGGCGAAGATTTTATTATATCCTACATCTTGGGCTATCTGAAGGTAAAGCTCTTGAAGATGATTAACTGGCAATCGCAAATTCTTGATAATTTCTTGACTGACCTCTGCCTTTTTTTGATACCCGCTTGATTTTATTACTACCATTATGAATGCAATAGTCAACGGTGAAAAATAGACTTAATGAATAACAAGGTATAGAATTTAGCACGGGTATATCAAATGCCATTACGTTTAAAATTAGAGGAAAAATCTCGAAAACAAGCCTTTGCATGGCGTGGTTATCTTATAGGTCTGGGCCTGGTTACTGTGGCAACCTTGCTGGGCTGGCTGGTACATACCTTTTTTGCACCCGCGAATATCATCATGATTTATCCACTATGTGTTACTGTCACAGCGGTTTTAGGAGGCCTTGGCCCTTCTATCCTGGTTTCAATAATAAGCGTACTGGCCTTTGATTTTTTCTTTGTTACTCCCTATTACACTTTCGCAGTAGATGACACCCAATATTTATTCACATTTATTGCCCTTCTAGTAGTTGGAATAACTATAAGTTACCTTACATCAAGTATTCGTCAGCATACCGAGGCGGCGAAATTACGCGAACGCGAAACAGCCGCTCTTTATGCCCTGGGGCGAGATTTAGCAATCTCCGGAGATCTCGAATCTTACATTGAGGCTATCGTCAACCGGATAAAAGAGGCACTAGGATACGATGTCATGATATTCCTGGAGAACACTGAAAAGCGGAAAAAGCTCAGAGCATATACCGGCGGGAAAGAAGCTCATGTAGCTGAAAGCGAGCTTGCTACAGCTACGCGATCTTTCAAACAACGGCAAAAGGTACTTTCCAATGATAATGTTCGGTATCTACCACTGCTTACCGCCAGGGGAATCATCGGGGTAATGGCACTGAAAGCTCCAGATAACGGAAGAATATTGACAGCCGAACAGGAACGACTGCTTGGAGCTTATACCGATCTGATCGCCGTCGCCATCGAGGGTATTCGCTTGTCGGAAGAATTGCACAATGCTCAGGTTCTCAAAGCAACCGAGAAGCTTCAATCCGCGCTGCTCAATGCGATTTCGCATGATTTACGGACCCCGCTCGTATCGGTCATCGGCACACTCAGCAGCCTGCAGGAAGAGGGAATGGGGTTGGATGAGACCGCCAAGAAGAACCTGATACAGGTTGCTTTAGAGGAGGCTAACCGCTTGAACCATCTCATAACCAATTTGCTTGACGAGTCCAGGATTGAAGCCGGGGCAATCACGTTGTCACGTCGTCCTTCCGAAGTTCAAGATCTGGTTGGTGCCGCCCTTGAGCAACTGGGGAGCCGTGCCAGCGCCCGTTCGATTGACATCGACATTCCTGAAGATACCCCCTTTATTTCCGTGGATTTTGGCCTTATCGTGCAGACATTGGCCAACATCCTGGACAACGCAATAAAGTACTCGCCGGCAGACTCACCGATCGAGATAATAGCTCAGCAGTTTGACCAGGAAGTTGAGATAGATGTTACTGACCACGGTGTCGGTATTCCCGAAGAAGACCTGAGGAATATCTTCGACAAATTCTATCGTATCAAGCGGCCGGATAACGTTGCCGGCACGGGGTTAGGTTTGTCCATTAGCAAGGGTATCGTCGAAGCCCATGGAGGTCATATTGTAGCCGAGAAAGGGGACGACAGGGGCACCGTGATCAAAATCAGGTTGCCCATCGGCAACTCAGATTCTGTCAATGCGGAGACTCGAAATGAGTAATGTAAAAATTCTGGTTGTTGATGATGAAGCTTCTATCCGACGCTTCCTTCGGGTTACCCTGACATCTCAATCCTACGCGGTTTTGGAGGCTGATTCGGGGAAGGATGCATTGTCAAGAGCTACAGAAGATAAACCGGATATCGTCATCCTTGATCTGGGTTTGCCCGATATCGACGGCATTGAGGTCACCCGGCTGCTCAGGGAGTGGACGCAGATGCCGATAATTATATTGTCGGTACGTGGAGCGGAAAATGATAAGATCGCGGCGCTGGACGCCGGAGCTGATGATTATCTGACCAAACCGTTCGGCGTGGGCGAGTTGCTGGCTCGTCTCCGCGCCGCCTTACGACGAACTGCTAAAACACCTGATGACCCTATCTTTACCTCCGGAGACTTGAAAGTTGACCTCTCGAAGAGGCTGGTTACTGTGTCAGACAGTGAGGTCTCATTAACACCCAACGAGTATGGGCTGTTGAGAGTGCTCGTCATCCATGCCGGAAAGGTTTTAACCCACCGCCACCTGCTGCGCGAAGTCTGGGGGGCGGAATACGGGGACGAGTTTCATATGCTCCACGTCAATATCAGCAATCTACGCCGCAAGATTGAGCCTGATCCCACCCGCCCGCAACTGATCATTACCGAGCCAGGGGTCGGCTACCGGCTGAAAATCAGCGAATAAAATCCTTCTTCTCATTCTTGATACTTTCTTGACGGCCCAATCCTCTTTCTTGACACATCCTTGACCTTCACCAAGCTAACATCATCGTAGAGACTTCACCATGTAGGGTCCGATGTTTGAGAAGATACTTGTATGCCTCGATGGTTCCAGCCTTGCTGAGCAGATTCTACCTTATGCAACTGAGCAGTCATTACACTTTCACAGTAAGATAGTGCTGCTAAGGGTAATAAGAGTGCCCGGGAGAGCGCTGCCCGGTGAGCCGGAACTCGTCGAGGAAGCAGATAAGCCGGTAACAGCGGAAGAAGATGAAATTGTTACCTACCTTGATAACATTACCAATGCTCTTTTAGAAAAAGGACTGGATGTTGAGGGTGTAATCATAAGTGCCCGCAAACCGGATATCGCAATCATAACTTATGCCAGGGAAAACAATGTAAGACTCATTGCTCTGGCTACTCGTGGACATGGAGCCATCGGGCAGATGATTTGGGGAAGTATATCTGAGTCGGTGCTACGAAAATCGGGATTACCATTGCTTGTCTATAAAGCAGGGTAGTATTGGCCATAGTTATTAAAACTTGACCTTTCGATTAAATATCTCTTTGGATTTTCGGTCTGCATGTAGTAGCGACATGCCTTTCCCACGACGGAAAAAGTAAAATACCACCAAGCCGATAACCATCCAGATAATTCCTGCCCAACGACTGAAAGGTTGGGTGACAATGACTACCCCCCATATCGTCAATGTCGCAACCAAACCGATTATCGCCGTTAGCGGCAGCTCTTTCCCCCTGAACCTGATAGCCAGGGGCAGCTTGAATGGCCTGGGCATATCAGGGAATTTTATCCTGAGCCCCAAGATAGCCAGATGAGCGAGGGCAAAACAGAGCAAAGAGCCAAAGACATACAGTGCCCCAAGGTCAGTGAAGAAGTCTGAGTTGAAGAATCCCGGAGCCAGTATGATCAGCGACAGGATGGAAAAGAAAATGATTGCCCAGTGAGGTGTCCGGAAACGCTGGTGTATGCGCCCAAAGACGGCCGGCAGCTGGTTGTGAGAGGCTAAATTATAGCTGAGACGCGAAATACCCATAAGCCCGGCATTGGAGGCAGTGAGCAGGATACTGGCCGCTAAAACAGCCACAAGGGGCGCAAATATTGTTTGAAGGGTTTCCGAGGGGAGATTTGCAGCAATGCCGGCTACCGGGTCTCTCGCCCAGCCATTTACGGGGTCACCCAGGAGCTGGGGAGTCATTGCCGACAGGGCGACTATCGATATACCGGCAAAAAGAACGAGAACGGCAACTATCATTAGCACGTAGGCTTTGGGGACTCTTTTCTCTGCCTGGCGTGTTTCTTCGGCCAGCTGTGAGACCGTTTCCACGCCAGTAAAACAAAGGGCAGCGATGGCAATCCCGAAGACCAGATTCTGCGTGGTTGGCCAGTTCCCTGCGCCAAACATGTGCTCAAATAGTATGCCGGGATTCGGTCCCAATATGAGAATAGCTCCGAGCACGACAAGTGTCAGCTGGGTAGTTATATCCAGTACAATAAAGATGATGTTTAACCGCGATGATTCCCGTACACCAAGCACGTTGATGACCATCAGGAAGACAATGATACCCATAGAAGCAGCGGTTCCGATAACCGGATCGTCAAGTGGTGGCCAGAAGTAGGCAAGATACGGTGGAATCGTATAGGCCGAGATGGCCATGGTAACGATATAGCTCAGCATCAATGCCCAGCCAGCTATGAAACCGACGATGTCGTTATAGGCATGGCGCCCAAAACTGGCCGAGCCACCGGCCTCCGGCAGCATCGCCCCACCTTCAGCATAGGTTAGAGCGTTGAATACATAGATTATGCCGGCGATGGCAAGCGCAACGGGAGTTGCTCCCAAAGCTACTACTGCCACGATGCCAAGAGCATAGTATATAGAGGAGCCGACATCGCCATATCCGGCACTGAAAAGTCCCGCGACTCCGAGAACCCTTTTTAGACGATGCTGAATGAACCGCCGGGGACGAAATATCCTGTCACCGGGTTTTGGTTGAAAACCAGGTTTCTGTTGGTAATCATTTTGCATGTATATCTATTTCGGCCAGCAGACAACTCTGCTGTGAATACCATTCTTCATTTGGTTAAGCTTCGAATAATATCTTTTTGCCTTTAACAACGTAATTCTTTTTTAGTCAAAGAGGTGTCAAGAAATCAGTTGGATACATCAAGAAAGTATCAAGAAAGCCCCCTGGTCCGGGAGGCTTTCTTTTTTTACTTACTTATTTACCCCTGGGGGAGGGCTGATAATATAGCGCGCTCTTGATATATCTCAATTTGACTTTTTGTTGGACAATGAATCTGAAAACATATTTTTCAGCACCTTAAAAATTGAATAACGAAGCTCTGACATGAACGCTTG
>Ga0180432_10001866_pt1 | contig 32503 bp, 28 predicted proteins | sample SS_ome_10_FD_132414 | JGI IMG/M metagenome (GOLD analysis project Ga0180432, IMG submission 132414) | Hypersaline lake sediment archaeal communities from the Salton Sea, California, USA - SS_1_MS_2 metaG | ecosystem: Environmental > Aquatic > Non-marine Saline and Alkaline > Hypersaline >...
CGGCAAGCTAAAAAATAGGCGATTTTGGCCCGTGAAAGCGTCTATCGAAAAAATTTTTGAAAAATTGCAAAATGCCGCGCCTAATTTCGGCCTTTTGATGTACTATTATATATAGAAGGACATAGTTTTTTTGACAGTGCCGTTTGCTAAGCACCTTTTTGAGACAGTCGGCAGCGAGAACAACACACGGCGAGAAGGAAAGGTTAGGACAAGCAGCAAGGTTGGTGTACGAGTGACAGTAAATGAGGTGAATGTGACGTAGGTTGGATAGATACGCCATCTCCAGAGAGGGAGACCTATGTTGAGCGGCACGAGAGGATTGGACTATTCGGAGGCTAAGGTTTCTAAACAGCCAGGAACCTGTGTGCATAAGTACGTCCGAAAACATTGCTCCAACCATGCGGGATTCACGCTTATTGAGCTGTTGGTGGTGATTTCCATTATTACATTATTAGTGTCGATATTGCTGCCGACACTGCAGCGGGTCAGTAGACATGCAAAGGCGGTTACCTGCCGGGCGAACCTCAGGCAGTGGGGAACGACGCTGGCACTGTACCTGGAGGATAACGAGGGTCGCTTCCCCGGCTACGATTTCAGCGCCACATGGCTTTTGACGGGCCAGTCCTTCGGCATGGCCAATCCGAACGAACCCGAGGAAGTGCACGCCATTCGCACAAAAGGCATGTTGTGCCCCATGGCCACCAAACCCGCACACCGTGGTGGACGGGGGACTACCATTGACATGGGCCCCGGCAGATATTTTCGCTATAAGGTAAGTGGCGGCAGCACGTTCGGGGCCTGGGAATTCCAGGAGCCGGGCCCGCTGCATCCCGGCAGCTATGGACTAAACACCGGCCTGCTCGGAAAGCTGGCCGGCACAACCACAGGAGGAATGAATTTTCGCTCCGAGGAACCCCTTTACACAGACGTCTTTTCGATGCGTCGTCCCGCCGGCATGCCCCTGCTTTTCGACTGCACGATGCCTGATGGCACGCTCAGTCATCATAAGGCACCGCTGCCATACGAGGAACCGCCAACGGGCATCGTGCGGCGCTTCTGCATAAATCGACACGATGGGCATATAAATTGTCTTTTTCTGGATTGGTCCGTTAGAAAAGTCGGACTCAAAGAGTTGTGGACATTGAAGTGGTCTCGCGAGTTCGACACGACAAATCCCTGGACCAGAGCCGGCGGCGTCCTGCCGGAGGACTGGCCGGGATGGATGAGAAACTTCAAGGACTACTAAATATGTACTTTGGAAGGTGTGCCATAGCAGAGAAAATGCTGTGGCCGGCGGGTTGTTGACCCGCCAAAGCGAGTGAGCGAGAAACAGTATCTGTGCTCTCGGCGCTGAAGGATTGCGCCGGTCAGACGGAAAGGAGTCTCGACATGCCTGATAAGTATCATTCCCTGCGAGGCGCAATGATTGCGGCACTGCTGCCGGCACTCGTTGGCGGCAAGATTGGTCCTTCCGGAGTGAAACAATCGGGGCCTGTTGCAGATGTCTTGTCAATGGTTGAACGATCCGTGAGCGACCTGGGCGTTGGCTGGACGGGCGAACGGCAGCGGGAGTATCTGGACACGATACGCCGGGCCCTGAGCAACGATCATGACAGCCCCGATTACCCGGCGAGAATCGAAATCTTTCGGCGAGGATTCCAACTGTTGTGGAGCAGGCGTGACGTGTCGGATTTGAGCCAGGCTCAATACGACGTGTACAAGGCCGAAATTCGATGGTTTTGCGAGACGCTCATGGCCGATGAGCCGGTCCCGGTCTCTGAAAGAGCCCTGCTGAAGGCTCAAATCCGCGACCTGTGCGACTATGCCACGGAACATCTCAGGGCCCAGTTCCCCTTTCTGACGCCAGCATGCGTGCAAGAAGGCAAAGCAGGGGCATTGGCGGAGTTCGGACCGTGACCTGGAGAATCCCCTGGTGCCGATTTACCGCAGGCCTTTTTCGCAGGAGCAGATGAAGGCCATCAAGGCCAACTGGGCTCGTTTATACAGACGTTGGGATTCTTTCTGGCGACACATCCGAGATCATGGCGTGGATCGGGAAGACCTGCCCGATCCGAAGGACCTTACGAATCATCCTCAATGCACGTTTGTCGAACGATGCCTGAGTTACATGCACCAGGCTATCTGGCCTGCATTTGGCAAGCCACCCGAATATGTTGTCGATGCCGCCAGGAAATTGAGCGAGGAAAAGGCCGAGAAAACTCGTGCCCACAGAAAGGCGGGCAAAGCCGAAATAAACCTGTCGATCCGTTTTCTAAACCAGGTCGAGCAGGTGGAACAATGGAGCTTCGTTTTTACGGCCCTGCTCGAGACTGCCGTACCTGGCGATGAGCGAGACCCTTCGTCTGCAGATCCACGGAAAGGAGGTGGTGCCTATGGGCTGACAAAACAGCCGTAGAACGACGAGAAGAGTATAAACGCATACACAATGGATTGTGAAAGGAAGTACCATGAAAAAGTCTGATCTTGTAAAAGTCTTAACGATCGCTGCGTGTCTTCTGTCCTTGTCCACCACAGGCTACGCCTGGGAAGACGTACACACACGCGAGGCCTACGACTATAATGTGGACAAAGGTGGAAATGGCTGGGCAGATCACGACTATGACAACGTCGGAACGGCGTTTGCGAAGGCGATGGTTGAGATTAACGGCTCGGAGACCAATACCCGGGCCGAGGCCGATGCGTACGAGACCATGAAGGTAGTTATCGTGGACTACGACGGCGAAACTCTTACTGCCACCGCGACCTGCTATTGCGGAGCAGAGGCAGACGCACTTTGGGATACATCGACCAGCTCATACGTAGTAGTAGCTGAGAGCGACGGCTGGGCTATTGGCTGCGGCCTTTACGAAGGTTGTGACGCCCAGGCTGTCATGATCTCTCCGGATACCTCCGACACAGACTCGGACTACTTCAGCGAGACCGCAGACATGTCGTCCTCCGGCGCCACCATCTGGTATGGGCACTCTGCCGACGCTGACGCGGAGGCATCTTACACCGGCGACAAGGTGTACATAGAAGGTGAGGCCTGGTCGACGACCGAGGTGGACGTCGTAGAAGAAGAACCATAACGCGCCCTTAGCGGCGTCTACGTTCGATCTGGGCACTCTCGATTCGGACGGCGACCTGCGCGGGCTCGTGCGCCGGCGTGTTGCTGGGCTGTAGAGAGTACCTGAGAGATCGAAAGGTTCGATAAACCAAGCAGACCTGGGGATTAGACAATGGCTCTAAAACAGTTATTGGATAACACGGAAGAGACAACCCGGCATCTCCATCGGGCGAACAGCCGTCGCGGCGCGCCGGTGTGCCCTTGCGCGGAGACTGTCTGGGCCATTGTCTTTATTTTTGCCTGCACGGCAAGATGCGGACCGGAGGTCTCATTGCCGAGGTCTGCGGCGAATCGTGCTTACGATGTTTCGGTCACCCGTTACTCGAGGACGTATCATCCGCGCACGTATCGCGGCGTGCTCGCAACCGACGGAAAACGCCACCGTCTCGCCTTCTACTGGTTCGACCCCTTGGCGGAATGTGAACACACGGACTCTCTGGCTTTCAGTGATTTCCTGTTCGGTCCTGATAAGGTCTCGTACTGGCATCATAAAGACGCAAACCGGCGACACACCTTGCCCTTAGGATCGTCTCAGGCGTCTCAGGGGGGACAATTGCCGAAGAAAAACACGCCGGACTCAATACTTGAGTCGATTCTCTGCCTCGTGGTGCAGAACCGGACCGCCCCGGTGGGCGATGCCGGTACGATGGAGACAGCTCGGTTCTTCCAGAGGGCCAGGCGGCACGATAGTTTCGATCGCGCCGTCGAAGCGCCGGCTGTGGAAAACGCCGGCGGCGCGTTGCCTCCAGGGTCGGCGGCAGACAATTTCAGGATACCCGATCAGCTCCCCTTCGGTAGAAAATACTCCAGGCAAATAGACAAGAATGGAAATGTCGTGTGGCATGTATCCAGGAACAGTGTTTCAAGGGATCTGGTCAGGGTGACTTTAAGACCGAAGCCCTTGCGTGATATGCCGGGATTGTCCGACGTGTTTGACCCCAATGCACTGGGCCGGTGGGCTGCCGTGCCCGCGCTTTACCGACAGTTCTGGTCGTTCAGGCAGCGAAGCATCGAACTGCGACGCGCACCGAGCGTGCCGGTAGCGAAGGGGCTTTACGCAGATGTCGACTCCTGCCTGCGCGGGTCGCTGCCGGACGAGGTGAAGCTGGCCCTGCATAAACTCCGGTTCAAAGCATCTCTGGAAACCGGGTCTTGGGAGGCGATGTCCTCGTCGGCCCGGCAGTATTTCCAGACGTACATACGTCTGGCCCGGCAACCCGTGGACGTAATTCTCGTCGAGCTTGGACGCATCACTGCGGAACTGAGAAAGAGATGGTCGGACGAGCAAACCCGTGATTTCGTTCTTCCTCTGCTCAGGCCGCTGGTGGACGCAAAGGTATTCAACATTGGATTCGTGGATAAGGAAGTCTTCTATCAAATCCAGATTCGCCGACGGACCTGGTGGTTTTACGGGCAACTGGTGCTCGAGTGTGTTCGGGAGGCGACCAGCCTGGATCCCCGGTTTCTGGCGCATCTTGCCGAGATAGTTGAAAGCCCCGATAAAGGGACGAATATCACGGATTCCGAGCCAAATGAGGATAATCCGGCACAAGCACGCCGCGAAGCGGTAAATGTTCAGAAGAAGAATTAGAAAAGAAGCGTGAATTAGTTCAACTTGTGAGTTATTATATCCTCGTGGAATTTTGCAGCGGGTGTGCAGCAGGATCAAACTGAAATGTTGGCGAGTAGTAAGTTCCTCAAAAAGAGAAGGTGGCCTGTATTGCGCAGAGTAAAGGGCTTTACGCTCATAGAGCTGCTGGTGGTGATTGCCGTTATCGCATTGTTGATTGGGCTACTAATGCCGTCGCTGCGGCGAGGGAGAAATTCAAGGCGATGAAGTACTTCCACATGGGGCACCGACTCGAGGAAGTCGTTAAACGAGAGAAGGAACTGGCGCGGCGTTAGAGAATAACCGGGCGGGATCGGGGCGATTATTTTCGTGTTGATGCGAATGCGTTTAGAAATCTCTGGCTCTTACCTGGCCGTTAGGGTATATGATTCGCGGTCCGCAGGTTTTGCATTCTGTCGACTTCTTTGTCGTTGAACCGAGCGGGGTGGGCCTGTTGTAAAATACATTGCAGGGGATCTCCAGCTCATCGCCGCTTCCGGTTCTGATAATGAGTGTATCCGTGAAGACTCGCACGTTCTTGCCTTCGGGCAGCCTGATCTCAACGTCGAGCTCATAGCCGTTGCCGATAGCGCGGGTGTCCGCAAGTGTTGCCGTCCCTTTTTTCGACTCAACCGAGGCAATGGCGAAATTCTTGTCGTAATTGCTGATTATTCGCACCTTTCCTAAAAACGAATCTCCGGGATTGACTCCTCGAACCAGGACCTGATTGAACCTGAACTTTGGGACCGTTCTAACGCCCATTGTGACCGCCTGGCACTCCGGGTGCGTCAGGCCGATCTCGATCCGGCCGTTGAGGTTCTTGGCCAATCGAGCCATGTCGATTTTCGGCTCGATGACGAACTTTGCCTTCTTCACAGAAGGATTGTAATCGATGCTGATGCAATCATCGGTCGATTTGAAATGGGATATCGCAAAAGGCTTGCCGTCAGTGCTGGTAAGCGTGATTTTGGGGTTGCCGGCGTTGGCTGCTTCGAGCAGCAGGCGCAACTCTCTCGGCTCGAATTGGACCTTTGATATCACCTTTGCAGTTAAGGCGAGTGCAATACTGGGATTTGTCCGGTCGTTGCTGTGAATGGTAAGATACTTTGTTGCCTGCCCGAATTGAGTGTCAGCATTGAAATTCACTTTTATAGTGCCGCTCTCACCGGGTGCATATTGACCCTTTTCCAGCTCTGCTACGGTACAACTGCCACATTCAACGCCAATTTGCGTTATCTCAAGGACGGCGTCGCCCGTATTGGTAAACTGAAACTCGCAGTTTTTTTGCGACTTGAGACCGATTTCGCCGAAGTTGTGCACTAACTTGTCGAAAGTAATTCTCGGCTCCGGCTGCTTGATGTTTTGCGTGTATGTCGGAGGTGTTAGCCAGGCTGGTGCCGGTGCTTGCTCTGCCGGTGTTTCAAACTGGTTGAACCAGCTTGGATCCAGCCGTTGTGGTGCCGCGGCTTCTTCTTCACAGCCGGCGTGCAGCATCAGAACGCAACATGAAATAAGAGCAGTTGCGAAAATTCGATTCGCTTTCATAGTCCCCTCTTCAAATTCAAACCGTGACGGAGTTCTCGGCCGGCTCTGTAAAGACATTCCGCCCGCCGAAAATCAATCCCTGAACGACGGCTTTTTCGATGACCTCCTCGCTGTCAAGCCGTCGGCATTTATACACCTTGTTATTATAGCTGAAAACACCGTTCGAGTCAAGGATTTTGACTTCTTTTCTTACTTTTTTAGTGTTTGTGCTTGACGAACGGCCGGGAACGTGGTAGTTGATTCTATAATACTGATGTTTTGGGTTAGGATCCTGTTTTTGAGTGAAAGGAGGCCAATGATGGCACGGATAGTCTACACAACAGTACTGATAGCCATTATGAGCGTCGCAACCGGTTGCATGCCCAGTTCAGGCGGTCCCTATGTTGTTCCAAATCCCCCGGATGGAAGACCGCCGACAGTCTACATTGACCCGGATGCCACAGAGACCGATCTCGTCGAGGAGATGGTGATCAGCCGCCAGGCATATCAGCAGGGTCTCGAACAACTGCAAGCTTACTACTCCAGAACCGGCAACAATATGAAGTTCGAATGGGCCAGGAAGGAGCTAAGATCGCTGAAAACCATGACCAAGTACACGTACATAATGGGTCCGACCCCCGGCGAAGATTATAGAGCCGTAAGGCAGATTACTTCGGCGGACGATCTTTGGTACACAGCCCAGGAGTATGAAAAAGAGGCCCGTCCGGGGGGAGTGAAGAGTCCCCTGACAAATAAGAACAAACTGCGCCTGGCACTTCAGTATTATGAGCAGTTGATAAAGGACTATCCTACCAGCGACAAGATAGACGACGCTGCTTTCCATGCCGGCGTTATTCTTGAGGAACTCGGCGATTACGTGGTTGCGCTCGATTATTTCCAAGGCGCCTTCAAGTGGGATCCTGAGACGCCTTATCCGGCCAGATTCAAAGCGGCATATATTCTCGACAATCGGCTGCACAGATACGCCGAAGCGCTCGTGCTCTATAATGAGGCTCTACAAATAGAAGCCAGGTATGACAGGCACAGGCAGTGGAAGGAGTATGCCGAGCAGAGAGTCAGAGAAATTCAGAAGCTTGACGAGGGCGAGAATTGATCCCGCCAAGAGTTTCAGTAGAGGTTTTTCCATAACTTAATCACGGGCCTGCTTGAACGTCAGGCCCGTTTTTTTTTGTGCCGTAGAATGCTGTCGGAATTCGAGAAAAAAATCGCCGATTACGTGAAAGCTAACAAGCTTGTTGGCCCGGCGCAGAGACTGCTGCTGGCTGTCTCCGGTGGGGCGGATTCGACGGCCCTCCTTCACGTGATGCACGCACTAAAAGCGGCGGGGTCTTTGAATTGCGAGCTTCTCTGCGCACATGTGAATCATCAGTTGCGAGGAAGGGACGCAGACCTGGATGAGGCTTTTGTCGCAGACCAGGCGGCGGAGCTGAAAATATCTTTCAGGACCGGGCGGCTGGATGTGCGTGAATATTCCCGCCGCGAGAAGCTGTCGATAGAAACCGCCGCAAGGCAATTGCGAATTCAGACTTTGAGCCGTATCGCAAAGGAAAACAATTGTGATGCCGTGGTGACGGCGCATCAAAAGAACGACAACGCCGAGACCGTCATCCAGAGAATGGCACGCGGCACGGGTTTTCGTGGGCTCGCAGGTATCTGGCCGGTACGGATCTTTGCCGACGGGACCAAGTTCATCAGACCATTGCTGTGCGCCGGACGCGATGAAATAATTGCCTACCTGCAAGAGAGAAATCTTCAGTGGTGCTGTGATCGGACAAATACGGACTGTGGTTACAGAAGGAATTTCATTCGGCACAAGTTACTTCCGGAACTCCAGCGAAACGCTAATCGTTCGATAGTGGAGCAGTTGTCCGAATTGGCCGGATCGGCCCATAGGTTTTGCAGGTTAATTTCCTCGCATGCGGATGATTTGTGGCCGGAGATGGTTGATTGCGATGGCGATAAGGTGACAATTGACGTTGGAATGTTTCTGAGCCGGCCGAGACCGGTAAAGGTCGAAATCGTTCGCCGATCTCTGGCGCAGATCGGATGTGGCGAGAGATACCTTATACAAAAGCATTATGAAAAGATTTTACAGTTGGCCGAGCGGAACGTCACCGGAAAGAAATTTGAATTGCCGGGTGAATTTATTGTTTATCGTGAGTATGGGAAATTGACTCTTAGTCACAATCGAGAATGTTCGGTGGGGCAAGCCCCACACTACTTTGACAAGTCCGTTACTTTGAAGGTGCCCGGACGTACAAGATTTGGCCGGTATTCGATAGAGGCTATGCTTCTTGAAGCCGACGGCGCCGGACTCGGGCAATTCGTTGCCGGTAAAACCAATTGGGTGGAGCGATTTGATCTTGAGACAATCGAGCTGCCGTTGACGGTTCGTTTCAGGCGGGCCGGTGACAGGTTTACTCCGCTCGGCCTGAAGTCGCAAAAGAAACTCGGTAAGTTCCTGACCGATCAGCGGATTCCACGCCGTCTGCGAGAGAAAGTGCTCGTGATAGCCGATGCCGAGAGGATTGTCTGGGTCTGTCCAGTGCGGATGAGTGAACAGGCCAAAGTCACAAACCAAACCTACAGGACCCTTCAGCTTCGGATAACTACTTTTCAAGAGCGGCAGAATTCGGTTGATGTAAAAGAGCTGAGCAAATAGAATGCATTCCATGCAAAGGCAGGGTGTGCACCGCACACCACACTGCCGGAAACAGAATCAACGATCAGGAGAAGATGATATGAGCACATCGGATTATACCCGTCGTGATTTTCTAAGAGCACTCGGCGTCGGCATGGCATCGCTCGCCGTGCCCGGCTGCACGAGCGGCAATCAACGCACAAGCGGATCCAAACCCAACTTCGTGATTATCTTTGCGGACGACCAGGGATACCAGGACGTCGGCTGTTTCGGATCTCCCAATATAAAGACGCCCAACCTGGACCGCATGGCCGCCGAGGGGATGAAGTTCACGGACTTTTATTCGGCCGCTGCGATTTGTTCACCCTCTCGCGCGGCACTCATGACCGGCTGCTATCCCCCGCGTGTCGGCATAACCAAGGTGCTGTTCAGGCGGGACAACATCGGCCTGAATCCCAAAGAAGTCACTATTGCCGACGTTCTCAAGGGACAAGGCTACGCCACCGCCTGCGTCGGCAAGTGGCACCTCGGCCATCTGCCGGAATTTCTGCCGACCAGCAACGGCTTCGATTCCTATCTCGGGCTTCCATATTCAAACGACATGGACGGCATAAAAGGCAAGGACCGGAACCTCGACCGCGCCTGGCGTCAGAAGGACTACAGCCCCTGGGACGTGCCGCTTATGCGCGACAAGGAGATCATCGAGCAGCCGGCCGTTCAGACGACTCTGACCGAACGTTACACGGACGAGGCGGTCAGGTTCATCCACAAGAACAAGGACAAGCCCTTCTTCCTGTACATGCCGCACACCATGCCGCACGTGCCGCTCTTCGTTTCGGACGATTTCTACGTCGAGGACGTCTTCAAGGCGTACAAGGCGACCATCGAGCAGGTCGATCATTCCGTGGGCCAGGTTTTTGCGGCTCTAAAGAAAGCGGGCGTGGATAAGAACACACTCGTGATCTATACCAGCGACAACGGCCCGTGGCTCTCCAAGAAACATCACGGCGGCTCGGCGCTGCCTCTGCGCGACGGCAAGTTCACCACCTACGAGGGCGGCATGCGCGAGCCGTGTATCATGCGCTGGCCCGGCAAAATCCCCGCGGGTAAGGTCTGCGCGGAAGTGTGCGGCACGATTGACGTGCTTCCCACGTTTGCGGAATTGGCCCGCGCCTCGTTGCCTTCCAATCGTATAATTGACGGCAGGAACATCTGGCCTCTTATGGCGGGCAAGTCCGGAGCGGAATCGCCCCACGAGGCATATTTCTATTACAGAGGCACCAACCTTGAAGCGGTCCGAAGCGGCAAATGGAAGCTCCGCCGCAATAAGAAGAAAGTCGAGCTTTTTGATCTTGACTCCGACGTCAGCGAAAAGAACAACCTGGCGGAAGAACATCCCGCTATCGTTGAAAGACTGACGGCCAAAATGAAGGAATTCGACACCGATTTGAAGGCAAACTCTCGACCGCCGGGCAAGGTTGAGAAGCAATCATAATTGGTGCGATCGTACCGTGACCAGGGGACATTTATGAAAGCTTTCGGCACAAGCCGGCGCGATTTTTTGAAATCTATGGGTGCGTACGCCGCTTCGGCTTTACTATCCGGGGCAACGTCCCGGGCAGGAAGCGAACGCAATAGGTACAACGTACTCCTGATATGCGTGGACGACCTGCGGCCGCAGCTCGGCTGCTTCGGGCACGAGGAAATGATAAGCCCGAATATTGACCGGCTGGCCGATGAGGGAAGACTCTTCACTCGACACTACGTTCAGATGGCTGTGTGCGGCCCGTCGCGCTGCTCGATGCTGACCGGCCGGCGACTGGGTGTCTGGGATTGCTGGAAGGAGCTGCGAAAACGAAAAACCGAGCCGGAAAAGTCTGTTTCCATGCCACATCTTTTCCGCAGGAACGGCTACCGAACCGTTTGCATCGGCAAGATCAGTCACCAGCCCGGCGGCGTGATCGGCCCGGAAGCGAAAGTGCACGAAGTTCCGTTTAGCTGGGACCTGGCCTACGCGCCGGTCGGCCCGTGGAAAACGCCGTGGGGTGCTTTCTTCAGCTACGACAAGGGTCGCATCCGTGAGTACGGTTACGGCGAAAACGACAGGACCATGCCTGCATACGAAGGCGCAGATGTCCCCGACACGGGTTACGCCGACGGCCTGAACGCCGGAGAGGCCGTCAAGCAGCTTCGTGCGCTGAAGGATCGCAGATTCTTCCTGGCGGTCGGATTCTACAAGCCGCATCTGCCTTTCAACGCTCCCAAGAAGTACTGGGACATGTATGATCCCGAAAAAATCGAACTGGCGAAAAATCCCTTTCCGCCGAAGAACGTCGATCCCGATATCAGCATGCATCCCAGTTTCGAGCTGACGACTCATTACGGCTGGGCCTCGGGCAGCGGCAAGGTCACGCAGGCAGAAGCCGGAACTCTGCGACACGCCTATTTCGCATGTGTAAGTTATGTCGATGCGCAGATCGGCAAGGTCCTGAACGAAGTCAAGCGGCTCGGGCTGGACAAGAACACAGTAATCGCGTTGTGGGCCGATCATGGATGGCATCTCGGCGAGCACGCCATGTGGGGCAAGCAGACGAATTTTGAAATCGCGGTGCGAAGCCCGCTGATTCTGAAAGTGCCCGGCATGTCCCAGCCGGGGCGGCGCACGCGATCTCTTGTCGAGACCGTAGACCTTTATCCGACGCTGGCCGAGCTTTGCGGCCTGGATGCGCCGGATGATCTGGCCGGGACGAGCCTCGCGCCGATGGTTCGCGATCCGGGTCATCCCGGCAGAAGCTTCGCCTACAGCTTCCACCCCCGCGGCAAACTGATGGGAAGAACGCTCCGCACGAATCGTTACAGGCTTGTCCACTGGACCGACAAGCAGGGCAAAACCGCCCAGGTAGAGCTTTACGATCATCGGAGCGATCCCGACGAAAATGAGAACATTGCGGCCCGTCATCCCGATGTGGTCGAACAGTTGCTGTTAAAATTGAACAAGTTGAAACAATAGTTATAGTTGAAAGAAGAAAGAGGATATAATGAATACTATTCACAATTCACGCCGTGATTTTCTAAAAGCAATGGGAATTGGTGCGGCATCGCTGATAGCCCCAAAGCTTGTCTCAGCACGCGGGCGGAATAAGAGAAGGCCCAACATTCTGTTCTGCCTTGCCGATGACTGGTCCTGGCCTCACGCGAGCATCGCCGGGGATAAGGTCGTCAAGACCCCGACTTTCGACAGAGTCGCGCGAGAGGGCGTGCTATTCGAGAATGCCTTTGTCTCGGCGCCTTCCTGCACGCCGTCGCGCGGGGCGATTTTGACCGGCCAGTGGCACTGGCGTCTCGAAGAAGGCGGCAATCTCTGGAGCACGCTTCCGGCGAAGTTCGACGTCTATCCGGATATGCTGGAAGAGGCAGGCTATCATGTAGGTTACACCCGTAAGGGCTGGGGGCCCGGCCGCGATGCGCCGGGCGGGCGAAAACGAAACCCGGCGGGTCCGCGATATAAAAACTTCAGCGAATTTCGCAAATCCAAGCCTGAGGGCAAGCCCTTCTGCTTCTGGTTCGGCAGCACTGATCCGCACCGTGGGTATAAGTGGCAGTCCGGCATCAAAAGCGGCATGAAGCTCGAGGACGTTCAGGTACCGGCCTGCTTTCCCGACAGCGAGGAGGTCCGCACGGACATTTGCGATTACTACTGGGAAGTCCAGCGTTTCGACACCGAGGTGGGGGAGCTGTTGAAGATCCTCGAAGCCGACGGCGAGCTTGACAACACGCTTGTCGTCATGTCGGGTGATAACGGCCTGCCGTTCCCGCGGTGCAAAAGCACTCTCTACGATACGGGGACAAACGTCCCGCTTGCTGTTCGCTGGCCCGCAGCGGTCAAAGGCGGCAGAGTCGTGGAAGACTTCGTGAGCCTCTCCGATCTGGCGCCGACGTTTCTGGAGGCCGCCGGATTGAAACCGACCGCACAGATGACAGCCAGGAGTTTTCTGGACGTACTCAACTCAGGCAAATCGGGGCGCGTGGATCGGCGGCGCAACTACGTTCTGACCGGCAAGGAGCGTCACGTGGTCTGTCAGGAGACCGGCACGGGCGGCTATCCTATGCGGGCCATACGAACCCACGATTACCTTTACATCCGCAACTTCAAGCCGGACCGCTGGCCCGGCGGCGCTCCTGAGGGCTACGCTGAGACTGTGGAGATAGATATCGCCCGCCCGCGCGGCACGCACTTCGGCTATGCCGATATCGATGCGTCTCCCACCAAGTCTTACATTCTCAAACACCGTGACGATCCGAAGGTCAAGAAGCTCTTCGAGCTTGGCTTCGGCAAACGTCCGGCCGAGGAGCTGTACGATCTTGCCAGGGATCCCGGCCAGTTGAACAACGTTGCGGACAAGCCTGCATACGCCAGAACCAAAAAGAGACTTGTCGCTTACCTGATGACTCAACTAAGAGAGACCAAAGATCCCCGCGTGCTGGGCAAAGGCGACACCTTTGACAACTATCCTTACTACGGGGGTCTGCCGAAGAAATAGAGCCCGCCCTGGGCGGAATCCACTGTGTCGGCGTTTCTGGATTCCCGCTTTCGCGGGAATGACAAGTCACAAGACCAATTGTGACAAGATGCCCAGATGGCAGACCAATGCAGGAAGCCGGGCAGAACGGCCCGGCTTCTTGTTTTTATCCTCTTTTCGCACGACTATTCCGGAAGTTCTTGCTCGGCAACGTCCGTAACGCTCAGGTCGCCGTAGATGACGCGATAGGTTTGCGAGCCTGCAGGCTTATACCAGAAGATAGCCGTCTCAGCATCACCGTATTTTACATTCTCGCCGGCATAGTTCCATTTGCTCTCGGACGGAAGTTTCATTATAAACATCACAGCGCGAGTTGTCGTCATCGTGATGTTGTTTATAAGGGGCTGGTCTTTTTCCGTAGTTTCCCGGTCTGGACCGAACTTTCCGGCCTTTACCATCGCCATCACGACGTTCGGCAGCTCCGCAGGATTCAGCGTTGGCAGGAAAGTCTTGTCTATTGTCATACTCGACCACAGTCGCAGAAACTCGATCAGATCATCCTCACTCAGCTCGGAGGCATCGAACTGAACTTCATGACGCGTGTAACCTGCCGGCGGGGTGATGCTGAACAGATCGTCCGGCAGTTCGACATTGAAACGGATATCGGTCATTTTGCTGCTCATACCCGGGGCATTGACAAATTCCATCTCCATCTCGACAAGCTCTCTGGTTTTGGGATCAATCCAGACCGAGAGAATCATACCTTCTTCCGTTACACGAAATCCCTGAACGGTCCGGCCGTCAATCTCCCTCTCGCCGAGTTCCTCATCCGCAGTTTCGGGCAGCGATTTAAACCTCTGGATGGCATTGAGAGGACCCTGCTCCTGGCCTGCGGGGAGATTAGTTAAATCTATCTCAATGAATTGACTTGTCGCCGGGATGATGCTTAGCCCCTTGCCCTGCAATGCATCCATCACCGATACGTATCCGCCCGGGGCTGTCATCCGCATTAATCCGGGCTCTTTGAAGGCAACCTCAATCTCCATATCGGGCATCCACTCCACAGGTGTAGTTGTGGTGATTTTGTAAGTCATCGTCAGGGCTTTTTGCAGACGTTCGGCGACTTCGGCATAGACGGAAGTCGTCGCGCCGAATGGCCCGGCGATGATGTACAGAGTTATGGTCGCGGCGATCAATATGACCGCAGCGGTGGCAAATTTTCTCGTTCTGGTGTTCATGATTGTTCTCCATATGTCAGGCTTGATTACGCCCGATTTCTGTTCTTCGCGTTTGTCCAGCCTTTGCAGGACGTTGCCGAGAACTTTCTTATGTGTCTCGGCGTCGGTCTTGTAGCGCAGTTTCCTGATTGATTCTTCTATATTGTCTGCAAGTCTCATCTTCTTACCTCACCGTTCATACCTGACCGCAGTTTGTCCAATCCGTAGCGGTACCGGCTCTGGACTGTTTTGGTCGATACTTTCTGCGATTTGGCTATCTGCCTGAACCTCATTTCGCCGTGCAGGTGGAGCACTACCGCCTCCCGCTGCTCGTACGGCAGCTCGGTCATGGCATGCCTGAGTTTCGTCAACTCTTCGCTGCTTATCACCAGTTGAACCGGGTTCGTAACTTCATGAGTTCTGCGTTCGGTGCTGTTCACAGCGGCTGTCTGCCGACGTCTTATCCTGCGGTTGTAGTCCCGCGAGCGGTTCGCCACGCATTTTGCCAAAAAGCCTTTCAAACTTCCCGTCAGGCGAAACTTGTCTGCGGATTCCGCGAACGTGATAAAGACATCCTGAACAACGTCTTCGGCGCCGATCTTGTCGTCCAGAAGGTTCGCCGCCAGAGTCAGCAGATCATCGGCGTACTTCTCGTAGATCGCTCGCAGGGCGTCCCTGCTGGCCGCTTTGAATCTCCAGACTAACAATCTGTCTTCGAACATCCGCGATCTGCCTTCTTACCTTTTATGATATCAGTCCCTGGGACTCCTTACGGAGAACAATCGATTGTCGCTAATATAACGCCGGACGGTTGTGTTTTGCTTTAAGAAAAATCAAATCTTTTCGGCGAATTGCACAAGAAGAAAAGACCTGCTATATTCGTCGAGAATTTTCGAGGGATTTTGCAGTCGGGATGGGAATAGACAGTAGAGAATGCTTTGACTGCCGCCGGGTTAGCCGGGAAACTACGAGTTAATGGAAGCTGATCTCGAGATAAAAGCTATCAAGGGTGCTCAGGCAGGTGACGAAGATGCCTGGCGGAACCTATTCGAATGGCATTTTGAATCCGTCTACAAGTATTGTTTAAGCCTGTCTGCGGGCAAGCAGGAAATGGCCGACGAAATTGCACAACAGGTCTTCACGACGGCCGCCCGCCGGATCGGCAGGTTCAAACAACGGCAGGGAACGTTTCGGGCCTGGCTGCTCGGCATCGCACGAAATCGCTCCATGAAGCTCCAGTCGAAAGAACTCAGACACAGAGAGTATAAAAAGAAATTATTGAAAAAAACTTCAGGAAGTGAAAAAGTAAATAGCGGTCACCTTCTTGTACACAAGGTGCTTGCCGAGCTGCCGGTTCGCTACCGCTCGGTTCTGGAGGCGAAGTATCTCCGGGGGCAGACCGTAAAACAAATTGCAGAGGCCAATAGCAGCACCCCCAAAGCGGCAGAGTCGCTCCTGGCAAGGGCGAGGGACAAATTTGAAGAGATTTACAGGCAGATGCAGGATTAGGACACAGGAGTCCGGATTATGAAAAATCAAGATATGGAACATTTGATCGAGGATGCCCTTAGCGAGTGCTCCGCAACTGATGCATTCAAAGAGAACTTGCTGCGGTCTTCGACGACAACTCTCGTCCGAGGCAGAATCCTGCACAGAAGACTCAGAACGGCAGGCTTTGCATTACTGATTATGCTGGTCACAGGCGCGGTGTTCCTGTGCGGACGCCTGTCCGTTCCCGGCAAGGCTCTCAATAAGCAGGCACTCGTGCATGATGTTGATGAGCAGGTCGAAGGCGTTATGGTCTCGAGGGAATTAGTCGTCTGGCTGGATGCCGCGAGGTTCTTCACACAACTTGGGATGCAAGAGCGAGCAGCGCTATCATACAGGCAGGCAAGCGAGCTGATCCCGTACGATGTTCCGGCTCGTCGGCAGGCCGGTCTCGAATTGCAGAGTATGTTGGCGGGCATTTCACCCGATTGTGACAATGAAATATTTGGAAAGATTATCGCACAGAATTTTGGAGGCCGAAGACCATGAACACCAAACAGAAGAGCAAGAGTTTATTTGTCGTTTGTGCAACCCTCTTTCTCGCCGGATTAGCGGGTGCGTCCGCCGGCAAGGGAAAGCCAACCATGCTGAGTCGTGTGCGGACGATCGATGATCCGGAATTGGGCGAGCTTGTTCGCGTGGCACTGGAGAATCTACCCGAGGCTAAACGCATGGCGGAGGCAGCGTCGCGCTTGTCGTACAGAAGTGAAGACTACCGTAAGGCCAAAGAGGCCGAGGCAACAGCGCGACTGCGGACCGTTCGCCTTGTTACGGAGGCTTACATGCACATAAAGCTGCTGGATTCCCAAATCGAGCAGTCTGAAGCAAAACTTGCCTCGTCGAATCTGCCCGATGCTTTGACGCGCGAGTTGATCCTGGCCAAGGCCGAACTGGAATACCAGCGAGCAACGAAACTGGCGGAGCTAAGAGAGATTATGAACATCATACCGAGGCACGCGCTCGGGCGAAAGCCACTAAAAGATCTCAACGGCTGGCTCAGGTTGGAAATAGTCGGAGATTCTGTTCTCGTTTTCACCTGTGCCAAGCCCTTTACCGAAGTCGAATATGGAAGGCGACATGTTTTCGTGAAGTTGATGTCACGGCAAGAAGCGACGAATTACGCATTGGATTACGTTCTGAAACGGGAGCACCATCCCGTGCGAGTCGACATCATGCGAAATATAGACGGCATGAAGTTCTCAGAAGAGCTGGAGAAAGAGATTGTTCGCAGGGTAAAAAGTGAGAAACTTGAGCTGGACGCCGAGGTGCACCTGAGCGAAGATTTGCAGGCTTCCCACTGGGAGGACATATACGTGTTGCGCGGCAAAATGGGCTTCAACTACATAACAAAACCGCATTACGATGGCCCCCGAAGGACCGGCACAGAGCTTCACGTACGCGAACCGATGGATGTGGAAGCACTCGGGAAAGCCATCCGGCTTGTTGGAGGACCGGGGCGACTGCCCAGAAAATTCATCATTAAATACGACCAGCAAAGCAAAACTTTGGCCTCTCAAGCTGAAGGGACCATCAAAGATATCGCCAATAAGCACGGCGTGGAGAAACTCGTTGAGGTCACCCTGGAAGAGATTGATTCTGAGGAAACAAACTAAACCGTCAAGAGTCAGGCAAATGCGAAAAGGCCGAGCGGTCAAGCCCGGCCTTTATTCACCGCGCGTACCATCTGGTCGGCTGCTACATCTGCTCGTAACCCGATGGTATGTTCGGCTCGAAGACGCTCGGCTCGAATTCCACGTCCCACTGGAACTGATCGAAAGATTTCTTGCCGCTGAACTTGCCCTTTTCGAATTCGTCCTCAAGTAACACGGGGTACCCTGTTTCCACACTTACCCAGAGATTAGCCACGAGACTGTCAATCTTGAGCTCAGGCGGCACATCCACACCCATAAATGCGGGATCGGTTGTTTCGAAGCCCTCGCATAGCACACCTTCAACGGTCTTTTGACCAAGTTTCCTGTAATCACATGACTGAAAATTCTCGACCCATTTTGTCGGATTCATCATATCGGTAAGTATTTGTTGGTCATCTTCGGTTAACCTCATTTCTTCCTTAACATAACCCTTTTGTTGGTGCAGCAGGACCACCCTCTTTCTTTCCTCTCTGTCCTCATACATGGTTATCCATAACTCGCCGGATTGATAGCCTTCAGAGCGGTATTTAGTGGGTGAAAGATGGATGATCGTGTGGTCTGATATACGCTTGGGATCGTTATTCGCGAACGTCTCGCGGTAAATGACTCCTCGGCTTGTTTCTACTTTCCTGACAACGTCGGCTAAGACTACGCCTGATTTGTTATCGGTGTCGATGATTTCAAATACTCCCAGCACAACCATAACAATGATTACCCCGGCTGTCGCAAATTTTATCATTGGTTTTCGCATTGAAAATCTCCTTGGCATTGTCAGCCTCGCGGCTGATGTTTTCTTTTTCGGTGACTCGTGCGCGTCCAGAATCAATTTGTGCATTCGGTTGTACGTTCTGTCTCCAGCACGAACATCCAGTTCATTTTTGATAATATTTTGGATTTTTCTATCGTCTTTCATGGTTGAATCTCACCATTTAAACGGGCCCTGAGTTTATCCAGGCCGTACCGGTATCGGCCGTGAGCCGTGCTGATCGAGACACCCTGGAGTTTCGCGATCTCTTTCAAGGTCATGTTCTGCTTAACTTTCAACACAACGGCTTCTCGCTGCTCGTAGGGCAGCTCTGCAAGTGCGCTACTGAGTCGCTCACATTGCTCGCCGTACACGAGAGGCTTATCAGCCTGGTTTGCGTCAGGCGGCGCAGTGGCATATTTATCCATACGACGGTTCAACGAGTATCTCCTGCGAAGTCTGTCTCGCGCTCGGTTGATAACACTCTTGGCCAAATAGGCCCTCAAGCTGCCTTTAAGGCGGAACGAACCGGCACCTTGAGCGAACGATACGAACATATCCTGTACAACATCTTCGGCATCGTGAGGATTGTTCAGGAGGCCCATGGCCAGGCTCAGCAGACTGTTGACGTACTTGTCGTAGATGCGGGACAAGGCCTCGCGGCTGCCACGTTTGAACTTCCACTTCAAAAGCTCGTCTTCGATCATTTTCGGCTCACCATACCCGGGCAAAAGAGCGCTCTCACCCTATACCACGTTTCTCAACCGGTATTTTACATACTTTGCGGCTTGATTTTACGAAAAGTCTTCAGAATTCTTTACAGATGATGGGTGGTCAACAGCGCAAGCGAAAAGGCCGAGGGGTTAAGCCCGGCCTTTTCAAGGTGCAAGTATTATGATTTGCTCAGTTGTCTACTTCGGCAGGTCCGCCTCGGCAACGTCCTTTACGGTCAGGTCGCCGTAGATTACGCGGTAGGTTTGTGAGCCTTGCGGTTGATACCAGAAGATGGCCGTCGCGGCGTCGCCGAGCTTGACACCGGCTCCGGCATAGTGCCAGTCAATGCCTCCGGCGTCGAGCATCTGGTGGAACATCATTCCAAGGCCAACCTTCATTCCCATATCCGTTCCTTCTTCCGCCGGGATGTTGAGTTGCTGTAGCTTTGCGATCAGTGCGGGCATCTGCTTCATGGTAGCTTCAGTACCGATTGCCTCTGGGAACACGCCGTCTCCCAGGACCTTCGCCCAGATTCGCAGGCTCTCGATGAAGTCTTTCTCCGTGGCGTTGCCCATCTCGACATTTGTCTTTTGCTCCGTATATCCGTCCGGGATTTTCATGCTGACCAGAACGGGGTCAACGGGCTTATCGAACTTTAAGTTTTTCATTACCGCATACATCTGTCCGACTTTAAGCTCTATTCGCAACGGATGGCCCGTCTTGGGATCAGCCCAAATAGTGACCTCTTCATTTTGACCTTTACCTAAGAATCCGACTGCTTTTTGTCCTTCGATCTCTTTCTCTCCGATCTTTTCAACCTGGCCTTCCTGCACCTGCCTGATGACCTGGCGGAGGAACTTGACATAATTCTTCGTAGCGTCCTGAAGTTGGCCCTCAATGTTGATGTAGGAACCGACTTTGTTTTCGGTATCGAGAGCGAGCATCTGTCCGGCCTCCAGATCTATGATCTGAACCAGGGTCGGCATGTTCGACAGGGTCCTTCTGATTCTCGAATCTGTGACTACCTCGTGCGCCACGGGGCCTGACTCGTCCCCGCCAATAATAAGATCGAGAACTACGGTCTTTGCGTTAAGGATCGGCTTAACGACGTCGGCAAAGGTTATACCGGGCTTAAACGGATTCAGTCCGATCATCACCGCGATGATTATAACCGCCGCGGCGGCTATTTTTGTGTATCGACTCTTCATGATAATTCTCCTTATCTTGAGACTCTCTGCGACTTTCTCGGCTGCTTCGAGCCTTGCTTTCTGTCCTCTTACAATCTGGTTCATAACATCGTTTTCGAGGTCACTGTGGGCGACGGTCTTTCCGTTCTTCGCCAGGCGGTCCTGAAGACCCCTCAGCGTATCGGCCTCGGCCCGGCAGGCGTCGCAATCACCAAGGTGTTCTGCAACAGCCTTTTCCTGACTTGCGTCCAAAAGCCCTTCGATGTGTGCGACCAGGAGTTCCTTGCATTCTGTGCAGTTCATTTTTCCACCTCATGCATTTGAAGTTTGCGCCTGCTGATTCAGCGACTGCCGCAACATGGCGTATGCCCGTGAAAGCGTTTTAGTGACCGTGCCTAACGGCATACTCAGCCGCTCGGCGATATCGTTACAGGAGTGCTGCCCGTAGTATCGCAGCAGGATGACCTGGCGATACGCCTCGGGCAGTTCGGCAATAGCCGTTTCGAGAGCATAATCCTGAGACAATTCGGCGCCGCCGGATTCCTCGCTGAATGCGCGAACAATCTCCCGCTGACGCCTGAGCTGCTCTTTCGCTACCCGGTCGGCGATTCCGAGCAGCCAGGAAAAGAACGAATCGGGCTTTTTCAGTTTGGCCATATTGAAGTAGGCCCGCACAAGGGTCTCTTGCGCGGCCTCTTCGGCCCGGTCTTTGTCGCCCAGTTTGCCGGCAAGATGGGCAAGCAAGACCGCCTGATAGCGCCGCACTACAAACCGAAAATCATCCGGATGGCCATCCAGGCAACGCTCAATGTAATATTTGTCGGTTTCACTCATTTTAGCACCTCAAAATTCTCTCAAGGTTTCGTGCTCTCGTTATATAGTGCGGGATCGGCCGATTTTGCGACAGAAAAAAAGAATCAAGCGGACAGATTGTGCGAGAAAGGCCTTGCCACAAAGCACCGCGACTGGTGTGGTCTTTGTTACCCGGAGCCGCTGCGGCCCTATTAATATCGTATCAACGTGCACGATGCTATTATCTGGGGTACACTATTGCGTTGACAGTATGGAACAGGATTTGTCGATGCCATCCGCTGTAGGGGCGACCCCATGTGGTCGCCCTGATTCGTCGTCGGCGCAAGGGCGGCCACATAGGGCCGCCCCTACTTTGCGGGCCTGCCGTAGACTTCCACTTCGATGTAGTGGTTCAAATCGTTCGCAGTGTTGCCGTTGCTGTAGAGTCGTACGTAACGGGCCTTTACGCCTTTGGCGTCGATCAGCTCGCCTTTGTGAGTTTCGACGTAGTGCATGTCCGTGCCGATTCCAAGACCTGCCGAGTTTTCTATGTCGTTGTTGAACAGCGTTGTAACATTCGTGATGAAATCCGGGTCAGAGGCGGTCTGCACGATTACATCAATATACGCTCTCGCTCGCTGATGGTAGTGCCACACCAGCACGGCAAAAATCTCATGAGGCTCCTCAAGATCGATGGTTACATGCTGCAGGAACGGGCGCAGCTCCACGTAGCTGCCATCGGCGGCTTCTTTGTCGCCGTCTGTGATCATTCCAATCTCGCCTATGATGGGCTCTTCGTCACTGGCCGAGATAGGCTTGCCGAGGGCGACATTTGTCGTTCCTAAAGGCGCCAGAAAGGGTGGCCGGGCGCCCATGTCGAGTTTTCTGAGATTATCAACTCTGATCGGTTCGTCCGTGCCTTTGTACATCGGTCCGGGCAGTTCTATTTCAAGCGGCACCATCCGGGCAAGGTTTGTGCCGGGATTCTGATCCGCCACAGCGTTCGTTTTCTGATGATAAATCGCTATGGCTGCTATTACGACAAATGCGGCGGCGATGGCGATTAACTTAGTAACCTGTCTTTTCATGATTGTTCTCCTAATCCGTGCCGGTAATGATGCTTCCCTGTCCCAGGAAACATCTAAAGACAAATTCGTACGGCAGCAGAACAATCGATTGTCGCTATTATGTATGACGGTGGCCGGATGCGTTTTGACATAAACAAAATTGTGCTTGTGGCAGATTTTGATTTGGGACCTGCGAAGAAAGGCTGAGCCAGGAAGCCGAGCCTGATGTTTGATCTCAGAAGAGAGGACTATTTTACCCGTCGGGCTTTACCCTTGTTGCTGTAGATAACGCAGGATGATTTTCCGTCGATCTCGCGAAACATCACAATCATATCGACAACGATCTTCTCTTTCTTCAACTGTATGGTGCAAGGCACTACGGGGCCGATTTTGCTTTCGTAGATCTGCCCAACTTCAAGCAATTCCACCGGTCTCTGGTCACCTCCAAAATTTCTTCTCAGGACTTCATCACTCCAGCCGGCTGAACAGGGAAACAGTCTGCGAATTCCATCGAAATCCTGCTCGCTCGCCTTCCGGCAGAACTCAGTCAATATTTTACGACAAGCCTGCTGGCGGGTCAGCCCTTCGGCACTCATGCCGTAGTTCGGATCGTAAAGCGGTACAGCAACCGGAATGATCTCGCTCGCCTCCGGCAAGTCAATTCCAAATATTTCATCCGGAAGTTGCTCAAAAAACACGATCTTCCTGATATCGAAAATTGGCGGGCCTTCGGGACTTTTACTATCTTCCCATTGTTTGAGACTAACCAATAGCTTGCTCTCCGAATCGAATTCGAACTTATAAAACCTATTCTCGTAAAACGAGCTATACTCTACGAAAATGCGTTCTCTCCCCGTCGCGGCATCTCTGCCGCGGAACTCCGTCCACGAATCTGAGTCTTCTTTGAGAATGCTCAGCAACTCAGAAGTCGGCCAGGGATCGATTCTCATGAGATCACCCTGAATATCATAAGTTGTCCCGTCACTTAACTTCAGAAAGGCCTGTTGCTCTCCGCTTGAGATTATCACGTTACCCGGGAGAACCATCTTAACCCTGGACGATCTTGAAAGCTCCTCATCGGCCCGCGCCCACATCTGAAACTCTCCCTGAGACTCCGGAAGCGCCGACAACTTCTGAATTCCGAGTCCCTGGAAGGAATCCTCCCACGACATGGACACTACGCCGGAGAAATATATACAGCGATAGTTCTTCATTGCTTCAATCGATTGATCAATTGCCCATGCGGGAGTCGCTGCTTTATCAATCAGATATGCGGTCATGCCCAAGACAAAAATGATCATCAGCGCAGCGGCTATTCTTGCAGATGTATTTTTCATGATTTCTCTCCATATTGAAGGGCACCGCGGCGGAATGACGGCCTGATTTCTTGTGGATTTGGTCAATCTGCCTTCGGCAGAGGTAAGAACGCGTTGATCGACAGCCGCATCAGGCTCAAAACGTATCTGTTTCGCTAATCGTTTTATCTGAGATTGAGATTTCATTTTGCCTCATTCCTTTCCAGGAGCACTTGCAGTTTTTCAATTCCATACCGATATCTGCTTATTACGGTCTTGATTGAAATGCTCTGCAATTCGGCAATTTCTTTGAATTTCATTCCGGCCTGCACGTGCAGGACAAACACCTCCCGCTGGGGATAAGGCAGCTTCGTCAACATATTGAAGACACGAGCTGATTCCTCACATCTGATTGCAGCTTCTATCGGTTCGGTTGCTCTGGCCGAACAGCCAAAGCCTTCAGTCTCATCCAATGGCCTTGCTCTTTTCCTTAACTCGTCTCGAGCCCGGTTGGCCACAGAGCTTACTAAGTAACCCTTAAGGTTGCGGCGGATCTCCATATCAGGCGCACGTTCTGCAAGACGAACAAAAACGTCCTGCAGGCAATCCTCGGCTGTGTGAACATCGTGCGTGAGAGAAAGAGCCACTGTGAACAAATCTGTCCTGTATTTTTCATACAGCCGGCGCAGCGCATAACTGTCGCCGCGACGAAGAAGTTTCAGCAGATGTTTGTCTTCAGACATCCGTAGTTCCGTTGGCGCCAATCAAGACTGAACGTTCAATCACCAATAGACGTTTTGTGTGGGGATTTTACTCTAATAATTTGGCTTTTGGTCCTAAATTTCGAATTCATCATACTGACAAAGAAAAGGCCGGGCAAGAGGCCCGGCCTTTGTGCTCAGGTTGGTCATGTTCGATGATTCCTACAGTTCCGGGGAAGGCTTGATCTGTGCCGACTTGGGGGCCCCGGCTTCGTAGATATCGGCTGGGCCGTTTTGGGGATACCGGAATTCGCCGCTTCTCTCGATCCGGATTTTGCCATCCGTCTCTTCGACTTGTTCTGTGAACGCCACGGGAAGTTTCTTGTCAATGTCAATGTACACCGTGGTTATCTCGGTCCGTGTTGAGCCCGGTTTTTCCCTTGTCCGGCGGGCAACCCACACCTCGACCTCGCGGTCTTGGTGACTCCCGAGCGTCTTGGTGATCTCGTAACCTTTCTCTGCCGTCAGGAGGCTGCCGAACAAGCTGTCGAGCAAACCGAAAGGTCCGCTTGCGCCGCCGAGAAACTGTCCCCGGTCGTGGTGCTCGTCTATGGAAGACTCATGAATATCACGGCCACCCGGTTCCCAGGCGAACCTTTTGCGAGTCTTGAAATCGCTGTATACTATTTTGCCGTCACTGCCGATCACGATTTCGAGCTTCGAGCCGAACGAAAGCCAGAGTGATTCAGCCTCCTTGACTCCGCTGACAATCTGCATCCAGTCAATATCACCGGCGGCTTGTCTGATCTGCGCCAATGTAATCGACGCCCCGTCGATCGAACCGGTGAGCACATACATACCGAGTCCTATCGCAACGATAATCACCGCAGCGGCGGCGAGTTTGGTAATTGAACTTCTCATGATTGTTCTCCTGATAACGCCTTGCGGCGCGTTCTGCTTCTGTGGTTGTCGTCCGGCTTCGTCGAATGCTGAAAGCACTTTCACACGCAGCTTCTCTCGATGCAGTGGGCTTGCTTCATGGTCGATATTCAGCCGGCTTACAAGTTTTTCAAGATCGGTTTCGTCTTTGAACATTCCATGTTTCTCCGTCTGGAACGGTATTCAAATGGCTGCGCAGCTTGCTGAGGATTCTGTGCAGCATGACGCGCAGAGTCGCCTGCTTGACGTTTAGAATCTGCGCTATCTGCTCGTATCGAAGATTTTCAAAGAACCTCAACGTAACAATGGTCTGGTGCTGCGGCTTGAGCTTCAGAATAGCCGCGTAAAGTCTCGGCCAGTCCGGCTCGGACGCCTCTTCGCTGCTTCTGTAAGCTTTCATCGAACGGGCCGCTTCTGCCAGCAGCTTTCTTCGTCGCGACGTCTTCCTTATGTACGCATTGGCCTGGTTCGAGGCTATGACGTAAAGCCAGTTGCGAAAATCCTGGAGTGTTTCGCCCTCGAAGCTGCGAATTCCACGGGCCACTTCCAGAAACACCGTGGAGGTTACATCTTCTGCTATTTCCTTTACAAAGAGCCTGTGCACGCAAAAGCGGAAGATCGGCTCGTAGTACCGCTCGTAGAGCCGGCCCAGGGCGTCGGCCTGCGTACGGGCCCTGACCACCAGGTAATCATCTTCTCTTGCTTCAACAAATTCTGCCATAGCACTCCACAGGACGCCTTACGGTGCGACCATTGCCGCATATATAATTGCGCGGGGTACATTTATGTTACACAATATCGGCGGAAAATCCCGAAAATTGCATATTACGTGCAGATCAGATAAGATATTGAAGCCCTGATGGGGGCAACCAGTCTGGAGTAGTTTGATTGAATCACTATTGGAGATTGTGAGCAACATGACAGAAAGCACAATTACCCGAAGAGGTTTTTTACGTTCGTCGATGCTGGCAGCGTCTGCTATGTGTTTGGGAGGCAAAGTCTCGTCCGGGACAGGGAGAAAGATTCCCAATATTGTAGTTATTGTCTCCGACGACCAGGGATATGCGGATTCGAGCTGCTATGACCACCCGAAAGAGATTAGTACGCCCGCTATCGACCGGCTGGCTGGCGAGGGCGTGCGATTTACGAACGGCTACGCCAGCGGCTATGTCTGCGCGCCGACGCGGGCGGGACTCTTGACGGGTCGATATCAGCAACGGTTCGGCTTCTATACAGCCGGCGATTCCAGGACGGGGATGCCCACCAGTGAAATTACGGTCGCCGACGTGCTCAGAAAGAAAGGCTACGCCACCGCGATCATCGGCAAGTGGCACGTGGGGCTCGAACCCGAGTACCGGCCTTTGCGGCGCGGCTTCGATGAGTTCTACGGCTTTCTCGGCCACGGAGCCCACGACTATTTCAAGCTTGGCATAACCACCGAGCACAACTCGATTTATCGCAATCACAAGCCGATCAACGACACCGGCTACCTGACGGATAATCTCGCACGGGAGGCCGTCTCATTCATAGAGCGGCATCAAAAGAGGCCGTTCTTTCTCTACCTGCCGTTCAATGCCGTCCATTGGCCGCTCCAGGCGCTGCAGAAGCATATAGACCGATTCAACACGGGCGACAAGAATCGCGACATCTATCTGGCGATGCTCGTGTGTATGGACGAAGCGATCGGCCGGGTGCTGGATGCTCTCAAACGGACCGGTGTCAACGATAACACTCTTATCATCTTCTTCTCCGATAACGGCGGCGCGCAGAAGAACTTCGCCAATAACGGCAAGCTAAGAGACTATAAGCAAACAGTTTACGAGGGAGGGATTCGTGTGCCGTTCATCGTCCGCTGGCCCGAAAGGCTGCCGAAAGGGTTAGTTTGTCATAAGCCCGTGATTTCGCTGGACGTCATGCCGACCGTTTGTGCCGCTGCCGGTACCGAGTTGCCCGACGACCGCGTTTACGACGGAAAGAACATACTGCCTGCTATTCTCAGCAGAAGCGCGAAACCACCTCATGAGGCTCTATTCTGGTATGACGGCACGAATCAATGGGCCGTTCGCGTGGGTAAGTGGAAGCTCCTTTCTCGAAACGACTCTTTGGAACTGTACGACCTTGAGTCTGATATCAGCGAGAAAAACAATCTTCGAGAGCAGAATCCTCAAATCGTCAAACGTCTCCGGAAAACTTTCGATACCTGGAAAAGTGAGTTGGCGCCGTCGATAAGCAAATCCAGGCGGGACACTCCAGTAAAAAAGAGAAGGGAAAAAGTCAAGAGTCGATAAATTCACGTGGTAAGTGCTACATGGACATTGCTTATGCAGACAAGTCTTGGTGCAATTGACACAACGATTCTTATCCTTTACGGCTGCGTGCTGGTCGCGATGGGCGTTTACTATAAGCGCAAATGCCGGACGTCCGAGCAATTCATGATCGCCGACCGTTCGATCCCCGCCTGGGCGGCCGGGCTGGCGGTGATGAGCGCGTATACGAGCAGCATTTCATACATCGCCACGCCGGGCAAGGCGTTCGATTCCAACTGGCACCCGATGATCTTCGCACTTTGCATATTCCCGGTGGCGTGGATAGTCTGTAAGTATGCCGTGCCGTACTACCGAAGGGCACGGTTGATCTCAGCTTATTCATTCCTGGAAGACCGACTCGGCTCATGGGGGCGCATTTATGCGGCATTTGCATTTGTGCTCTACATGATCGGGCGCGTCGCGGTAATTTTGTACCTGGCCAGCCTGCTGCTGGATCCCTTCGTCCCGGGCAATATTGCAATTGTGATTGTCATCATCGGCGCGGTAACTATCGTCTACACTTTGCTCGGCGGAATGGAGGCCGTAATCTGGACCGACGTGATGCAGTCGGTGATTATGATTGTCGGGATTCTTTTTTGTGCCGTCAGTCTGTCGATCCATGTATTCTCCGGCCCGGAACCGCTGATCCAGGCGGCGATTGACAGCAACAAGTTCAGTTTCGGCAGCCTGAAACTCACGCTCAAATCCCAGGAGCACCTGTTCGATCGAACGATATGGGTCATGCTCATCTACGGAACCACAGAAGCTTTCCGCAGCCTGTTAGCCGATCAGAACTACGTACAGAAATATTGCTCCGTTCCGACCGAGCGGGATGCGAAGCGCTCGATCTGGATTGCGATGCTGATCTACATTCCCTTGACCGCGGTTTTTCTCTACATTGGAACGATGCTCTTCGCTTTCTACTCCAACAGCAATGAGCTTTTGAGTTTACCTGGACTGTTGAATGAGCAGGGAGAGGTTATCGGTGACAAAGTCTTTCCTCATTATATCACGACACAGGTACCTCCATTTCTCAAGGGTCTGATCATCGCAGCGATTATTGCCGCGGCTATGAGCACGGTGGACTCGGCGCTGAATTGCTCAGCGACGGTTCTTCTGCTCGATTTCTACAAACGATATTTCAAGCCGGGTATCGAAGAAAAGCCCAGTCTGGCGTTTCTTCGCATCACAACCGTAGTGTGGGGAGTGCTTGGAACCGGTGCGGCCCTTTTGATGATTCTTGCGAAGAGCATTCTGGATGTCTGGTGGCAGATATCAGGCGTATTCGGAGGCGCATTGTTAGGCCTGTTCGTTTTGGCTTTTCTTAGAGTCAGGCTTCGTCTCTGGCAGGGCCTGGTGTCAATCGGAGTAAACATTGCCGTGGTCGCCTGGGGGACCTTTGTTCGGGACTCTTTTCTGGACAAATTCAATCTTGAATTTGTAGATTCGTGGAAGTGGATCGGGTGCAACCTGGACGAGGTTATTGTCGGCGCGACCGGAGCTGCGGCGTTCATAATTGTCGCCGGATTGTTCGCTCTGACGAATCGCAAGAAAGAAATTAGAACGTAGAGCGCGATGTATCGCACCGATCATGTCCGAATACGCATATGGTGCGATACATCGCACCCTACTTTTGAAAGGATGTCTTTCCATGTCTGTAAACAAACTTTTTGCCTTTATAGTACTCATTTCGTTAGTTGCCTCGGCCTCCGGCAAGGTCGTCACCGGATGGGACTTCAGCAAAGGCACTCACCGCTGGACCGGGAACAATAAAGTCGAGAAGCTCACGTACTCTTCGGATGGGCTCATCATCAAATCCACAGGCGAGGATCCCTGGATTGAGGGACCGGCGATTGATCTGCCAAGCGATAAGATGATCAGGGCGAAAATCCGCATGCGATCAACCGCCGATACGGGCGCTGAACTATTCTACGGCAGGACATTCAGGGCGGGACATTCTGTCCGGTTCACCGTGCGAAATGACGGCAGGTGGCATGACTACTCGCTCGTTATTCACGAAGACCTGGGACCCGGCACGCGGTTTCGCCTCGATCCGTGCTTGAGAGCCGGTGAGGTCACTGTTGCGTCCATTAATGTCGAAGCAATCAGCAAAGTGATCGTGCCGCCTTTGCAGAAGCCCAGAGTATTCGGCAGGATCGGCGGCAGCCCGGCTTCAGTCAAGTCGGGGCATTTGGAATTAGAGCACTTCGGAGACAAGTGGGGAAAGTTTGCCTTCACAGTCAACGGTGTGGAAATGGCATCCGGCAGCGAAAGCGAGCTGATCGGCCTGTTATTCAACGATCGCCCTGAGTGGCTCAGTCTCAAGAACGCTGAACTCAGGTTTATAAATCAGCCCGAGTCTGGTGTATTTACGACCATTGCAACTATCGAGGACAGCAAAGGCGGAAAATGGACGATCCGAAGAACCGTAAGACCTGCGGCTCAGTCGGGAACAGTCGCCGTCGAAACCGAGGTGAGAGTAGACAAAGACCGAGAAGTCGTGCATATTCCGTGGCTGACGATCTTTCCGGGCCTCGGCACGTTCGGCAAAAGGAAATCCCAGGGCGTCTTTGCGGGACTGGAGTATCTCTGCGACGAACCGAGCAGCAGCGAGGCCGACATCGCTAAGCCCAATCACGTTCGCCGGGTTCCCGATCCGATCAAGATAACCTTTCCGCTGATGGCGATCTCGCAGGGAGGCAATTATATCGGCGTGATCTGGGAGAAGTCCGAGTCAGTCGCGGCGACTTTTGATTCGCCCGACAGGATTTACAGATCGGAAGCACACGTAATGGCGCTTTCGGCACCGGGCGTGGGTGATCTTCGTTTCGAGAACGATTTTGCCGCCCACTCGCCCCTTAAACTTGAAGCTAACAAGCCGCTAAAGAACTCCGCCCTGATAATAGGCGGCAAAGGAAAGACCATCGTGCCGGCGGTGAAACATTACGTCGCCCTCAAGGGTTTTCCCGATGTGCCCGAATTCGCCGGCGGACTCGACGCGGCAGTCACTCTGCTCGCTCACGGCTGGCTGGATTCTCAGATAAATGAGAACGCCCTTTTCAGACACGCCGTCTGGGGCGACAATTTCCCGGCCGGGCCTGCCGCCGATGCCGCTATGTTTATCGACTGGCTCGCAATGCATACTAAAGACCGGACACTTCGCCAACGCATGGAAAGTCTCGAACGCCGTGCCCTCGGCAAAATCCCGGCGAGAAAGCCTTTTTCGAGCAGCATCGGGCACGCGCATCTGCCCAATGCGCCTCTCGTCTTCGGGCGCGTCGCCGACTTTGTACAACAACGGCACGACGCGGCATGGCGAATGCTCAGGGGCTTCGACGCGACCGGTATCAAACGCTACAGGCAGGGCCGAGACAAACCGGACTACTCGACGACGCATTTCGCAAAACACGCCAACGGCCTTGCCGGTAGGGATATGGTCGGGATTCTCGAAGGAGCGACACTTTCGGCCGACGAGAAGCTTATCAGAGAGGCGCTCGAATTACTCGACAAGCAGACGGCTCTTTACGCCGGGACTGTTCCGCGAGGCGCGCAAACCTGGGAAGTCCCGCTGCATACGCCGGATATAATGGCCTCGGCTCACATGGTCAAGGCATACGCGCTGGGTTATATCATCTCAGGCAAGCGTCAATATCTCGAACAGGCAAGATATTGGGCCTGGACGGGAGTTCCCTTCGTCTATCTCTATCCGCCAACGCCCCGGCCGGTGGGAACGTACTCGACAATCGCCGTGCTGGGAGCGACCAACTGGACGGCGCCGCTGTGGCTCGGGCGCCCCGTCCAATGGTGCGGGCTCGTCTACGCCTCGGCCCTGCACCTACTTAGTGAATGCGATCCGGAAGGGCCGTGGGAACAAATCGCCAAAGGCATCACAGTAACGGGTCTGCAAATGACCTGGCCCCGAGCCGACGCCGAGCGCCAGGGGCTGCTGCCCGATTTCTTCCACCTCAAAGCTCAGATCAGCGATGGGCCGGCGATCAATCCCGGCACTGTGCAGGCGCACTTAGCCGAACTTTACGGAGAAGGTACAATATACGACGTAAAGAGATTGCCCGATAGAGGCTGGTTTATCCACGCACCATGCCCAATAAGCAATACTCGCGAAGACGACAAATCGGTTACGGTCACAACCGACGGATGGGGCGGCAAACAATACCACGTTCTGATTTCCGGTATCGAGTCGGCGCCGGGTAAAGTCGGCGTTCGCAAAGTCGGTGAAGATCCCGGCGCATTTATCTCCGCTCCCAGCCAATTCAGTGATGAGCGGAATATCCTTGTCGTCAACTTGAAAGGAAAATCGCAAATCAGGATCGATTAGGCCCTTAGCGGCCTGTGAGGTCTGTCTTGGGGCGTTGTCATTCCGCACCCGTTCGACTCCGCTCAGGGCAGGCCCGATGCGGAATCCAGAGCCTGCCCCGAGCCTGTCGAGGGGACGTCAGAGATTCTGGATTCCCGCTTTCGGGCCTGTTGCCAAACTTTAGATTGCTTCGTCGTTACACTCCTCGCAATGACAAAGTGGACGATCAATCTTGATGTAGAAACTCGGTCTTACTCAGTCATAAGTTTAATAACGGCCGCGAGATTTGTCTTCTGATATAAAGGCAGGGAATCGTAGCTAATGTTGGGATCGCCGCTCGACGGCACGTAGATTGAGAGCCCGCAGTGTGAGGATTCGACAGTTTCCAGTCCTCGAATCGCTTTGTCTGCGATAAGGCTGTTCTCACACCAGGAGAGGAAATCTCCAAGTTCTTTTCCTGCAATGTTGTTATTGGCTGCAATGAGAGCCTGAAGATACGACTTCAAGTCATAAAACTTCTCACCTTCAAATTCGAAAACGGGCGAGCATGATTCGGGCTGATTCAGAACAGATGCCGTCTCGA
>Ga0180432_10001868_pt1 | contig 32482 bp, 36 predicted proteins | sample SS_ome_10_FD_132414 | JGI IMG/M metagenome (GOLD analysis project Ga0180432, IMG submission 132414) | Hypersaline lake sediment archaeal communities from the Salton Sea, California, USA - SS_1_MS_2 metaG | ecosystem: Environmental > Aquatic > Non-marine Saline and Alkaline > Hypersaline >...
GGCCGGGTCGGCACCGGCTCGGGGCCGCCCACCGGCCCGAGGAGGTCGGCCGCCTCGGCGTCGTACTTGGCGCGCGCGGTGTCCGCGAACCCCATCGCCTCGAGCGCGGCCGCGGCATCGTCGCGGATCTTCGCGAGGTCGGGCGGGCTGGAAATCGAAATCAGGTACGCGCCCCACCCGGCGGCGTCGATCGCCTCGCGAGCGTTCAGGCGGTTCCGCGTCGCCTCGAGCTCGCGCTGGAGCTCGTCGATCCTCCCCTCGGCGGCCTCCGCGCGCTCGAGCGCCGCGCGCTCCTCGCGGATCCGTTCGAGGTTCTGGAGGAACCGGGGGTGGCTGTTCTCGGCGGCGGACCGCTCGAGGAGGTCGGCGGCCCACTCGAGGTCGGCGCGAGCCGGGGCGCCGACGGTGAACCCGGCGACGCGCTCGCGGACGAGCTCGGCGGCCGCCTCGAGGTTCCCCCGGGTCGGCTCGGACGATCGCTGGACGGTCTCGGCGTAGCCGGCGGCGGCGTCGGCGGTGTGGTCGTCGATGTTCGGCTTTCCGCCAGGCGTAACGTTCTCGGTCACGGTTCGCTCCTCCGCGTCGGGTTCTCGAGCTCCCAGAGGAGCCCCTGCAGTCCGGCCCGGAACGTCCCGGGCTCGGTGGATCGTCGGGCCTCGAGCTCGAGCGTCGCGCGCTCGAGGACCGGGGAGACCGGCGGGGCCGGCTCCGGGCGCCCGTGCTCGAGCATCGCGGCGCGGGCCGCGGCGGCGAGCTCGTCGCTCGAGGCGGACCGGAACGCGCGGAGGAGCCACCCCTCCGGGTTCCGGACGCGGTCCCCGCGGTCGAGCGCGCGCCAGAGGAGCCCGGCGGCGCCGGCGAGGCGCGCGGGATCCCTGGCGAGCTCTAGCCGCTCCCGTGCCCCGAGGCGGAGCCCGGCGGCCGCGAGACCCGAGAGGCTCGCGAGAGCTCCGCGGGCCGTGGAGGCGACGAGGACGGCCTGGACGCGCTCCGGAGCGTGCGCCACGGCCGGCGGGTCCTCCGGGAGCTCGAACGGGAGCTCGGGCGTCCTGGCGAGCTCACGCCACCGGGCGAAGAGGCGCTTCCACGCTCGAGGGTCGCGCCGGGCGTCGGGGTTCCGCTCGAGGAGAGCCTCCCCGGTGGTCGCCCACCAGGTCGCGTCGCGCTCGTCCTCGAGGACGTGGAGGGTGTCCGGGTGCCGCGGCCGGCGGCCTTCCTTGAGGTAGTCCCGGCGGACCGGGAGGAAGTCCCCGGGCTGGCGTTGGATCGCGCAGGCGCCCTCGAGCGCGCCGAGGTGGCCGCGGATCGTGCGCTCGGCGGGCGGGTCCTCGCCGAACCGTTCGCGCCACCGGTCCAAGATCCCCCGCCACCCGAGGCGAGCCACGGCGCCGGGGACGTACCACCGGAGACGCGGGGAGCGTCCAAGCGGGCACCGGAGCTCGAGGAGGAGGAGCAGGACCCTCGCACGGGTCTCGCGGACATCGCGCCGCCTCGAGGTCGCGGAAACGACGGTCGCCAGCCGGTGCGACCTGGCGGCGAGCTCGTCGAGCGGGTCGGGCGCGACGGGCTCGGGTGTTGCCAGCCGTCGCGCGGTGTTCGATAGTGCCATCCGTTGCGGGAGAGCCCCGTTCTGGCGCCGGCCCATTCCGGCCGCCGGGGCGGGGCTCGACCTTTGTGCCCCCTCGGAGCTCGCGTGGCAAGGGCGCGCTCGTCCGAGAGCTCGGCCCCCGCCTCGAGCTCGGGAGCGCGCCGCGTCCCAGGCAGGGTTCTCTTTCGAGATTCTCCTTCTGCTTAGGGTGCGGCAAGTTTGGCGCCGGATCGGCTCACCGTCCCCGGTCTATCCACACCGTCTCCACAGCCCCCCAACATCCCGATCTCGAGACCGGAACCGCGCCCGGTGCTCGAGCGGATCGAACCCGAGCGACGCCGCCCACCGGTCGAGCGCGCGACCGTACCCCCACCGCCAGACCTTGCAGAACAGCATGGGCACCCCATCGGCACCCCGCCCCGCCTGGCCTTAGCCGTCCTCGAGGAACCCGAGGAGGACGAGGAACAGCACCCCGCCCACCACGACGCCGGCGAGGAACCCGAGGAGGAGGACCCCAATCAACGGCGGAGCCACGGCCGGAACGCCGCGAACAGCACCCCGGCGGCGCCGGCCAAGAACCCGAGCACGAACCCCGCCGCGGCGGCCAGGATCGCGCCGAGGCTCACCGCGGCCCCCCCTTGGGTCGGCGGGGGAACATGTCGAACCAGAGCTGGAGGAACGTCCCCAGCGCGCCGAACAGACCGACCGCGACGCATAGCACCCACAGGATCAGGACGACGTCGCGGAGCGCCTCGTTCACGAGCTCGAGCCCTCGAGCGTCGCTTGGTGCTCGAGGAGCTCGGCCCGGAGGTCCCCGACGTAGTCGGCGAGCTCGGCGCCCGACCTCGAGAGCATCGCGCGGACCGCGGCGTCCTTCGACTCGAGGAGCTTCCGGAGCGCGGCCGTCTTCTCGGGGCCGTCCTCGACGCGCTGGTCGATCGCGTGCGCGAGCTTCGCGAACACGCGCGAGAAGTCCTGCAGGTCGCTCGGGAGGTGAGCGTAGGCGAAGAACTGGAGTAGGTGGGCGGCGCTCGGATGCATGGCGGTCAGACTCCGACGGTCGTTTCGAGCCACGCCTTCACGTCGGCGTGGAGCGCGGTACCGGTGAGCGCGGGCGTCGTCGGGTTGTCGGCGATGCTGCCCCACGTGACCTTCGACGTCGGCGCCATGTTCGCGGCGATCGCGATCTCCATCGCGTTCCCGACGAAGTCGTGCGCCGGGTCGCGGTACGCCTTGTTCCCCGCGGTGTCGTTCTTGAGCTCGCCGGGGACGAAGTCGCCGGGCGCGAGGCTCGTCCCGTCCGGGTCGCTCGAGCTCGGCCAGACCCCGTAGACGGGCATGGTCCGGTTCTGCGTGAACCCCTGGACGATCCAGAAGTACGGGCTCGCCGCGAGCTTGTAGCGCCGCTCGAGCGTGGACCACAGCCGGTTCGTCCTCGTGCGGAGGAAGTGCGGGTGGAGGTCGTTCGCGTAGACCCCCGAGCCGGCCGCGTTCACGTCGAACTGCGTCCAGTCGGCGGTCGCGCCGATCGCGACCACGGCCGCGGGGCGGTGCGAGAACCGCGCGACGTACGGGTCGATCGTCGGCGCGATGTTGCCCGGGAGCGCGGGGAACATCGTTGACGGGAGCGCCGAGAGCCAGAGCGCGGTCGTCGCGCCCGAGCCGAACCCGAGCACCGCGATCCGGTTCCGCCCGATGCTGTTCCCCGAGCCCCACAGGTCCACGGCTCGAGCGCCGAGCGAGATATCGTCCACCGCCGAGGCGTGCGCCTTGAGGTACGCGACGGCGTGCCCGATCTGCTTCTCGTGCTCGGGGAAGTACGCGAACGGCGTGACCTCGTCGAGCACGTTGCCGGTGTTCGCGGACGGCGGAGCGTCCACGGAGACCACCGCCCACCCGGCGGCGTTCAAGTCCTCGGCGATCTGCGCGACGTCGGCGTCGATCGTCTCCGGGCTCGTCTCGTCGTCCCCGTAGGTGACGTAGTCCCCGCCCTTGAGGATGACGAGGCACGGCGCGTTCGTGAACGACGCCGACGGCCGCCAGACGAGGAGGCGGCAGAGTCCGGACGGGTGCGCGGCGTAGTAGTGCTCGCCGGCGGTCGCGCCCGGCTCGTCGGTGGTCGCGCGCGTGAAGGTGACGTACGGGCCGGGCATCTAGTGTCCCCCGGGGTAGAGCGTGACGGAGTAGTGGCGAGCGGTGATCACCGACGCGGAGCCGTCCTGCGTCGAGCCGCTGCTGTTCCCCTCGTCGCCGAGGGTCGAGCCGAAGTCGTCGGTTTTGAACCGCACCGACCACAGCGTGTCCTCGAGCTCGAGGTCGGCCTTCGCGATCGGGATCCGGCGCTCGTACGTGCGCTGGTACTCGGTCGGGTTGCCGATCTCGGTGGTGCCGGTCCGGAACGTCGCGTCGGCCAGGACGATCCACTCGTTCGTGCCGTCGTCGAACCCGAGGACCGTCAACGCGGCGGTGAACCGGAACGCCTCCTCGCCCGACGGCGCGGCGATCGGGCCGCAATGGAACGGGAACGCCTCGGCGTTCGTGTACGCGCCGTCCGGGTCGTAGTCGGGCTCGAGGATCGCCTCGAACACGCGCGCGGCTTCGCTGCCCTCGATCGTGCCCGAGAGCTCGACCTCGAGGCGCGCGCCGTTCACGAACAGCCCGGCGGGGAGGAGGAACCCGTGCCGGTAGAAGTTGACGTTCGTCCCGAGGCGCGCGGCCGGGAACGCGCCGGCGGTGTCGTGCGCCATGAGCGCGCTGGGAACCGTGAACGGCCACGCGTCGCCCGGGTACAGGCTCGTGTCGTACTCGTTCCCCTCGGTCGTGTTGTCGGCAGCACCGGGGCCGGAACCGCCCGAGCTCGTGCCCTGCGTCGGCGCCTCGGTCGTCACGCCGGCGGCCCAGACCCCCGACTGCGCGAGGAGAACGATCGGATGGCGCGAGTCCGGGAGCGGGTGCCCGCTCTCGAGCGGCGCCGCGGCCGTCGCCAGGAGAGCGTCGTCGGACGTCCCGAACAGGGTCAGGAGCGCGGCGAGAACCTGGTTCGTCGCGGCCTGGTTCGGCGTCACGCCGGCGGCCTCGATGATCGAGAGGAGCTCCTCCTGCACGCCGTTGAGCCACGGGCTCGAGACGATCGTGGCCGGGACCCCCTGGAACGGGTTGCCCTCGGCGAACAGCCCGGAGACGTTGCCGGGTGCGGCGATACGGTCCATGCGGTGAGCCTACACGAGCGCCAGGAGGATCCCAGCCCCGGCGGTGAGCACGTCCCGCACCGCCTGGCCGACCGCGGCCGCCTGGACCACGGAGAGCGACGCGCGGAGGTTGCGGTAGCGCGCCTCGAGGATCTGGAGCTCACGGGCGGCGCTCGGTTCGCCCGTGAGGCTGGAGACGTGAGCGGACGCGAGCTGCTCGAGCACATCCTCGAGCCGCTCCCGGATCTCGTCCTCGACGGACGGAGCGCCGGCGGCCTCGAGCTGGACGTCGATGGCCGAGAACAGCCGGCCGACGATCGCGCCGACGAGCTCCGCGCGCCAGGAGAGCACCTAGGGTTCCGGGTCGGGCTCGGGCGCGGGCTCCGCCGGCGGTAGCGGCTGGGGCTTCGGGAACTCGAGCGGCTCGGGCTTCACGAGCTCCTCGAGGATCCCGACGAGCTCCTCGCCCACCGCGATCCGGAGGTTCCAATCCTGGAGGAGCTCGAGGCGCGCGGAGACCTGCACCGGCGACAGCCCCGGGTCGGCCTGGACGTAGGCGGCGTACTCGAACGCGACGGCGTCGAACGTCGCCCGGTCGGCCTCGATCCACTCGCGAGGGATCTGGGTCGCGTTGCACGAGCTCGCGAGCGCGAGCACGAGGACGGCGGAGAGAGCGCGGAGCATTCGGGGGTCCTCCTAGCTGGCGGCGACGATCGGCGCGGCCGCGGTGGCGGCGCCGGTCTCGGGGTCGAAGTAGTGGAGCGGCTCGATCGGGAGCTCGACCGGGAAGGTGGTCTCCTCGGTGCGCCAGACCCCCGACGGGAACCCGACGCGGACCTGGAGCTTCCACGTCCCCGCCTCCGAGAGGTCCCCGGGCGCCGCGACGTAGCGGCATTTCCCGTCGGTCCCCGGCGGCGTGGACACGGTCCCGGTGCGGCGCTTCACGCGGAGCGACGGGAGCACGAACACGAACTCGATGACGGTCGCCGTGGAGAGGTCCACCACCACGGCGTCCCCGTTCTCGTCGCAGTCGGTGATCGTGACCTCGAACACCGTGCCCTCGTCGGCGACGTGGATCGAATTCGTGCAGGTCATCGTATGCGGGAGCTCGAGAGGGTCCGGCGGATTGCGGCGCTCGAGAGCCGGCTGCGGCCGACCCGGAGCGCCTGGTCGAGAACGCGCTCGACCCTACCGGAACGGCCGACCCGGCGCGAGATGAGGAGCTCGAGCGCCTCGGTCCGGTTGATCCCGAGCTCGAAACAGACCACCGGCAGCGCCGCCGCGACGAGGAGCTCGACGAGCGGCGCGATCGCCACCGCCTCGCCGGCGTTGGGGTTCAACGTGAGCCCGAGCGAGACCGCCGGACCTAGCGCGATGGCCCCGCCCGGCGCCGGGTTCACTCCGGTCTGGATCCCGACAATCGAACCGACGGCGGTGGCCAGCGCGCTTTCGGGGTTCGTCGCGATCAGGAGCGCCACGAGCGGGGAGGTCGCGACGGCCGCCGACGCGTCGGGCACGAGAGTCCTCAGGAGCTCGAGCGCCGGGCCGGTGGCGATCGAGCCCGCTGGGTCTGGCGACACCGACGTGTCGAAGTTGAAAGCGCCGATCTCCCACCCGAACCCGTCGAGGTTGTGCTGCTCCCCGGCCGCGTCGAACTCGCCCCCGCTTCCGAGCGGGATGAACAGGTAGCCGGCGTCCGTGCCGGTGTTGATGAGCTTCGAGAGCCCGGCGCCGGACGGCTGGAAGGCGCCGACGGCCGGACGCTCCCATGTGTTCGCGGCGGTCTGGCCGGTGAAGCTGTTCGCACCGGTCGCGCTCGAGTCCCCGGACACGCAATGCCGGAACTCAGCGATCGCGCCGACGTTGAAGTCCTGATTGCCGGCGACCGCGTAGCCGTTCTCGATCGCGCTGCAATTGATTACGCGCGCGTTCGTGTTGCCCGTCGCCTCGAACCCGGTGCCGAACGAGCTGGTAGACGGGAACCCGATCAGTGCCTGCCGTATCTGGTAGGCGTTGCAATTGACGAACCGGGCCTCTCCCGAGCCGAAGGTCGTAAGGTCGCGGAAGCCGTAGCGCGGACCCACCCGACCGGTGCTCGTCGTGTTGTTAGAACCGATCGCGGTGCAATTGGTGAACGTCGCCGCTCCAGTCACGCCGACCGAAGCCTGGAACACGTTGTTCGCGGCGTTGCTCCCCCCGTTGTGCTCGGCGTGGATCGAGTCCACCCAGATTCCCCGGTCCACTCGCACACACCGGAGGATCGCGGTCGAGCTCGAGCTCGGCATCAGGACGCCGAGCAGCCCGCTCCCGTAGCCGCAATGTCCGAACCGGAGGTGGTCCTCCTGAATCCGAACTACGCTGTTCGTGCGCTGGAGAGCGGCTCCCGTTCCCGCGGAAGGGTTGTAGCCGTTGCCCATCGCGGGTCGGATCCACCGGAAGCGCGTCGCGTCCGACACTCCCCCGTAGAACGTGTTGCGCAGGAACAGGAGCGAGCCAAGGACCAGCGGCGTCGGCTGGATGATCTCGGCGATACGAACCTCGTCGAGCGCCGGGAGGTCGAGCGTCCTCGTCGCCGTATCCCAAGCGGCGAGGGTCGTGTAGGTCCCCCCGCTCCCGACAGTCTCGACGACCTCGGTGGGCACGGCCTACGGGAACAGGTCGAGGAGCGCCTGGAGCTCGAGCTCGAGCGCCGGGTCGTCCACGGGCGCGAGCTCGAGCGGGTCGCTCGGGAGGTGGAACAGCCCGCGGAACGCCTCGGCCCCGCCCGTCTCATCCACGCGGAGCTTCCACCCGTCGGCGCGGACGATCGCGCGCTCGCGCGCGTTGAACCCCGCCGGCCCGGGCTCGCCGAGCTCGGGCGCGTAGTTCGGGAAGAACCGCTCCGCAAACAGCCACTCCCGCGGCGGCGCCGAGCTCCACGGCACGAGCGCGCCGGCGAACGAGACCCCGTCGGTCGGGGCCGGGATCGGGAGCCCGAGGAGCTCCTCGAGCGTCGCCCAAAGGTCGAGGACGGAGACGAGCTGGCGACGAGCTCCCGGACGGATGCCGGGGCCGCGGACGTAGAGCGGGGTCTCGATCGCGAGCTCGGTGACTCCCGGGGCGCCGGCCTTCGCGAACACGGGCACCGGCGGCGGCGGCGGCATGGCCGAGCCGTTGTCGCACGAGACGACCACGAGCGTCGTGCACGGATCGAGAACCTCGAGCACGGTGCCGAGCCGGTCGTCGAGCGCCTCGATCATGCTCTCGAACTCGAGGCGCCCGTCCCCGGCCGTCGGCGGCCCGGTGTAGTACGGGGCCGGCGCCTCGTGGAACGGCGCGTGGGCGGCGGTGAACGAGAGCCACAGGAACCGCGGCTCGCCCTCGTGCTCGAGCCACCACTCCCGAGCCGCTCGAGCTTGGGCGGCGGTCGCGTACTCGGTCGTCACGGTCTCGACCCCGTCGTCGATCCGGCCCCACGAGAAGTAGGTACCGGCGCCGGCGGTGGCCCCGAGGTTGTGCGACGCGACCGCGCGCGCGAACTCGAACCCGAGGAGCTCGGGCGCGTCCTCGAGCGGGTACTCGACGCCGGCCGAGAGGTGCCATTTCCCGACCTTGCAGGTCCGGTAGCCGGCGCGCGTGAACGCGTCCGCGAGCGTCGGCGCGTCCTGCTCGACGTCGTTCGGGTCGCCCTTCTTGATGATCCTCCCGATCCCCTGGCGCCTCGAGTAGACCCCGAGGAGAGCCGAGACCCGAGACGCGCTGCAGACCGGTCCGGTCGTGTACGCGCGCGCGAACCGCGCCGAGCTCGCCCGGAATGCGTCGAGGTTCGGCGTCGCGACCGTCGGGTCGTCCTCGAGGTCGAACGTCCCGACGTCGTCGAGGTCCACCAGGACGACGTCGAGCGGGCGGAGCGGGAGCGCGGGGCCGGGCTCGAACTGGAACGCCTCGAGAGCCACGGCCCCGCACACCGACAGGAGGAGCGCGGGGACCGGGCTTCTCATCAGGTGCCGCTCCGGATCTGGACGGCGCCCTCGGCGTTCCAGTTGATCGTCAGGTCGGCGCCGCTCGGCGAGAACGGGAACCCGCCCGAATCGAAGTAGACGAGGAGCGGGCTGTCCCCGTCCACGGTCACGAACTTGTAGAGGAGCGCGGCCTGCACGTCGCGCGTCCCGACGCCGAGGCTCGAGAACACGGTCGCGGCGGCCGGGAGCTCGACGCGGCTGTTCGGGGCGTCGATCGCGGGCGGCGACTGCACGAGGGTCTGGCGCGCGTACGGCGTGCCGTCGTGCTCGTCGAGCGTGCCGACGTCGCCGACGAACTTGGCCGTCGTGTCGGTGTCGGCCGTCGTGTTCGTCATCACGAGGAGCACGCGGAGGGTGTCGTTCTCCAGGTCGATCTCGCCCTTGAACAGCGCGAGGAGCCCCTCGAGGTACCAGAAGTTAGCCATCGGATTCGTCCGGGGGTTGAGCGGTGGAAGGTGCCCCCGATCGAACTGCGCGGGCTTTTTGTCCCGGGGACGATGCGGGGGCGTGGAGGAGCGATCTCCGGAGGCGAGCCTATCAGCGTCCCGCCACGACCGACAGGAGCCACAGGAGCACGAGCGCCGCGAAAATCAGACACGCCGGACCGGGGTCCGGGTCATCCCCCCCGGCCGGCTCGGATCTCCTCACGGACGTCCGCGAGTCCTTGCGCCAGGACGTCGTCGCGCTCCTTGAGGTAGACCCGGAACTGCTCCTGCGCCTGGTTGCACCGTCGAGCCTCTTCCTCCATTGCCCCAACGAACGCCACATGGGTCTTGACGAGGCTCTCGGCGAGCGGGAACAGCCGGCGAGCTCCCCACAACGTCGCGGCGACGAAAAGGAGGAGCAGGAAGGTCGGCAGCCCGAAGTCGCGGACGAACGAGGTCCAGACGTCAGGAGAGATCGCGGTCTCGGGGGTCATCGGCGGCGAGCGAGGGGAATCGGAGGATGCCGAGGTCGTGGAGGTGGACCACGACCGCGGCGAGGATGAGGATCGGAGCGAGCGCGCCGAGCCACGCCTCGAGTAACCCGAGGTCGGAGCCGTGCGGCGCGTGGAGTCGCGCGGCGTGATGGATCTCGTCGGCGACGAGCGACAAGAACCCGAGCACGAACAGGACCACCGCTACGCGGCTCATGCGTCCGCGGAGACACACCACGAACACGAGGAGCAGGATGCTCGAGACCGTGCCGACGATCGGCGCGAGCTCGCCGAGGAATCCGGGGCCGGGAAGCATCAGAGCTCCGCGTCGGCCTCCCAATTGCATTCGTACTCGTCGAGAGACGCGGGAGCCGTGGTGCATTCCGGCGAGCCCGTCGCGTACGCGCTCCGCGAGCTCGCCTCGGTGCCGGCGACCGTTCGCACGACGCCGCCCCACAGGATCCGGTCGGGCGTCGAGGCGCCCACCCCGCCCGTGTACCAGGTCATCGTCGGCTCGTCGCGCTTCACGACCTTGAAGGGTCGGTTCGCGCCTTTGTTGACGAGCCCCGACGCGGGGACGTAGGCGCCGTTCACGGTCGAGACGACCTCGGACACCGACGGCGCGTGGTCCCCGTTCGTGCTCTTTTCGTAGTACCGGAGACACGAGAGGAGCTCGTCGGCTTCGCGCACCGCCTCGAACTCGGACGCGAGCACGCCGCGCTCGAGCTGGACGTGCGAGACGTCCACGTCGAACGTCGCGGATTGATCGAACTCGAGGAGCGCCTCGAGGTAGTGGTCGGGCGCACCGGTGAACAGCCCGACCGTCTTGCCGGCGAGGCTTCCGAGCGTGAACGACGCGGTGTACCGGTTCCACGAGCTCGTCAGCGTGATCGGCGAGCGGGTGAGCGTGACGGGCGACGAGCCGGTGCTCCCGAAGTCCTGAATCAGCTTGGGGACGACCTGCGTGCTGCCCGCGTTGATCCGCGCGTAGAACGAGAGCGCGACCTTCAGCCCCGCGAACGTACGGACGTCCTCGATCCGTTGGGACATCGTCGGCGGCTCGTTCGCGAATCCGGCGACGGCGTTGAGGTTGAGGAAGAACTGCGGCGCGACGAGGTTCTGCGGGAGCGTCTCCGCGGTCACGTCGAGCGGGTGCTCGTCTTGGAGCACGCGGAGGTCGCCGGCGCCGGTCGGGATCTGAAACCTCCACCGGTCCACGTAGTACGGCTCGGTCGTCGCCGACGTGTACGCGACGCCGACGGTCACGACCGCGGTGGGGAACCGCTGGTTCACGGAGAACGCCGCGTTGATCAGCGCGTTCTTGCGGAACACGCCGGGCGCCACGCGCGCGTCGATCGCCTGGAGCAGTTGCGTGTTGTCGGCCTTGTCGAGCACGAGCCCGGAACCCTCGATCGTCGAGACGATCTCCTCCTGCACCGCGTTCAGCCAGTCGCCGGAGACCTCGGTGGGCGCGAGTCCGAGGACCGGGTCCTTCTCGACGAACAGGGAATTGACGGCGGTGGCGGTGTCGATCCGATGCATGGCTGCTATAGCGGGGTGGCGAGAACGGACGGCGCGACCGCGACGGCGCCGGCGGCGGCCGGGCCGGTCGAGCTCCACGGAGCGTGCCCGGTGTAGTCGAGGTCGAAACGGAAGAACACGAGAGTGTGGGCGGGCTTGTGCTCCTCGAGCCCGCAAACGAGCGGCGTCGCGTCGTCGGCGACGAGCGGCTCGCCGGCGCCCGACTCGCCAGCGGAGAAGAAGACCGGGTTTATCTCGGGCGCGTGGACCTCCCAGACGAAGACCCACAGCCCTTGGGTGATCGAGTCGCCGGCGACGCTTCCCGGCGTGAACGGTTCGTTCCCGTCCACCGTGACGGAGAACCCGAGCGACGCGGCGAGCTCGACGAAGAACGCCTCCGATTGGCCGGCGCCGGACCCCTGGAACGAGAGCTTCGCGGCCGCCTCGAACCGGCGGAGGATCTCGGTCGCCGCGAGCGCGCTCGGGCACACGAGGTCGGGCAGGACCGGCCCGTAGTCGGGCTTGGTCGAGATCGCGGCCTCGGCGCCGAGCGTGAGGTCCCCGCCGGTGTAGGCGCCGACCGCGTCGGGTGTGACGCCGCCCTGCTCGAGGTCGAACTCCCACCCGTAGACGATCGCGTCCTCGTTCCCGTGGATCTCACGACCGGCCCCGTCGTTGTAGAGCACCGCGAGCTCGTCGGGCGGGAGGACGCGCGCGTAGGCGCGGACCTGGTCCACGTCGCCGAGCCACGGGTCGAACGAGCCGTCCTGCGCGACCGTGATCCCCTCGTCGGCGTCGGGCTCGAGCATCCGGTCGCCCGGGGGGACCTCGAGGTCCGGCCCGATCTGCTGGCCGTTGACGAAGAACTGGAGCGCGCCGCTCGAGGCGCCGGCCGGGCCGTCCTTGCCGCGGTAGGTAACGGACACCATCGCCCACTCGCGCGCGATCGAGACGCCGTCCTCGTCGGTGGAGCCGAGCGCCTCGACGATCGGGAAGGTCCCCGCCAGCGCGCCGACATCGTCGGCCGCGATCTGGAACGGGAGGAACCCGGTCGAGTCGCCGAGCTCGACGGTCACGGAGAGCGCCGGCGCCACGGCGCCGCCGGTCAGCGTGGTCGTGTTCCCGTGGTCGGCTTGGAACAGGATCCGGAGCCCCCGGTTCGTGCCCGAGGAGAAGCGCCGGAACAGGTGGTGCTGCGCGCTCGAGAACGCGCCGACCGCGTCGAGCCACCCGTTCGCCCCACCGGTCCGGCCCCATTTCACGCGGACCCACGCGGTCAGAGTGAACTCGATCTCGGGGAAGTCCGACGCGTTCGGCCAGTCCGGCGAGCCCGCGAACGCGCGGACGTCGCCGCCCTCGTCGGTCGCGTCGAGGTAGAACCCGGGGAGCGGGTCGGGTCCGCCGGGGATCCCGAGCACGCGCTCCCAATCGGCGAGGAGCTCGACGGCCGAGCTCGGGAGCGACTCGCGCGCCAGGTCGCGGCCGCGGCAGTCCACGCGCGCGAACTCACGGACGAACGCCTCCATCACGGCGCGCAGGTTCGTGTCGCGGCGCTTGTTCCACAGGAGCCCTTGGGGGAGGAGGTCGAGCGCCTGGCCCCCGTAGCGGTCGGTCTTGCCGTCGAGGTCGGGCGCGCTGCTCTCAAGCTCGAGGAACGTCGGCACCGGCGCGAAGAACGGGAGCGGCGCCAGGTACTCGCCGAGGAGCTCGGCCGCGCGGTCCCCGAGCTCGAGCGGCGCGACGCCGATGTAGTCGGACGTGTTCTGGACACTCAGCCCGACCTCGAGCCCGTCGCCATCGACCGTGTGGACGTGCGGGTCGTTGGCGGCGATCTCGAGGAGCGCCTCGCGGACGACGTCCACGTTCGGCGCGGTCGTGTCGATATGGTCGCGCGGCGGGAGGATGAGAACCCACGGCACGGGAACCCACGCGGGCAGCCGACTCAGCCCGTTCGCGGCCGCCTGCTCGCGAACGTAGGCGATGTACGCCTCGGTCTGCGCGCGCATCGTCGCGACTGTCACCGACCCGTCGGCGTTCTGAGACTCGAGTGCCCCGATCGAGAAGACCACGCCGCGCAGGTCGGTCGTCTCCCCGCGCGACTGGAGCGTGTCGAAGAACCCGCCCGACTCGACGAGCCCCGCCTTCACGTCCACAGCTTCGCGCAGGTCGTTCGTGTAGTTCTGAATCGCCCAATCGTTGAACATCCCCGACAACGGGAACACCGACGATTGCTCGACCGCGGTCTTCTGCACCGTGACTGGCCGGCCGCCGTTCAAGTTGCGGATGGCGGTCCCGAACGAGAGCTCCGGGCCGAACCCGAAGAACCCGCTGGTGCTCTTGTTGTTCGCGAGGTAGGCGAGCTCGGCGTCGAGGTTCGACGTAATCACGTTCCACGACCGGACGTTCGGGTGCGGCCCGACGTAGTCGGCGGGGAGACCGGCGCCCGGCGCGCGGCCTTCCATGTTGCGGTCCCCGAGCAGCAGGTAGTTGGGCGTCGGTTCCATCGTGGAGCTAGACGAACGTGACGGTGCCGACCTGGTGGATCTGCGTCGCGGTGGTCGTGACGTCCGCGACCGGCGCGGTCAGGACGTGGTCCTCTTCCCCGGGCGCGTTGGAGATAGCTTCGCGGATCTTGGGGAGCGGCAGCGTCGTCTCGGGCGCCCCGAGCTCGAGCACGAGGTCGGCGAGCGCCTCCTCGATCGCGGCCCGGATGTCGGCGGTATCGGCGCCGACGAGCTGGATCGTCGGGGAGAGGTTCACCGCGGTCGGCGCGAACACCGTGACCGACGCGGTCACGGGCTTCTCGAGGTCGATCGCGGCCTGGACCTCCGCGACCTTACCCGCCCCGGGGATCGGGCCGCCGGTAGCGTTGTCGGTCATGATTGCGACGCCGACCGTGCCGAGCCCGAACTGCGCGCCCTTCACGAAGACGCGCGTGACCTCCGCGACCTCGCGCGCCCAGATGACGTAGTCGGCCTCGCTCCCGCCCATCGGCGGTGTCTGGAGAACTTCGACGAGCCGCGAGAGGAGCGACGCGTCGCTCTCGGTCTCGACGCCGCCGGTCAGCCCCGTGTCCACGGTCGCGGTCGCGTTCGCGCCGGCGATCGGCGAGACGAGCGTGAGGCTCGTCGCCGCGGGCGCGTTGCCGGCGGTGCCGGCGAGCTCGGCCTGCACGTTGACGACCGCGGAGCCCCCGGAGATCGTCGCGTCGGCGGTGGTCGCGTAGTCGGCTCCATCCGACCGGCGGATGACCGTGCCCGTCGGGATCGCGGTCCCGTCGGTGCCCGTGAACGTGACGTCCCCGCTCGCCGGCGTCGCGTCGATCCGGATGACGCCGAACAGGTTGGCCCACCGGACGAGGAAGTCGCTGTCCGCGGTGTCGGGGATGACCTGGCGCGCGAGGTACTCGAGGTGCCCGTGGAGCAGGTGGGTCTGGCCGGCGACGACCTCCGCGAACACGGCCAGGACGGAGTCGTCGAGGAGCGGCCCGACGCCGAGGCGGTTCTCGATGTCGGCACGAACACGGGCGCGGAGCTGCGCGAGGGTGGGAACAACGAACGGCATGGGGTCGAGCCTATCGGAACAGGAGAGCCACCCGGAGACCCTCGAGAGTCAGGTCGTAGTCCTCCACGCCGGCCCACAGCTGGCCGTAGCGGGTCGCGGTCCCGCGCGTGATCCGGACCTCGAGGTCAACGGTCGAGCTCGAGGAACCACCCCGCCGCGTCGCCGTGACCTCGACGAGCTCGGCGACCTGGTCCTCGGTGAGCCACGCGAGCGACGCCGCAGCGGCGGCGCGCATCCGCTCGAGTAGCTCGGTCGTGATCTTGCCCCGGCCCTCGACCCACAGGGTCGAGCCGATCCCGCGCTCGCGGTCGAGGTCCGCCCACCACCCCCGCGGGTCGGTGTCCGGTCCGCCCGGGAGCTCGGCCCCCTCGGGAGCTCGAGCGTCAGAGAACAGCGAAATCAGGACGGCCGGCCGGAGCCCCTCGTCGCGCGCCAGGTCGTCGGCGACGATCTCGAGGTCCGCCCCCGCCTCACTCAGTCGGATCGCAATATCGGCCATTCTGGAACCTCTCGCGGCCCTTCCGGGTCCTGCTCCGGGCGCGCTCGAGGCGCCGCGCCGCCCGGCGTAGCTTGTCGGCGACCTCGAGGGTCTCGGACGGAGAGAGCACGAGGCACTCGGGCGGCGCCCCCGCCCGGTCTCGGGTGAGAGCCACCAGCCCCTCCTCGGCCCAAACCTCGACCTCGACCGGGCGCCGGTTCACGCTCGCCAGCGTAGGCGCCTCGAGGCGCCCGTGCTAGGCGGTGGGGGTCGGGCCGCTGGTCGGGTTGCCCGGACCCGCCGAGACGTGCGTGTGGGCGTTGTACGCCGTCCGGAGCGCCGCCAGCGTGCCGGCGGTGTCGTCGATCTCCCCGGTCGCGGTGACGTTCCCGGCGACCTCCACGTCCCCGTCGAGGTCGATCGTCGGCGCGACGACCTGGACCCGCGTCGAGCTCGCGAGCTCGATCCGGTCGCGGTAGATCCGCACGACCTGGCCCTGGTCATCGTAGAGCCCGACCATGCCGGCGGTGCCATCGGTGGGACGGTGCCGGCGGTCGGTGACGACCGCGGCGATCGGGTGGTCGCGGCTGTTGCCGACGTGGAGCACGAGCGCCTCGGCGCCCTCGAGCGGCACGGCCTCGAACCCGTACGGCTGGAAGTGTTCGACCCCGTCGCGTAGCTCGGCGCGGAGGAGCTCGAGCTGGAGGGTCTGGAGTCCTTCGCTGTTCCGCACGAGGTGGACGTAGCCGCGCGCGATCCCGGCGGCGATCCGGTCGAGGATCGGCTGCAGTAGTCGCCGGATGACGTTCTGCGGGTTGCTCATCGCTCGGGGTCCACGGTCTCCCCGCCGAACAGCGCGGCGAGCGGATCCTCGCCCGGGTCGATCGCGGGCTTCGGATCGTACGCGTCGCGTCGGACGAGCTCGAGCGTCGTGCGCGTCCCGCTCCCGCGGCTCCTCGAGTACCGGACGCGATTGACGAGGAGCTGCGCGTCTACCTGGAGCGTCGGGATCCGGGTCCGGACGCGCTGGTTCACGCGCCAGAGCGGCGAGCCCGGGCGCGGCTCCTGGCGCACCCCTTGGACCTGGACCTCGACGCGCGCGGCTCGAGCGGCGCGGACGGTCGCCTCCCACCGCGCGAGCTCCTCGGCGCTCTCGATCGACACGGTCTGCGGCGCGACCACGAGAAGCGGCCGGTAGCGATCGACCTCGGGGTCGGTCGCGGTGCCCTCCACCGCCGAAGCGACGAGCCCGAACGCGTCGGCGTTGCCGACGGCCTGGCCGCGGACGAGGTAGGTCTGGAACCGGTCCACGCTCGAGAACGCGAGCTTCGCCTCGAGGATGTTGCCCTTCTCCGGATCCTCCACGAGCGGCACGCCGGCGAGCCCGGCGATCCCCGGGGCCTCGAGCGCGAGCCGGCCGTCGCCGGTCGTGAAGATCAGGACCCCGCGGAGCCGGGCCGCGCGCTCGAGCGCCGCGAACGCCTTCTCGCCCGGGGTGATCCGGAACGTCGGGAACGGCTCGAGGATGTTGGTCGCGCGCGCCACGACGTCGATCCCGAACGGATCGGCGAGGCGGGTGGCGAGCTCGAACAGGTTCACGCCGGCGAGCTCGAACGGCTCGAGTGCGGAGGAGTCCACGAGGTCGGCGGTAACGTCCCGCCCGGAGATAGTCGCGGTCCGCGAGCCCCTCGAGCTCGTCGCGTCGAGGGTGTCCACGTAGCCGGTCGCGACCAGGTCGTCCTCGAACGAGACCTCGACCCGCTGGTACGGGAGCACCGGGATCGGCCGCGCCAGGTCGGTCGGGAACTGGAGCCGGAACGAGCCGGTCGCGGCCTCGAGCGAGCGGTCGAGCTCGAGCTCGGTCCAGCCCGTGAAGGTCCGCCCGTCCACCCGGACGCGGAGCGCGTCGCGGAGGATCTCCTCGTCCTCGGGGGCGTTGGCGAGGGGAGCCACGCCGGTCTACTCCGAAAGTACCTGCAGGACCCGGCCGCCGGGCACGAACCCGGGCCGCTCGATCTGGTTCCGCTCGGCGAGCTCGGTGGCCCTCGAGGCGTCCCCGTACAGACGATGCGCGACCACGAGCGACGGCTCGGTGCGGCTCAGGCGGAGCTCGAGGAGCCGCGGGAGCGCCTGGCCGTCCGGCGGCACGAGCTCGACGAGGCGGGCCGAGAGCTCGAGGAGCTGGCCGTACGTCTCGTACGGGGCCGACAGCAGGACACGGTCGAGGAGCTCGGCGAGCGAGTCCCGGCGGTCGATCGCTTCCTCGAGGCTCTCGAACTCGACGCGCGCGATCGAGCGGAGCGCGCCGGCGGCGGCCGCCTCGAGCGTGAGCTGCGAAACGAGCCCGACGTTCGCGTTCGCGGTCGTGGACGTCGTGCCGGTGCCGCCCTCGAGGAGCCCCGACGAGTCGAGCCCGAGGAGCTCCTCGTACGCGAACAGGCTGTCCCCGAAGTTGCCCGCGGCGTCGAAGATCGAGTCCACCGCGTCGCGGACGGACGTGACGAGGTCCACCGGCGAGGTCGCGAGGACGGCCGCCTGCTGGATCAGCCCGGCCACGCGGCTCTTGAACGCCTGGACCTCGAGCACGGCGCCGCGGATCGTCGAGAGCGAGTCGAGCGCCTGGCCGACGAGCTCGAGCGTCGCGGTCGTCGCGGCGCGGACGCGCTCGGCCACCCCGAGCCCGGTCGCGACGAGCCCCTCCTCGACCACCGGACCCGACACCGCGCCGAGCTCGGTGGCGGCGCCGTCGGCGACGGCCGCGGCGTTGACGGTCTCGCGCGGACCCTCGACCTCGTCGGTCTGGACGAACACCGCCACGAACGTCGCGATCCGCCCCTGGCGCCGCGTCTCGGTGATCCGGAGCGACTCGCAATGGACGGCCAGCACGCCGAAGTAGGGGTGTTGCAGGGTCTGGTCGGCCTTGAACGGCCAGCCCACCGGCCGGCGCTCGCACGCGGCGATGAGCCGGTCCTTCTGGTCGAGGTAGTCGTCGCCGATCAGGTAGCCGCGGACTCGCCACCGGCGCGGCTTCCGGCCGATGTCCTCCACGTACTGCGTGTCCCGTTGCGGGAACGCGTGGAGCGCGTGGTCCCGGCCGGTGGTGAACTCCGACGAATCGATGAAGAACCCGACGCCGCGGAACACGGCGGGGACGAGTCGGTCAGTCCAAGACACCTAGAACCCCCCGCCGAGCGAGAACCCCATCTGGGTCGAGAGGTCGAGCACGTCCGGCCCGTCGGTCTGGCGCACTCGCGCGCCGGCCGGGAGGTTGTCGAACGCGACCTCGACGCGCGCCGCCTCCTGGCGGCCCTGCTCCTCGGCGGCGAGGCGCGCGCCTCGAGTTACGAGGAGCTCGTTCCGGAGCGGCGCGGCGAACGAGCCCTGCGACTCCTGGCGCTCCGCCAGCGCGATCAGACCGGCCGACGCGGGGCCGGTGAACCGCAGGACGTCCACCATCCAGTCGGGGAGAGAGTCGGTGACCTTCCGGACCTTTTCCGCGATGAAGTCGAGCGCGGACGCGACCGCGATCTTGATGATCATCCATTGCTCCTTGAACGTGAACCCGGCCGCGAGCATCCGAGCCGACAGGAGCGCGAGACCGACCACGAGGAGCGACACCGCGACCGCGACGAGCCCGATCGGGTTGCTCGCCAAGGCGATCGTGAACTTGACGACCGCGGCCGTCGCGAGGACGAGCGCGGGGACGACGGTCGCGGCGAGCGCGGTACCGACGAGCATGAGCCCCGCGCGGAGCGGCCCCATCCGATCGGACAGCGCGCGGAACAAGTCGAACGCGGGCTGCAGAACGCGGAGGAGCTCCTCGAGGATCTGCTTCGATTCCTCGACGGCCTCGGGGAGCCATTTCGCGAACCGCTCGACGAGCGCGTCGATCGCGCCGCGGTTGCCGACGAGGAACGTGGTGAACCGCTCGGTGAGTCGAGAGACGACCGGGATCAGCGCGGCGCCGATCGTGTTCCGCACTCCGGAGAGCGCGGCCTTCATGTCGGTCTGGCGGTCGGTGAACTCCTCCGACGCGGCGGCGGCTTCGACGGACAGCACGAGCCCGAGCTCGCGCGCCTCGTCGCGGAGCGCGGCGATTCCGTCCGAGCCCTCGTCGAGGAGCTGGACCATCTTCACGCCTTCGGAGTCGAACAGCCGCATCGCCAGCGCGTTCCGCACGAGCGGGCTCTCGACCTTCGACAGCGAGTCGGCGACGTCGCCGAGGAGGTCGTCCGCCGACCTCATCGTCCCGTCGGCGTTCGTGAGCTGGATCCCTAGCTGGCGGAGCGCGTCGCGCGCCTCGCCGGTCCCCATCGCGGCCTCGGCGGCGCGGCGGCCGAACCGCTGCATCGCCATGTCGAGCACGCTCGACTGGATCCCCGCCCGGTCCGCCGCGAACCGGAGCTCCTGTAGAGCCTCGACCGGGAGCCCCAGCCGCTTCGCGGTCTTCGCGGCCTCGTCCCCAGCGGCCGCGGTCGCGTTCGTGATCTTGAGGAGCGCGGCACCGGCGACCACGCCGGCGGTCGCGAGCCCCGCGGAGATTCCCGCGGTCGTCTTCGCGATCCTGCCGGCGACGCCGCCGACCTTGCTCCCGATCCGCTTGAGGAGCCCGGAGACGCCGTCCGTGCCCTTGAGGATGATCCGGACGGGGAACTTGGGGGTCGGTGCCATCGGCTACTGCTGCGCCCGGCGCGTCGCCGCGTTGCGCGCCTTCAGGCTACGCTCGATCGTCCGGATCCAGAAGAGGGTCTCGGACGGGCGCGAGAGCTCGAGGAGCTCGGCCGGCCCCCAGCCGCACTCGAGCGCGAGGAACCCTAGGGCGTCGTCCCAATCGCTCCCGGATCCCCGGCGAAAAAACCCGAGGCGACCTCCACGACGCGCATGACGTCGGCGCCGCCGAGCTCGTCGATCTGGCGGTCGGTCCGCCCGGTGATCTTGGCGGCGAACTGGAGTAGCTGGCCGATGTCGAGCTTCTCCATCTGGAGCGGGAACGCTCGGTAGTCCTTGCCGCGCGGCTCGCGGAACGTGAGCTCCTCGATCGTCTCCTGCTTCCCGAACGGGATCGGGTGCTCGAGGTGGAGCCGGAAGGTTCCGTTCGGCTGGAGCCCGTAGCCGTCGGGCTGGCCGACGAACGTCGGGAGCCCGTGCTCGTTCAGGGTGACGTTGGCGGCGGTCGGCTCGAGGACCGGCGGGCCGGCCTCGTCTTCTCGTTCTTCGGTCATGGGGATCGCTCCTCCCGGGTGGGGTTGTGGAATGCTCGAGCTCGTCGAGCTCGAGGTGCTAGACCTCCTCGGCCGCGAGACCCTCGAACCGGACCGCGAGCTCGCCCTCCTCGGTGGTGCCGGAACCCTCGCCGGCGAACCACGCGTTCCGGAGTACGACCTGCTTCCCGTTGGCTTTCTCGAGGATGATCGTCGCGTCGGTCTTGCCGTACAGCGCCGCGCGGAGGTCGAGGTCCGCGCGGTCGGTGATCGCGCCTTCGATGAAGGGGACCTGCGGCATCTCCTTGTAGCCGTGGACGGAGTCCGGCCCGACGATCGCCTCGCGGACGGGCTCGCCAAGGTTGTAGGTGAAGTTGCCCTTCGCGTCGAGGCGATCGCCATCGACGAGAATCGCCATCTTGCCGCCGCGGATCTCGGCCATTGGTCTGTTCTCCGGTGGGGGTCGGGGTTGGTCGGGTGCGCCCTTACAGGAGGAACGCGATCTGCACCGCGGTCTGGCGGAGCTGGTTCACGAGGTCGGGCGGTGCGAGTACGTCGAGGCGGTTCGGGTCGGACGCGTTCCGCTCGACGATCAGGTCGCGCTTGAACTGGTCCGCCTCCTCCACGAGCCCGAGCGACTCCCACTCGGAGAAGATACCGACGATGAACGCGCGGACCGTTCCCGGCGTGACGATCGCCTGGCCGGGAGCGACGAGCGTCCCGTCGTTCGCGAGCTTGTGCCGCGGGAACGAGAGCTGGATCCGGGTGCGGAGGTCGTACCGGAGGAAGTCCAGCGTGTACCAGGTGTTCAGGTCCAGGAACGCGGTGTCGGGAGCGCCGAGCGCGTTGACCTGGAAGGTCGAGATCGCGCGTTGGATGAGCACGTTCCCGCCGGCGTCCACCGCGAACGTCGCGACGCCGTCCTGCAGCAGCAGGTTCTGCTCGGAGAACGTGAAGAGGTCCGTCTCGAGCGGCGGCAGGACGCCGGGGAGCTCGAGGGTCTGGAACGGCCGCGCCGGGTCGATCTTCGCGTTCTTCGCGACGGTCGCGGCGTAGCTCGCCGCCCACTCCCAGGTCGGAGTCGGCGACGCGTTCGCCCCGATGATCGAGACGTACTTGCTGTTCCGCCCGTTGCCGAGCGTGACGAGGTTGCTGTGGGTGTCGCGCGCGCCGACGTACGCGATCCCGCCGATCTGCTTGGTCGGGCCGTCGCGGTCTTCGAGCTCGCCCTCGACGCTCGAGAGGTTCGACGCGTCGCGGAACGGGAAGACCACCGCGTTGTACTGGACGTCGCCGAGGACGGCCCAGACACCGGAGACGCTCGGGTCGGTCGCGCCCGAGACGCCGGCGGCGATGACGAGCGTGACGCCGGCGGGGGTCTCCTCGCCGGCGAAGTAGTTCGTCCGGACGTCGATGTCGTTGCCGAGCGTGCCGGCGTTCCGCGCGGTGAGCGTGACGACGTTCGACGGCGCGGCCGCGGTCACGGGAACTGTGTCGTCGGTGCCGAGCGCGGTGACGATCGCGCTCGCGATGTCGTTCTGCGCGTCACCGTTCGCGACGCCGACCTCGAACCGCCGGCCGGCGACGTAGAGGAAGATCGTCCCCGCCTCGGTGGCGGTGCCGGTCACGGTGATCGTAAACGTCGCATCGGTTCCGCCGCCGGCGTCGTCGAGCGCGACGAAGTCCCACCCGATTGTCTGGTCGGCCTCGAACAGCCGCTGCGCCATGTTGTGGATGATCGAGCCGCGCCCGAAGAACTCGCCGACCTGGTCGGCGGAGGTCGCCGGGGTCTTGACGAGCTCGGCGACCGTGCCCGAGCTCAGGCGCTGTCCGATGACGAGCCCGCGGAACGGCTGGAGCGACGGACCCTGCTGGGCGTTGCTCGAGTCGATCTCGACGAACGTGAAGGGGACGCGGTTCCCGCTGGGGACGTCGTTGAAGGATACGGGCGGCATGGATCAGTCCTCGGAGCGGTCGGCCTTGCGGCGGGTGCGCTTCGGCTTGTCGGCCGGAGCCTCGGTTTCGGATTCGGGGGCGGGGTCGATGCGCTCGAGCTCGCCGCTCGCGGGCATGGTCGCCGTCGTGACGACGTCGCCGTCCTTGAGCCGGCGGAGCCAGTAGGAATCGAACGGGACGAGCGCGCCGTCGTCGGGGAGGTACTGGCCCGGGCGTCCGGGGATCGGGACCTTGAGCCCCTCGGTCGCGGGCTGGACCAGGATCCGTTGAACGCGCATCGGCTTGGGGGTGTCCATCGCTTCTCAGCCTAGGCGGTGACGGGAACGACGTCGATGGCCTCGAGGAGACCGTCGATCTCGGGGGCGAAGTCCCCCCGCGCGCGCACGTCGCGGAACGTGTCCGCGATCGTCTCGAGCGGCGGGGCCTTGGTGGTGTAGACGACCCGCCAGACGATCCCGCCGGCGGCGATGTAGGTTCGGGCCTGGCCCGAGCTCTCGAGCTCGACCTCCTCGAGCCCGGAGTCGTCGGGGATGACGGACACCGAATCGGGGAGGGTCGGGAGGTGGCGGTTCCGCTCGAGGATGAGCTCGACCTCCGCGAGCACATCGTCCACGAGGTCCTCGGCCTCGTCGCTCGAGGTCCGCGACGCGTGAGCCTCGACGACGAGCTCGAGCTCGCGGCGGTACTCGCGCGGGGCGTCGGTGTAGTTCGTGACGACCTCGCGCCGCGTCCACACGTAGAGCCCCGGCCCGTCCTCCTCCCACGCCTTCGCGGGCTTGTGGGGTTGGACGCGGTCGCCGGCAATCGTCGCGCCGGTGAGGAGCTCGGCGACGCCGCGGCGGATGAGCTTCCGCGAGAGGCTCACGACGTCTCGACGAGGTGGAGCTTGGACATCCCCTCGCCGTCCTCCTCGGAGTCGTCTACCTGGAACGTCCGAGCTCGGTCCGTGAGCTCGACGAGGTCGCCGCGTTGCGGAGTCGGGATGTCAGCGAGGCGCACGTCGAGCGTGTAGCGTTGCGACACCACCGCGCGCTCCATCCCGAGCTCCTCCTCGACAGCGGCCTCGCGGAAGATGCCGGACAGTCCGGTGACCTGCGCGCCCCCGACGGGCGTGTAGGCGTAAGGCTCCGGGAACGTGCGTACCCCGGAGCCCTGGACGTTCGCGACCTTCTCCCGCCAGCCCACGCCGAGCTCTCCGATCAGCCGGTCGCGCTGTTGACGCCGGCCGGGTCGCCCGTGAGTCGGACGAGGCACGTCGTCGCCGAGGCGGTGGCACCGCCCGGCGTGACGCATTGCCCGATCAGGAACGAGTCGGCGGAGATGTTCGCCTCGTTGTGGACCTCGGCGTCGGCGATGTCCCAGTGGCACCCCTCGAGGAACGCCAGCGCCATCGCGCCGTCCTTGGGGAGCTCGACGATCAGGGGACCGACGAGGACCGTGCCGTCCTCGTTCGCGGCGACGTCGGCCGCGACGAGCGTGAACGTCCGCGCGGTCGCGGCGAGGGGAAGCAGGAGAGCGTCGCCGACGGACGCGCCACCGACGCCGAACTCGGCTTTCAGTGAGCGGTGATCGTTCTGGCGGATGAGCGATTGCGACATGGCGGTGTTCGGTGGTTCGTGGTTCGGGTGTCGGGGGAACGGGACCGGCGGAGGAGCTCGAGGCTCCCCCGCCCGTCGTGCGGTTCTAGTTGGCGGCGCGCTGCCAGCCGCGGTACTCGGGGATCATGGCGCCGAAGACGTGGCGCACCTTGACCTCCACACCATCGACGTCCCACCCGTTCCGGGTCTCGATCGACGGGCCGTCCATGCCGGCGAGGCGCGCGACCTCGAGGGTCTCGGTCTGCGTCGCGGCGGACGCCATGTACCAGCCGTCGAACGCCTGCAGGCGGTTCTCGACGATGACGTTCTGGAACGCCGACTGGAACGGGTTCACGTTGCCGCCGCTGTCCGGCGTGATCATGCTCGTGAACTGCTGCGCGAGGGTCTCGTCGCGCGGACCGACAACGAGGTTCGACGGGAACAGGTTGAGCCGCTCGCCGTCGATCCCGGTCTGGATCCGCATCTTCTCGCGGAGCGTGCCGAGCCCGGCGATCGCGATCGGCGTGGAGCCGGCCTCGTCGTTCGCGTGGTTCGCGTTGTTGAACAGCGCGACGCCGTCCCCCATGACCACGTTCCCGATGATGAGGTCGGTCCAGACGGCGTCGCTCTCGACGCGCGAGGCGTTGGCGCCCATCTGCGCGGGGACGCGGTCGAACGCCGACAGGTCGTCGTTCAGCATCGCCTCCCACGAGTACCCCCAGATCCGACCGTACTTCTTGACCTGGTAGGTCTCACCACGCTCGCCGAGCGCGGTCATCGTGTAGGCGCCGAGCTCCTCGATCTCCGCGAGCGACGGACCGCCGCCGAACGCCGGGGAGCTCATCGTCTTGAAGTCCTGCGCGACGCGCGTGAACGAGACGAGCGGGAGGAACGTACGCGGCTCGTTCGCGAACCCCATCTGCAGGCGCTTCGCGCCGACGTTGGCGAGGAGGTTCGGGAAGTCCGAGGTCGACGCCCCGAGACCACGGAGCGCGAGCTTCGCGACCTCGTGGTCGGGCATCCGGTCCACGCGGTGCTGGCCGTGCGCGCGCATGACGTGCTTGGCCAGGTCGAGGACGCGGAGCGCGCTGAAGCTGCGCGCGGCGTCGTCGAGCTGCACCGGTTTGGTGTGGAAGCCGGTCTCGGGGTCGAGCTCGCGGTACGAACAGCGCGCCAGGAGCGCGCCCTCGATACCGGCGACGGTCTTCTCGCCCTCGTCGCGGCCGACCGTGACACGGTTCGCGCCGCGGGTCTCGAGCTCCTCGTCGGCCAGCGCGGCGCGCTGGAGCAGGCGAGCTCGAGCCCCCTGGTCGCCGTCGAGCGGCGTGCCCTCCTCGATCAGCCCGCGGACGAGCTGGTCGCCGGCGCCGATCCCGAGGCTCGCGGCCGTGCGGGTGATCGTCGCGACGCGGTCGCGCTCGGTGGTAGCGGCCTCGGCACGGACGGCGTCGAGGTCGACGTCGTCACGATGCGCGCTCGAGGTCGGCGCCGGCGTGGTCTCCCCGGTCGGCTCGACGGCCGGCGCCGGAGCCGGCCCCGCGCCGCGGGTCTCGGTCGGGGTGTCCCCGGTGTCCGGGGTCGTGGTCGTTTCTTCGGGGTCCATGTTGGCTTTCGTCGGGTGCGCCTCGAGCTCGACGAGGCAGGTGGGTACGTCCCCGGACCTCGAGCGCGCGCCGGCGTCGAAATCTGCGGGAACGGGAAGGAGGGTTAGCTCGTGAGGTTCCCAATCGACGGCCCGGAGGACGCGCCGCTCGTCGCCGCGTTCCGTGACGTCACGGAACCGGTAGACCTGGAACCCCACGGACACGTTGGAGAACACGCCGTCGCGGACGCCGGCGATCGTGCGCTCGTTCGACGGGTGGTCGAGGAGCCGAACGCGGGCGGTGCCGCGCGTGCCGTCCACTCGGGCCGAGCCCTCGACGACGACCCCGATCTGGTTCTCGAGCCCGAACTGGCGGTGCGAGTCGAGGAGCGGGGCGCCGGCGTTGAGGCGGTCGAGTCGGACCTCCTCGGGGGTGAGCCCGAGAACCTCGTCGAACGAGCCCTCGAATTCGTCCACGCGGAACACCGCGCGCTCGGTCGCCCATACGACCTCGAACGAGAGGTCGTCGGGGTTGAACGAGTCCGGCGCGACGAGCGCGCGGAACTGGAGCCGAGGCTGCTGGAGCTCGAGGGTTCTCACGGGCTCAAGACGAACGCCCGGGCGGCCTCGAGTCAAGCGGCCTCGGAATCCTCGTCGAGCTCGGGCTCCCCGTCGTCCTGCTCGGTGGACGGGTCGCGGGGGTCCGGCTCGCCGGCGGGATCGTCGTCGGGGTCGTCCTGGCCGCCCTCGAGCGAGCCGTCGGCCTGGCCCGAGCTCGAGCCCGAGAACACCGACAGTGCCAGCCCGAGCCGCTCGGCTTCCTCGCGGTCCTCGGCGAGCTCGCGGAGGATCTCGTCTCGGGTCCGCCCGGTCTGGCGGGCCGCCTCGGAGAGCGAGAGGAACCCGGCCTGGACCTGCGCGATCGCGGCGTTCGTCTCCCGCACCGGGTCGAGCATCTCCCGCCGCGGCGGGGTCCACGACGCCTGCACGGCCTGGCTCTCGCGGAACGCTCCCGAGGCGACGGCCGCCTCGACGAACCACGTCCAGACCGGGCGGCAGAACATCGGGATGACCATGCACCGGCGCCAGATCGCGACCTCGGCGTCGTTCTCGAGCCACCCCATCCGGCCGCTGGTGAAGTTGACCTTGGAGTAGTCGCCCGAGAGCCCCTCGTAGGTGAGCCCGTACCCGGCCGCGACCTCTCGGAGCGTGAGCGTCGCGTAGTCCTCGAGCGCGTCGAACGCTTCGGGCTTCCCGAAGGTGATCGACTCGCCGGCGTTGAGGCGTTGCCAGGTGCCCGGCTCGAACTGGTTGACCTCGTCGCCGTTCTGGTCGTCGAGGCGCCGCCCGAGCGGGCCGGCCTCGTCCGGAGCGACCGCGTCGTGGACGAACCCGACGAACGTCGCGGCGATCTCCTGCTTGAGCATCTCCGCATCGACGAACCCGTCGTAGTCCTTGAGGCGGAGGAACACCGGCGCGCCCCACGGGATCCCGCGCGCCTGGCCGACGCGGAGGACGTGGAATACGTGGGCGATGTCGCGCGCGGGGACGCGAACCGACTGCGCGAGCGGCGCGGTCGTGAGGATGTCGCCGGGGTGGTCGCGCCACAGGTGGTACGCGACGCGCTGGCCGCGGCCGTTGAACTCGACCCCCTGGACGACGCGAGCGCCGGCCTCGGGGTTGCGGAACAGGTCGCGCGACTCGTCGAGGTGGTCGGCCTCGAGGAGCTGGATCTGCATCGGGACCGCGAGCGGGTCATTCGGGCGGCGGCGACGCCGGCGCGCGAGAACCTCCCCGGCTCCGACTACGTTGCCCATTACGAGGTTCTGGAGCCCCGCGAAGTCGAGGAGCCCGTCGGCGTCGATCTGGCGGGGGTCCTCCGACCACTCGCGCCAGAGCTCGAGCCACGCGTTCCGGAGCCCCTCGTCGTCGGTGCGCGGCTTCGGCTGGAACCCGGCGCCGATCGTCCGGGCGGTCAGGATGCGCTCGGCCTTGCTCGCCCACGCGCTGTTCCGGCGGAGCTCGCGGGCGCGGTTCCGGATCGTCGCCAGGTGGCCCCGGGTTTCGGCGTTCGCGCTCGTGGACGGCGCGAGCCATCCGGAGGTCCGGCGGTCCTTGGTCGCGGCGTCGAACGCTCGAGCTCCCCGGCGGCCGCGGCCGGCCCGGGCCTCGATCCGAGCTCGGACGAGCTCGAGACCCTCGACGCGCGCGCGGGCGCGAGCTCGCGACTCGGCCCACGCCGGCGCGACGGTCAGGATCGCGCGGTCGATCCGCTCGGCGAGCCCCACGCTAGTGGCCCCCGCTCGTGTGGCCGAACTTGGACGGGCTCGAGAGGATGCGCTTCGGCCCCGAGCTCGTGTGCCCGAGCGCCGCGCGGAGCTTCGCCCGGACGGCCTCCATCTGCTCGAGGCTCCGGTAGCGGACGCGCCGGTCCTCGTACTGGACCTCGAGCGCGCCCTCGGCGATCGCGGCCTCGAGGTCGTCGAGCTGCTGTTGGGTGTAGGCCATCTCGTCTCACCGGCCGCGCTGGCGGCGTCGTCGGTCAAGGTAGCCGAGACGCTTCCCGGTGCCACGCTCTCGGCTCGAGCGGCCCCGCTTCGGGGTCTCGGGCTTCGGGGCGCCGGCGGCCGGCAGGTTGCTCTCGAGCTGGTCCCAATCGTCGTCGGTCATACGGTCGATCCCGATCGAGGCGGCGGCCGCTCGAGCGTAGACGCGGCAGTCGAGCGCCTCGTTCCTGTCCCGGGTCTTCTCCCAGACGTATCGACGGTAGCCGCGGACGATTCGGGGGACAAGCTGCTCGGCGGTGAGCTGCTGGAACCACTCCTGCTCGCGGTCGTTCGGGAAGTGCGCCCACCCCGTCGGCCATCCGTCCTCGTCGGGATCGGTCGGTTGCTCCTGGCGGAGCCACCCGTACAGCTGCCCCTTCGCTAGATCAGTACCGACGCGCCAGAGCTGGAGACCGCGCGCGACCTTGCGGCCGGCGTAGGTGACGTCCACCGCGCGCGGGATCGAGAGGAGCTGCGGCTTCCCCTCGTCGCCCTTGATCGCCATGACGAGGTCGGGCCGACGCATCCCGCGGACCCGGCGGTAGACCTCCTGGGTCTGGTCCCCGGAGTCGATCGCGGCGCGGAGGATCTGGAGCTCGACGCCGTCCTCGCGCGGGAACGTCCGCTGCAGGTATCGCTCGAGCTCGTCCCACGGTCCGTCGGTCGCGGTGTCGCCCGAGAAGATCGGAGCATCCACGCTCCACGTCTCGAACTCCCGGCCCCACGCGACGACCTCGCCCTGCAGGTAGTCGTGCTGGACATCGACCCCCATCGTCAGGAACACCGCGCGGTCGCTTGGGACCTCGCCGCTCCGCCACTCCTCGCGGCGGTTGTAGAGCTGCTCCCACGGCGGGGCCTCGCCCTTCTCCGCGAACGTCTCGCCCAGGACCGTGTTCACGAACACGCGGAGCTTGTCCTGGTTCTTGGCGGCGGCCTGGAACATGGCCGCGGCTTCCTTCCACGAGAACCACCCGACCGGCGAGTAGAGGCTCGAGAGGTGGTAGCCGCGCGCGACGTCCGAGAGCTCGGGGACCTCCGGGATCCACTCGCCGGCCTCGAGCATCTCGGTCTTCTTGAACTCCTCGATCGCGGCGCCGCAATGCTCGCACGCGTAGACCACGGAGCTCGGGTCGCCCTGGTCCCATCGGACGTTGCGCCAGACGAGAACCTGGAGCCCCCCACACTCCGGGCACGGAACGTGGAACCGCCGGCGGTCGCTCGCGTCGTAGGCGACCTCGATCCTCGAGCGGCCGGCGATCGTCGGCGTCGAGACCTTGAGGATCTTGGCGCGGCCGCCGGCGGTCCGGATCGCGCGCTCGGCGATGAGCTCGGGGTCGCCCTCGCCGTCCACGTCACCCGGCCACGCGTCGAGCTCGTCGGCGAACACCTTCCGCGCTGGCATCGAGCGGAGACCCACCGCCGAATTCGCGCCGGTGAGCACGAGGATCCCGCCGGGAAACTCTTTCGAGAGGACCGTGTTCCCGGAGTCGCGCGACCGCTTATCCGAGACCTTGCGCGCGAGCGCCGGCGAGTCGGCGATCATCGGGTCGAGTCGCTGGCGGCTCCCCCGCTTCGCGAGCTCGACGGTCGGGAGAATCGCGAGCATCGGGCACGGGTCGTGGGCGATCGAGTACCCGATCCAGTTGTTGCCCATCTCGGTCGCGCCGATCTGCGCACCCTTCATGAACACGACGGACCGGACGCGCGAGGTCGCCGAGAGAGCGTCCATCGGCTCGCGGAGGTACGGGGTCCGCGCGGTGCGCCACCGGCCCGGCTCGTTCGACGACCGGCTCGAGAGCATCCGCTCGGCGTCGGCCCATTCCGAAACGGTCAGGACCGGGTCGGGCTCCATCGCGGCGAACGCGGCGTTCCGGTAGACCTCGCCTCCGTGGTCCATCAGTCGCTCACCGCGACGCGGCGGAGCTCCTCGAGCGCGTCAACGATCTCGAGGCGGAGCCGCTCGTGCACGAGGCTCTCCTCGGTGGCGGCGGCGAGCTCGGCGGACAGCCGGTCCGGAATCCGGAGGAGCGCGTCGCGGAGCCCGCGGTAGAGCCGGAACGCCTCGAGCGTGACCTGGTCCTTCCGCACGAGCCGGCCGGCCTTCTCCTCGAACTCGAGCCGCGCGAGCTGCGCCTGGCACGCGAGCTTGATCGCTTGGGACCGTTGCATGTTCGGCCCGAGCGGGCCGTCGCCCTGGCCGGGCGCGAGCGGCGGCCCCTCGTCCTCGTCCTCGCCGAACAGCCCCGCCTGGCGGTGGCGGCGCGGCACGCTCGTCTCGGGCGGCCGTTGCTTCGCGGGGTTGCTGTTCGCGTCCCACTCGGCGTTCGCGCGCTCGACGTCGATCCGCCAGGTCCGCCCGACCTTCGACGCGCTCCGGATCCGCCCGGTCGCGATCGCCTTCGACACGGCCGTGGCGGAGACGCCGCGGCGGCGCGCGAACTCCCGGAGCCCGACGAGCTCGCGTCCGGCGTCTCGGTTCGCGGTCTTCTTCTTACGCTTCTTCGCCATCGGCGGAGCGGAGCGCGTCGCGTTCCTCCACGACCCACTCCACCGGACAGGACCGGATCCGCGCGACGAGCGCGCATTTCCGGAGCTCGGCGACGCGGTGGTCTTGCCAGACCGCGCGCTCGGCGTGAGACCGCTGCAGGTGGAACCCGGCGAGGAACGCGGCGGTGGAGCACACCGCGACGACCGCGGCCGCGATCAGGATGGCGTCGGCGGGTTGCATCACGCCTCCTCCGCGCGTTCGACGCGCTCGAGCGCGGAGTCGATCCGCTCGGCGACGATCCCGGCCGCGTCCTCGGAGACCTCGCCGTTCAGGTACGCCTGGACGTGGACGAGGACGGCGTGGCAGTTGCGGTAGGCGGCGGCGAGCTCGGCGAGCTCGGTGGTCGTCTCGGCCTGTTCGTGGACGGTCACTCCGCGTCCTCCTCGGCGTCGCTCTCCTCGAGCTCGGCGACGAGCTCGGCCTTCCGACCGGTGAGCCGCTCCCACCGCGCGATCGAGACGTCCACGCGGCGCGGCTCGATCTCGATCCCGACGCACCGGCGCTCCTCGAGCTCGGCGGCGATCAGCGTCGAGCCGCTCCCGAGGAACGGGTCGAACACGCGCTGGCCGTGGTCGCTCGAATTCCGGAGGAGCTCGCGGAGGAGGTCCACCGGTTTCTGCGCGTTGTGGAACCGCTCGCGGTCCTCGTGGTCCGCCTCGAACCCGGCGCCCTGTCCGGTGCGCCCGAACCGCAGCACGTTTGACGCGTGGACGGAGCGGATCCCCGTCGCGGTCTTCTTGAAGACGTGCTCCTTCGGCGGGATCCGGTGGAGGAACCCGGCGAGCTCGTACCCGTTCGCGTAGTTCGACCCGAGCCCGCTGTTCTTCTTGTCCCACACCAGGACGTTCTTGACCTCGAGGGTCGCGACCGACCGGGAGCACTCGTGCCACGCCGGCCACGAGCGCCAATCGCAGAACACGTACGCGTGCCCGAACCACTCGAGGACGCGGTCGGCGAGCTTGAGCACCTTCTTGAAGAACGGCCGCACCATCCGATCGTCGGCGACGTCGGCGCCCACTCCGGTCGAGCTCCCGTAGATCGCGTACGGCGGATCGGTCACAACGAGCGCGAGCCGCTTCCCGTCGATCGCTCCGCGGATCGTCGCGTCGTCGAGCGAGTCGCCGCACACCACGACGTGGTCGCCGCACCGCCAAACGTCGCCGAGCTTCGCGGTCGCCTCGTCCGGTTCCTCGAGCGCGTCGAGGTCGTCGAGCCCACCGGCGCCACCGCCCCCACCGCCTTCCTGTCCCGGAATGTCTACCGACAGGATCCGCTCGAGCTCGCCCTCGGAGAACCCGAGCCCCTCGAGCGCGTCGCCGCTCTCGGACCCGATCGCCTCGAGCTCGCGGAGCTCGGTCTCGAGCGCCTCCTCGTCCCACCCCGAGAGCTCGGCCAGCCGGTTGTCGGCGACGAGGTACGCGCGCGCCTCGGTCTCCGACAGGTGGTCGAGCTCGACGACCGGGAGCCCGTCGGGGAACGTCCCCGGGTTGTCGTCCTCGATCATGCGCGCGGCGGCGAGACGGCCGTGGCCGGCGCGGATCTTGCCGCCCGAGACGAGGATCGGGTTCACGAATCCGAACCGGAGGATGCTCGCGGCGAGCTGCTCGAGCTGGCGCTTCGGGTGCGTCCGCGGGTTGTTGTCGTACGGGACGAGCTCGTCGAGGGTCCGGAACTCGATGCGCTTCGCGAGCTTGACGGAGACGTCGGCCGCGGTGGTGTCGGGATCGCTCATGCCCTCGAGCGTGCCGCCGGCGGTCGGCCGTGTAAACCCAACGCACGGCCCTGGCACTAGCGAAACGCCGATCCTCGCGGCACC
>Ga0180432_10001870_pt1 | contig 32456 bp, 33 predicted proteins | sample SS_ome_10_FD_132414 | JGI IMG/M metagenome (GOLD analysis project Ga0180432, IMG submission 132414) | Hypersaline lake sediment archaeal communities from the Salton Sea, California, USA - SS_1_MS_2 metaG | ecosystem: Environmental > Aquatic > Non-marine Saline and Alkaline > Hypersaline >...
CTGGAGACGGGGCGGCCGCCGCTTGCCGCGGGCGGCGGCGCGCAGCCCCTTCTTCAAGACGCGGCTTGCGCCTCCCCTGCCTCCTCGGACGACTCGCAGGCCACGACCGCGTCGGGCCAGCAGCTCGCGACGGCGACCCCCTCGGCCGCGAGCAGCTTGCCCGCCGGCTGCGTCTGGTGTGCGCCGCCCATCCTCTACTGGGCGTACATGCCTGTGCAGCAGGGCACCACGGTGGGCACCGCCCTCGTGCTGAGCGTGCCCACATGCGTTCTTCCCGTGTGGTCGGCTGGCTGCACCCTCCGCGCATGACTCGTAGTTGACCGTTAGCGAGCAGAGTTTGGCGGCAAAAAAGGCGGTAACGGGAAATGGGAGGGAACCAAAGCAACACCAGAGCAACGCTGCGAGGCATCCACAGGGAGCTCGCGGCCGAGGGCAAGAGGGCGTCCCAGGCGCAATGTCGTAACGCGGAGGAGCAGCGTCGCAACACAAAGAACACGGCCGAATTGCAGAGAGAGCTCGCGATGGTAATTAAAGAGAGAGATGCGGAGACGAATGCCCTGGTAGGGTGGAAGCACTACGAGGAGACAGAGGAATCGAGGAGTGCCGGAGGCAGGAGCTGACGCTGACGAGGGGGAGGGGGTGGGAGAGAGAGTTGTGCGTTAGCCGGCTCAAGCGTAGGCGCCAGTCCTCCTTCCCGTGCCTTCCCATGGACGCGCCCCGCCGTGGAGACGATGTCTCCCCCAAAGAGGTTGCCCTCGTCTTGTCGACCCTCAGTGCCCTCCCCGACAGCATCGCCCTCCGCAGGTTGCCGGATGGCCCCTTGGCCGTGTGTCTCCTACGCGGCGGCGGGGCGCTGCCTCCTGCACGCAGCCCTCGCGAGCCAGCCGCAGGCGGCGTCCAAAGTGGTCTTCCATGCGCGCGGCCTGGTCTTCTGCGGGTATCGCCCTGACGGGGCCTCCCTGGACTTCCCCGGGGGGAAGGCGCTGGCGGGCGAGGACGCGCTGGCCTGCGCAGAACGAGAGCTGGAAGAGGAGGTGGGCGGAGCGGTGCAGGGGCTGGCGTACGCGCCGCGCGCCCGCTGCGAGATGACGGAGCTGGGCTACCTGGTGGACGTCTTTGCCGTGGCGCTGCCGGAGAGCCGCGGCGTGCTGCTGACGCGGGAGGGACGGCGCGAGCTGCGCGCGCCGGGCTGGAGGCCCCTCGACACGGTGCTGCTGAACCTGGCGCGCACGCCACCCGGACTGAGCGGCCACGCCTACCCGGCGGCCGTGCGCGCGTGCGTGCCTGGGCGCGCTGACTCGTAGCTGTGCGCAGGAAAAGAAAAGCATGAGCTCCCCGTCGCCTCGCGGCACGCACAGCAGGGTGGGAGGGGCGCTGCGCTCCCTCCACAGCTTCGTAGCGCAGTTCTTGAGCGAGAAGGAGGCGCCGACCCTGGAAACGGTGCGAGAAGCGCGGGACAAGCTCTGCGAGTCGCCAAAGGCACGCGCCCTCGCGACGGGCCACGTCCCCGCGCACATCAACTTCTGCGACCCGCACGTCTGGGAGAGTACGCTCAGGGCCATGGAGCCCTCGACGCGCAAGGCGGAGGCCACGGTGAAGGAGAAGGAAAAGGCCGTGCAGAAGAGTGAGAGGAAGCTGCAGGAGGTGCTCAGAAACCTCACGGCCGAGAAGCTGACGGCGGAGAGCGCGGAAGCGGCTCACACGTCCGCGACCGCGGTCGAGGAGACGCACACGCTGAAGGACGCGCTCTCGCAGGAGTTGGGCGCCGCGTGGACCGCGGAGGCGGCGGCGCTGGCTGCGGAAAGGGCGCGCGCCGAAACCGCGGCGAAGGTCCTCGCCGGGGCGTCCTGGCTGGGACGCGACAGCGCCGCGGCGGACGGCCAAGCCAAGAAGCTCGCCGAGCTCGCGCAGAGCGGCTGCGCGACGGCTTCGCCCAGCACCGACGAGGGGCGGGCCTGCTACCACGTCGCCCGCACCCTTGAGACCGCCGACACCGCGGCGCGCGCGGCGCGGGTCTCGGAGGAGGCCGCCAAGGACGCGGAGTGGCGCGCGCGCGTGGCCGCCGAGCATCTGCGGGCCGTGCACCGGGGCGTCGACCGCTGGCTGGCCCTCGTCAGGCGCGCCTACGCGCGGAAGGGCACCCTGCCGACCGACGAGCGCGACGCTTGGCAGCCCACGCTGTCGCGGCAGATCAGGGCGGCCGCCGACCTCCTGAAGGAGGCGGAGGAGGCACGGAAAACGGCCGACGAGCGCCTGGAGCGCCTGCGCGCCGAAGTGGGCACCTCCAAGAAGGAGGCGGCCTGGTACGCGGACTGGCTAGCGCGCCAGAGCGTCAAGACACTGAAGAAGGAGGCCCTGGAGCGGAACGACGTGCACTACGGCGGCAGGATGGGAGACGACGGCGCCTGGCAGCAGCTCTACGAGGGCAGCTACTGGGTGCAGGACCGCGACGACCCCAGCAAATGGCACCCGGCCCCAGAGAAGAAGAGCGCGGAGGCTGAGAGGGCCGCGCAGGAGAAGCCCTGGTCCGAGGACGCCACGGAGGCCTGGAGCTACCTGAAGGACTGGAAGGCCGCCGAGGAGGCGGCGCAGCCGAAGGAGGCGGCACAGCCGAAGGAGGCGGCAAAGCCGAAGGAGGCGGCACAGCCGAAGGAGGCGGCACAGCCGAAGGAGGCGGCAGAGCCGAAGGAGGCGGCAGAGCCGAAGGAGGCGGCAAAGCCAAAGGCCAAGGCCAAGGCCAAAGCCAAGGCCAAGCCCTAGCGGCCCTAGAGGTCGCTGAGGTCGCCGGCGAGCGGCACGTATCCGTTGCCGACGCAGATGGCCAGCGTACCCGGCTCGCACTCGAGACCAGTGGGGCAGTGCAGCGGCGAGTTGTCCGTGCAACCGAGCGTGCCGCCGTGGCAGGTGAAGGTGGCGCCCGAGGCGCAGGTGTGTGTCTCTAGCTGGCCCACCACGACGTGCGCGTGCTGCCCCCCGCAGTAGAGGGGGGAGTCGTTGGCGCAGCCCTGCGTGCCCCCGTTGCATACGAAGACGCGGCCGTCGCTGCAAGTGTGCTTCTCGAGGCCGCCCGTGGTGGGGTGGTGGTGCGGATCGCCTCCGCAGTGCAGGGGCGAGTTGTCCGCGCACCCGCGGGTTCCTCCCGCGCAGTGGAAGACGGAGCCGTCCGCGCAGCGGTGCGTCTCCACCGCGCCCGGTCCACGGTGGTGGCCGCGGCAGTGCAGGGGCGAATTGTCCGCGCAGCCGGCGGAGCCGCCGGCACACGTGAAGGAGGTGCCGTCCGCGCACCGGTGGGTCTCTGGAGCACCCAGCTTCGCCATTTATCTCTCCCCTTCCCTTGCGCTGGTCTATACGCACTTGGTCCGCAGCATCCTGGCTCAAGTTCCCACGTCAGCGTGATGGCGAGCGCGAAGGTCGGCCACGATGAGCGCTGCGCGCTCTGCGCGGGCACCCCCGCGGAACTCTGCGCGGCCGGCGAGCACGCCCTCTGTGCCGAGTGCCGCGCGCGGCCGCTCTGGGGCGGCGCGTGCCCGGGCTGCGCCGCGACGAGGACGCGCGAGATGCGCGAAGCGCTGCTCTGCAGCGTCTGCCTGGAGCTGCCGGAAGGGCGCGTCTCGCAGTGCTTCAATGGCCACCTCCTCTGCGAGAGCTGCGCCCGCGCTCTCCGCCCGGCGCGGGCGCACCAGCCGTCCTCGCGCTGCCCCGTGTGCAGGGAGCGGCTGCCCTCCGGGCGCGGCATCCGCGCCCTCTCGGCGGAGAAGCACGTGCGAGTGCTGCTGAGCGTGCGCTGTCCGCGGTGCCGCGAGCCGACCACGGCGCCGGCGCTGCGCGACGGCACGCACGCCTGCCCGCGCGTCCGGGAGCGGCTGCTCTCCTGCACCTACGAGGACAGGGTGGAGACCTTCGCTGGCGTGCAGCACGAGGAGCGCCGCGTCGCGGTGCGGCGACTCGCCTCGGGCGGCACCGGCGCGCTGAGACGCAAAGAGTTTGCGAACCGCATCGAGGAGTTCGCGGGCCCGCCGGGCGAGGAGTGGCGGCGCGCGGAGGTGCGCGGAGAGGCGGGGGACGGGCGCGCGTGGACCGACGAGGGCGGCGCGCGCCGCGAGGCCGGCCAGAAGGTCACGTTCTTCGCGCCCGACGGCTCCTGCGAGGTCGTCGAGACGCGCGGGCGCGTGGAGCGCTTCTGGCCGGGGGGGCGCCTGGCCTCCAGCACGTGTCGGGAGGGCGACCGCGGCGAGGAGCGCGCGGGCGAGACCCGCCGGTTCTCGCGGGGAGGCGAGCTGCTCGCGCGCGCCTTCGCGCCCCCGCACCGCCTCCAGGGGCAGACCTGGTTCTTCACCGACGGACGGCACACGCACACGCGCAGGGTCACCCTGGACGGCGAGGAGGAGGCGCACTTTGACGTCCACGGGCGGCTGGTACGCAAGCTCTTCGTGCGGGACGCCGTCCGTCAGGGGCAGGTGGCGCACTACTTCCCCGCCGCGAGCGGACGCGAAGGGCTGGCGCGCGTCATGTCCTTCACCGCCGGACACGCGCGCAGCGGGCAGCTCGTCTTCTACTGGCCCGAGGGCGACCACATGACCTCCTGGCGGCCCCGGCGCGGCTCGACGCCAGCGGATTTCGCGCGCTTTTGCGCGGCGCACCCTCTCGGGGCGCGTAGGGACTGCGCGCTCTGCGGAGCCCGCAAGTGCCCTTGCCGCGCTGGCCTCTTCTGCCTGCCGTGCCTGGAGGGCGCGCGGCGCATCCTCGTGAGCGGCTGCCGCACGGCGTCCTGCCCGGCGGCCGACGTGGCGCCTGGACAGGTGGTCCGGGTGGAGGCGGCGGCGGACCGCGCGCTCGTGGGGTGCCTCGGACTCGTCGAGGGTGGCCCGGGGGAGCTCTCAGTGCACCTCTGCTTCGACACGAAGTGCGTCCTGGACGACGACGTTGTGCTGCTCTCGGACGCCTGCCTCTGCCACGACCGCCGCCTCGCGTCGCTCACCGTGGCCGCGCTGCCCCCTCTCGCGGCGTAAGCCTGCGCCGTTGCCAGCGGGCGGAGAACAGACGCGGCCCGCCCGACGCCCTCGCCAGTCTGAGTGGAGCAGGGGCCGTGGCGACCTCTGCACTGAGGGAGTCGTAAAGAAAAGAGGTATGGGAGACATGAACGTGATAGGGCCGCTAGGCGCGCTCGTGCTGCTCGTGGCCGTGGTCGGCGCCGCGGTCGTATTCTTTAAGCAGGGCTGGCCCCAGCTGAAGAAGTGGGTGGACAAGATGATTTGGAAGAGTCTCCCGCCGGACTGGCCGCGCCCGGTGCCCCCCGGCGGCGCGCCGCCGCGCCCCCCTGGCAGCGCTCCGGCAGCAGGGCCGATCGCCGCGGCGCCCGCGAAGCCGCAGCCGCCCGCCACGTCGGACTGCCCCAACGGGACGGGCCACTGCCAGTCGGACGACAAGCCCATCGTGGCGCCGGTGGCGGCGCCCCCCGCCTGCCGCAACCTCTCCGTCGACAGCTTCAAGAGCGCCAAGACGAAGCAGCTCTGGCAGAGCGCCGTGCCGGTGATAGGCCCGCTCGTGGGAGCCCTCGAGCAGGCCATCGGGGCCGAGACGCCCATGCAGAAGGTGGCCGAAGCCATGCAGCAGAGCTCGCGGTCCCTGCAGGAGGCCTCCGCGCAGTGGCAAAACGCCTACGTGCGCTTTCTGGGCTACATGGGCCCCGCTATCCTGAGCGCGACCAAGGACGTGCTCGGCCCGCACGGCTACATCGACGTGATCGCCCAGTACGCGACGCTGCCGCTCAACCACGCGGTGCAGCTCCTCGTCGCGCCAGTGGTGGGCCTCCTCGTGTGCTCCGCCATCCTGGTGTGGGCGATCTAGCCTGCGTTCCTAGCCGCGCCGCGCCCCTCCTGCGGTGCAACAAATGCAGGCCGAGACCGACCAGGCGCGGGAGCTCGTGGAGGACCAGCGGCCAGTGTACACGCTGTGGCGCGTGACTGGGGAATGCACGCAGGGCGCGCCGCGCACGGTGTGGATCTTCCAGAGCGAGGGCGGCAGCGTCTGCGAGGAGACGGCTAGCGCGTACTTCGAGGCGCTGCGGCACAAGGTGGCGCCCACCAGCGGCTCCTTCGTGACTCTCTATGACTTCACGCAGCCACTGAGCAACATCCTGCCCTTCGCCCTGCAGCTGGCACGCAACGCGGCGGAGATCCGCAGCAAGATGCGCTGCGTGCGCACCGTGATTGTGTGCACGAGCCCCGCCGCCCGCAACGTGCTGCGCTTCGTCGTGGGCCTCGTCGGCGGGGAGAGACCCTACGTCATCGTGGACTCTGTGGAGAAGGGCTGGGAGGCGGCCTTTGCGGCCGAGGAGGCGGGCGAGGCGGCCCTGCGCGACGACTTCGAGGGTGTGCCCCTCTCGGAGGGCCTGGACCCCTCCTGCGCCCTGCTCTCTGCGCACTAATCGCTCACGAAGAAAAGCCATGTTGCGCGGCGGCGAGGCCTGCGGTCTGCTCATCTTTGGCGTCGTGCTGGCAGGCTTCCTACTGCTGTTCCTAGCCTCGCGGCCCCGCCCGGCCAACGAGGCCGCCATCGTGGCGCGCCTGCGCGCGGCGCTCACCGCCTGCCCCTCACTTGCGCAGGGGCACCCCGAGGTCGCCGAGGTCCTGCGCGCGTGGCCCGTGGAGCCCTTGAAGCGCGGCATCTCGCACACGCGGCACGACGACCAGCGCATCCGCCTCGTCGTGCTCGATCGTCGCGGCGAGCCTTACGACGACGCCACGCTCACGCACGCCCTGCTCCACGAGGCCCTGCACGCGGCCAGGGGGGAGGGGACGCCGGAGCAGGCGCACGACGCCGCCTTCATGCAGCAGCTGGACGCGCTGCTGGCGGCGGCGGCGCGCGACGGGGCGGTTGACCCCCTGGTGCAACCAGACACGCTCTACCCCGCGCACATCCTGTGAGGCCATGGCCGTCTCGGCTCGAGCTTTGAGGGACCGAAATCTCAAGGCGCCAATGCGCGCCGCGCGCTGCCAGGTGCATGCGCACGCCCTCGCGAAGCCCGCCGCGGGTGGCCTTCTCCCGCGACAGCGTGGAGTCGCGCTCGAAGCTGCAGCCCACGCTGTAGCGCGCCATTCGCAATCTGGGCGTGGTGCGAGCCTGGGAGGCCTGCGGCGCAGAGGACGGCCCCGTCCCGGTGGGCGCGGTCGCTTCGCCGCGGGCTTCTACCTCACGTCGCCGCACGACCTCCGCGCCGCCGACACCGCGCTTCTCGCGTCGCGCTGCTGCCGCGGCGCCGGGGTGCAGGTCCTGCGCGACGCGCTGCGCGCGGTCTCCGCCTGGCACTTTCTCGCGGAGCCTGAGGCGCGGGGCCTGCGCCAGTGCCTGACCGAGCTCACACTGCTTGCCGATGAGCTCGCGGCGCTGCCGCGGCGGGCGCTGCTGAATCTCCTCCGCCATCCGCTCAGCACCTGCGCGGGCGCGCTGGAGGCGCCAGGAGCGGAGGACCTGGAGGAGAAGACGCGCCTGGCGCTCCTCGCCGCGCAGCCTGAGTCCTGTGCCGCCGCGGCCCTGGAGGCCGCCGCCGTCGGGCGCGGCGAGCTGCTGCGCGCCGTGGCGGCCGTGAGCGCGCGCGACATGCGCGCGCCGGCGGAGGTCCTGCGCTCTGCGCTCCGCGTGCTGCTGGACGGCTCGCCGGTGGAGGGCGTGCTGCCGGAGCCCGTGCCCCGCCCCTGCTCCCGCTGCGGTCTGCTCGCGGCCGACACGGCCTGCTCGCCGCGCAAGCGGCGCCGGCAGCAGGCGTGGCCGCTCCGCCGCCTTCGCCCTCGAGGAGGCACGACGCGAGCGCCCGCGCGAGCGCCCGCGCGAGCGCCTGCGTTTGGAGTACCTGTGTCCCGTGTGCGCGGTCCGCGCGCTATCGAGCTGACTTCTATAGCTGACTTCTCAAGCTGACGTCTTGCCAGAAAACAGAGGCGCCGCACGCACAGTCTGCGCGCATGCTGTCTGTCGTCACCACGGCGCACTCTCTCTCCATATCTTTGCCTCCGCAAGTAGCTGGCCCAAGGGAGGTCGTGCGCGGCGACCGCCCGTCTAGACATGGCGCCGCGGTTGGTCTGCGTGTGCTCCACCTGGCGCAGAGGACGCGTCCGCTCGCGCGTGGAGCCCACTCCAGAGGACGCGCTGCTCGCGGCCGGTTGCCTGCACGAGCTGCCCCCTTCCGCGCAGCCAGTTGGGGCGGACACCCAGCGGAAGGTGCTCCTCTTGCACGAAGCCCGCCTAGCCCCAGGCTCCTCGCGCTGCGCGCTGGACGCGCGGCCGGCGCTGCGCAAGGCGCTGCGTGAGCGCGAGCTGCCCGTGCGCGTGGTGACCGAGCCCCCCGACGTGGTCCCTGGCGAACTGGGCAGCACGCAGCAGCTGACGGTGCGAGACGTGGTCCAGCGCTTGGTCAAAGAGCTCCCGGGGGCGTGGCAGCTCTTCGAAGAGGGGGCCTCCGAGCCGCTCCTGCTGTCCCACCGTCTGCTGCGCGACGCGCTCCATCTGCCCTCGGCCAGCGCCCGCGAGGTGGTGCTCCGCGCCGTGCGCGAGAGCCCCGCGCCCTGCGCGGGCGAAAGGGCCGGGCGCCTGGCCAAGCGCCTCCGCGCCGCTGAGGCGCTGGCGGCGGACAAAGGCGCTGCCCCTCCGGGCGAGAGAGCGGCCGCGCACCGCGGCGCCGAGCGTCTGCGCGGCCTCCTAGCCAACTGCGAGGAGCATCCCTGAGTGTGCACGACGAGAACAGAGAAACGACTGTGCCAGTAGAAAAGGGAGTCATCACGCCCCCCCCCCCCTTGGAAAGACGAGAGAGCCCAGACCACCCCCCCCACACGCAGCCTTCCGTCTCCTCCCCACCCAGTCCTCCCGCAGCCTTCTGTCTTCTCCCCACCGAGTCCTCCCGCAGCCTTCTTTTGTTCGAGTCCTTGCGCCGAGGGTTTGCCATGACAGTCCGTCCCGCACCCGCCCTCTCACACGCTGCGCGGCAGGAGGCCCGCTCGGACAAGCGCCTACGAGGCTACCTGCAGGGCTTTTCGAAGGAATCAGATGTCTTCGCCCTGCTCACGGCCATCCACAATGCCCTCCACACGCGCCCCGCAGTCGCGAAGACGAAGCAGCCGGCGCGGCGCACCGCGCACCGCGCCACGGACAGCGAGAGCTCCTCCGAGGAGGCCGCCTCTGGCCTGCTGCTGGAGCTCCTGTGCTCGGGCACGGAGCGCAACGTCGAGAAGCGCATCCGCAAGATGGGCGACGCCCAGGTGGAGGCGCTCAAGACGGCGTACTGGCGCTGCATGCACCGCTGCTGCGGCAAGGACACCGTGACGGAGCGCGTGCTTCTCGCTGCGCCGGGGCAGTGGCTCGCGTGCATGCGCGCCCTCGCCGCGGAGGCCGCGGGCCAGGACGCACCGCTGCCCCACTTCCTCGCCGAGCTGGACGCCAAGGAGCGCGTGCTGCACTACTCCAGCGCCCTGGCAGAGCCCCCGCGGAACGCCGAGGAGGAGCAGGCCGTGGTGGCGGCGTTGCGGGAGCTTCTGCTGGACCAGGCGCGCTTCCTGCAGCTGGGGTGCGACATGACCTGGCACCACGCACTCGCGCAGGCCATCCGCTCCTACCCCCGGCACGCGGGCCCGGTGCTCGCGGCCTTCCTCAGCGACAGTCTCGGCTTGCTCCTCTTCTCGGAGCCCCTGAAGAGGGTGGCGCTGGAGGTGCTCAAGTGCTGCGAGGCCACGGGCGCGGTGGCGCGGCTGGGCGCCGTGCTGGGGGAGGTGGCCGCGCAGGAGCTGCGCGGCTGCGTGCACGTGAGCGAGGGCCTGGAAGTCGCGCTGACGCTGCCCAAGGTGCTCGTCAAATCCATGATAGGGCCCGGCTGGCGCTGCGTCATGCGCGTCTGGAGCGCAGACCCCTGCGCAGGAGACTACCTTCGCTGCAACCATGGCGTGAGCGTCCTGCTCCAGTGTTTGGAGCGCAGCGCCTTCGTGTCGCGGCCCTTCGACGCGGCGGGGCTGTCGGACGACCACGTCGAGTACATGGAGCTGCAGGCGACCATCGTGCGGCGCTTCATCAAGGCCCTGCTCGCCGACGAGGTGCAAGCTGCCCTCGTGCCCGCCCTGGCGTGGACAACGCAGAACGACATCTGGACCAAGAAGGACCAGCGGCGCCGCCTGGGCGCCGTCCTCCGGCACCTAGCCTGGATGCGCTGGCAGGTCCGCCTGCCCCGCCTCCTCGACGTGCCCCTGTCGAGCACGGCGGCGGAGGAGTGTCCCAAGCGCCTGGGCCCCCAGGCGCCGCCGCTGGTTCTGCCCCTCGCGACCTCGACGTCTGGAGACCCTGCGCCGCCGCCCGGCCTCTCGCCCGTCCCCACAGTGAAGCTCGTGCCGAGGCACGCGAGCGACCCTCCCTCCGACGAGGAGCTGGAGGGCGTCGACCACGAGCGTGTGCTGGCGCTCCTGGAGGGCGCCCGCCGCGCACAGGAAGCACAGCCTATCGCGGCCCCCTGGCTCGACGACGCCTTCCCCGCGCACGGCGGCGAGGATGAAAGCGACTTGGCGAGCCTGGGCGAGGCCGCGCCTCCCGTGGACGCGGAGCCCTGGTACGTCCCGCAGACGGATCTCGATTGGGGCTGGTGGCCCGCGCCCTTCGAGCTCGTGCAGCCCTTTCAGCTCGCGCCTTGCTACTGAGGGCGCGGTGTACCATAGCAGGCAAGACCTCCGGTGGACGTCCGAGAACAGAGCCGGGCGCAAGACACAGTGGACAATGCATGAAAAAAGCAGCGCGCGCAAGACGAGCGGAGGGAGAGAGAGGGGGTAGAAGGGAGGGGAGGAGGCGAGTCGAAGCGAGCCACCCGCGAGCGAAGACGAGAATCGCGCAGTTTTTGAGGGACCGAAATCGCGCGCGGCCGCCGCCATGCCGCTGCGCGAGGAGGAGCAGGACCTCCTGCTCTCCGACGCCCAGCACATAGCCCACCAGTGCAACTGCACCACTCGGCGCGCCAGGGGTCTGGCCGAGACGCTCTTCGCGCGCTTCCCTCACGCCGACACCTACAGCTCCGGGGCAGTCCGCGTGCCCGGGACCATAACCGTCGCCGGCGGGCAGCATCTGCGATCGGTGGTCAACCTCTATGCCCAGCGCGCGCCCGGCCGCAGCTCCGATGCCTCGGGCGACGACACGGCCGAGGCCCGCCTCGGCTGGTTCAGGGAGTGCCTTCGCCGCGTCGCGGAGCTCGAGGGCCTTGAGTCCGTGGCCTTCCCCTTCCGCATCGGCTGCGGCCTCGGCGGAGGCGACTGGACGGCTTACAAGGCGGAGTTGCAGGCCTTCGCTGACTCGCTTCCCGAGGTCGATGTGGTGGTCTGCCACCCCCCCGCGGCGCCACCCCCAAAGCGCAGGCGTGCGCAGCGCGGTCTGAGCGTGCGCCGAGACTGCCTGAGACTCGCGCGTCCCAGAAAGTGAGAGCAGGAGTGAGGGGGGAGAGGTGTGCTGTCTCATGCTGTGTCGTGCGGTTTCAGTGGTTGGTCTGTGTGTTTGCTCCTCAGATCTGCATCTTCACCCGTAGCCATTTCGCATCAAGCTCCAGTTTGCCCGCGCCCCCCCTAACGTTCCTGCCATGGCGGCTGTTGCTGCACCAGCGTCCTCGGCTGCCGCGGCCGGCTGTCCAGAGGCGGCACCAGGAGCCATCGCTCGTCCAGGGGAGGATGAAGTCTTCGATGTTGTGGAGCACGGGAATCTGCAGCGCACGCTGCAGATGCTGAAGTCGCCGGCGCACCGCGCCTTCGCCAGCAAGCAGGAAGAGTTCAAGAAGCAGCCTACACCTCAAACGGCTGCCGCGCTGGAGGAGGCTGCCGAGACTGTGCCAGAGGTCGTCCGCTCCGCCTTGTCCGATGCGCGCCGGGACGCGCAGCACGGCGTCACCCTGGAGCAGCTCGCCGCGGTGCAGGGACAGCTCAACGACATCAAGGAAGGCCGCTACTTGTCGGAGGCGGCCTGCAAGGCGCGGCTCCAGGCCATCAAGCGCGAGAAGAACGCAGCAGCTGGGCAGGACAACGAAGGCCGCATGTTGGTGCCGGGCCCGGCCCTCCGCGAGAAGATCCTGGGCGCGGCGGACGGGCCAAAGCTCGCCGTGCTGGTGTCGGAGGAGGTGTGGAGGCGGAGGGGCGGGCAGATGCTGCGCCAGGTGAGCGGGGTGGTGCACTACCTGCCCGAGGGCTCCGCCACCTGGATTCCTCGCCAGCCGCAGCAGCTGCTCCGGGACCTCCCCGTCACGGGGAACACCGAGTTCCTGAAGGACGCGGAGACGCAGCGCCTCTCGGTCGGCAGCGTCCTGGCGGCGCCCGGGCCGTGGCGCCGCGAGGGCGGCGACGAGGCACACACCGAGTGCTGCTTCCTGGTGAAGGAGCTGCGCGAGCACGTCGCCCACTGCGCGGTCTACACGCGCGCGCCCGGCGACGGCGCGTGGACAGCAGTGGAGACGCCTGAGCTGCACGAGGTCGCCGTCGACGCCGCCACGCGCTTCCTCCCCGCGGAGGAGCAGGACTTTGGCGTGCAGGACGGGCGGCAGGTGCGCGGCAGGGCCATGGAGAGGAAGCTCGTCGAGGTGGCCGCAGAGAGCCTGCGCAGCGCCCGCGGCGCCTCCTACGAGACCTGGCTGGCCAAGGCGTCGCGGCCCATCGGCCGAGTGGAGAAGTTTCACGAGGGGAAGGGCGGCTCGCTCACCTACGACGTGGTCTTCCAGGTGCGGGGCAGGGCGCTGAACGGCGACCGCTTCGAGCCGCCGCGCGCCGTCAAGGTGCGCCTGCCGGCGCAGGCCCTGCGTGTCGCCGGGGGAGACGCTCAAGCCAGCGTGCTCGACGAGATGGCGTCCGCGGGGGAGGCGGCCGCACGCGGCTTGGTGCTGCAGCGGCCGCGCGAAGGAGAGAAGGTCGAGTTCAGGAGGCGCGTGCCAATGAAGGGCGGCTCGGCGGCCTTCGTGGTGGCCTGCGGCCAGGTCGTCAGCTACAGCTGGAACCCGAAGCTGGGCGACTTTGTCACGCTGCAGGTGGAGGAGGGCGCGGAGGGGCGCTGCGCCCGCTTCCCGCGGGGCGACCCTGCGGCCTTCGCATTCCAAAGACCCCTCCCCGCCGGGGTGCCGCTGCCGCCCCAGGAGGAGGCGCTCAGCCGCTTGCCAGAAGTGAAGAACAGGCCTGCGGAGCCTGGCGCTCGCGCCAGCGCCGGCCTGGCCCTTGGCGAGCTCTGCCTGGCCGCCATCAAGAGCAAGGAGCTGCCCCCGGAAAAAGACGGCGCCTGCGTCTTGAGCGTACGCCTCGTCGACGGACGCCCACCAAAGGGCCCCTTCAAACTCGAGGTCCCCTTCGCCGGCCGCGAGCCCGCGACGCTCGACGTGCAGAGCAAGAATGTCACGCGGCTGTCGGGAGAGGCGCCTGAGCACAACGATGCCCGCCTGGCGCGCTGGTTCTTCCCAGAGCATGTGCGCACCGTGCCGGTGGGCTCGCCCCTGCTCCTCAACCTCTCGTTCCCGCCAGCCGGGAAGGGCCAGCAGGTGCGCGTCGTGCGCGACGTCCAGTGCGAGATGCTGCAGGTGGAGGAGCGGCACTTCCGCGTGGCGCTCAAGGGCGCCGAGGGCCGCTGGGTGCTTCGCGTGCCCATCAGCGGCCACAGCTTTGAGCTGCTCTCTGCGGGCGTGGCCGCAGAGCGCGCCAACCGTGACGTCGAGGCGCTGGAGCAGGAGCTGGGAGACCACGTCCTGCACACGAAGCGCTTCCTCTGCGCCGGCACCACCGTTTACGTGCACGCAGAGCCGGAGCCAGCACGGAAGAAACAGAGGCTGCCGGAGGGCGCAGAACAGCCCCTGCACCCACGCGAGCTCCTGGAGGCCGGCGAGGTGCATGCGCGCATTGCCGAGGATCTGGAGGCGCCGAAGGGCAGCAAGCAGGGGGAGTGGCCAAAGATCAGCCTTGAGTTCCTCTTCCCTCACGGCAAGAGCACCTTCAAGGAGGTGCCGCGCACATGGATCCAGAAGCACCTCTTCCTCGCCGCCACGCCCGAGCTGAACAGGCGGCCCGCGCCCGCCGCCAACAAGGCGGTGCGCGTCCTGGTCGGCGAGCACGCCACCCGCGCGGGGCGCGTCCTGGACCTCGCCGCGGAGGCGTCGGCGCAGTCGCCGGAGCTCTGGCGCGTCCTCGTGGAGAGCGCGGACGGGGCGCCCACGGAGGTGAACCTCCCCGCTGAGTCGCTCTGGCTGGAGATGCCCTTCCCGCGGGGCGACGCCGAGCGCCAGTTCCTCGCGACACACGGGCTGCTGCAGCCCGCTGCCGCCGCCGAGGGGCCGCCTCCCTCGCTACGCGCACCCATCGACCTCGACGACATGGAGGTCGACGCCGCGCGCGAGGACGACAGCTCCTCCTCGTCCAGCTCCGGGGAAGAGGAGGAGGACGCGGACGGCGAAGGCGAGCTTGAGGAGGAGGAGGAGTGAGCGCCTAGGACCAGGCGCGCGGCCCGTGCACAGAGGTGGGTCGCGTGGAGCTGTAGACTTCCTGTACTCGTATGGCCGTAGTGAAAAAAAAGACAGTGCATGGCGTCGTCCATCCCGCCCTGGGTAATGCCCCCATTCGGGCCCATAGCCCCCGCCGCCGGCCAGGGCGGCCACGGCCTGTGGGGCCGTGCCCCGTCCCCCCCCAATCCGTCAGACGACGACGCCTACGTGCAGTACGCAGAGACGGGCGCAAAAATCACAAACGCCTTCCGCATTTGGTTCGCGATAATGCTAGGCATGTTCGCACTTTACGCCCTCTTCCGTTTCATCTAGCGCACGCCATGGCTCCCCTCCGAGACCTCGAGGCGCGCGTTGCGGCGAGCATGGGCGAGTGGAAGCGCTACCTGGCCGAGGGCGGCCGACCGCCCGCGCCTCTGCTGCGGGACGCCGGAGAGGCCGAGGAGGCCGTGAGCGCGGCGCTGGCCGAGGGCGGAGAGGCCGCGCTCTTCGCACTGAGCGAGGTGCTCCTCCTCGCCGACGCGGTGCCGCTCTCGCTGAGCGCGGACCTCGCGGCCCTGGCGAACGCCGCGGCGCGCGCCAGCTCGAAGACCCGCGCCTCCTTGGCGACGCAGGCGCCGCTGCTCTGGGAGGCCGGCGGCCACGGCCTGGAGGTCCTGGCGGCCCTGCTGGCCGCGGCCGAGGGGCGCGCAGCCGTCCTGGCGGTCTGGGCGCACGCGCATCTTGGCGACGTGTCCGCTCCCCGCCTGCGCCTCCTGCGGAGGACGCTCTGCGCCTGCGAGGACGAGGAGCTGGCCCCGCTGGCCTGCCGGCTCTACAGCGGCGCCTCCGCGAGCTGGCACGGCGACAGCGTGCTGTGGAACAAGCTCGCGGCGAGCGCGGACGGCCAACGCGCCTTCGCCCGGGCGGAAGAGCTCTGGTGGGCCATGTGCGCCGGCAAGGAGAGCCTGTCGCCTGGTGGCACGACGTGCGCGCCGTCGACGGGCACGCAGGAGGACCCGGGCTCGCCAGAGATCCCGAGCACGCCCTCCTGGCCTTCCTCGCCGGCGCTCCTGGCGGAGACGTCGCCCGTGGTCTACGCCGAGGGCACGGTCTTCCTGCTCCCCGCCCCGGTCCTGGGCTTCTGAGAGTTGCGCGATAACCCCGACTAGGCGAACAGTGACACACGGCGGGGACGGCTGCGTTTTTGAGCAGAAAAAGTAGACAGACACTCCTACAACGTGCGCGCGCCGCGAGAGCACCCCACCCAACGCGAAGGAAAACTCCCGTCGCCCTCTCGGCTCTAGTCTTCCCTTTTGCCTCGCTGGGCCCCGCGCCGCCCCCTGCGGAGATGCTTCCGACGAAGGCAGCCCCATGCGCGCCGCAGAGACTCCCCGCCGAGCCGCAGGCCGCGCGCGGAGCGGCCGCAGAGCTCGAGCTGGTTTCCAAGGAGGCGGAGCTGCGCAGGCTCCGCGCGGAACTGGTAGCGAAGGAGGAAGAGATCCGTCTTCGCGACTGCGTGCTGCTCGAGCTCGAGGCGCAGTGCAAGGAGCTGCATCGCGCTCGAGTGTGGGACGCCCCAGTGGGCGCGCGCGCACAGCCGCGCGCGGGCGGCGACGCATCGGTGCGGCTCTTTGTGCAGGCCTGGCAGCAGTCGGTGACGGACCACCTTGGCTCGGAAGAGGCGGAGGTGGCAGACAGAGCCTTCTGGAGGAGCCTGCTGCTGTGCTCCCATCCAGACAAGGTGGAACACCACCAGCTCCCGCAGGCCAGCAAGGACCGCTTCGCGGCCTTCTTTGGCCTCGTGACCCGCGAAAAAGAGCGCCTGCTCGCGCCTTCTTTGGCCTCGTGACCCGCGAAAAAGAGCGGCTGCTCGCATAGCGGGCCCTTCTTCTCGGCGCCCTCGCGAACAGGGAAGGCGCGCCGAGTGTGGGGCGGGTCGCTGCCCCACCTGTACCATACTCGTCCCCTCACGCCTTCGCGTAAGATCGTCACGCGGCTCAAGGACGGCTTCTGCGCGAGCTATGCCCGTCCCAGGCGACGCACAGCGGGCCAAAGAAGCGGAGCTCCGGAGAGTCCTCGAGGCCTTCACGCCCGGCGAGGCGCGCAAGGCCAAGGCGCGCGCCTTCTGGGCGGGCCGCCAGGAGAGGCGCCGCCGCTCGAGGAGGGCCCCCGCCCTAGGCGGGGGCGAAGACCATTGCCCCATCACGCTCGTCGCCCTCGCGGAGCTGCAGGAGGCCTGCGTCGCCTCTGACGGCTACGTCTACGAGCGTGGCGCGCTGCGAGCGTGGGCGGTGCGGAATCCCACCTCGCCGATGACACGGGCGCCCTTGGACTGTTGCGTGAGCCTCGCGGCCGCCAAGCGGGGGCTGCGCTCGGCGGCGGCCGCAGGCGTGAAGGGTGAGCGGCTTCTCTGAGAGACGTGCGCGATGCCACACAGGACAATGGACAAAGCATGCGGAAAGGTTGAGAACAAAGAGAGAGACGCGCGAGGTTGCACGGTTGCACGTTTGCACGCACGTAATCCCGCATGTGCACGCCCTCCCCCCCACTCCTCACCCTCTGCAGGCGAGCACATGCTCAAGCATTCTCTCCCCCGCCAGCAGGCACTTCCGCGGTAGACCCCGGCATGGAGGGCACCACGTGCCTGGCTCGGCTCCGCCAGGGTGACGTCTTCGAACTGCACCGCCTCGGAGCCGTCCTGGCCCCTGCCGGCGAGGAGGCGGACGTGCGCGCACTCCTGGACGCGTACGGCACCTCATGGGCGGCGGCGCGCGGCGCGCAGTCCACGCCCGCCGTGCAGTGGGTCGTTCAGGCCGAGGGCCAGCAGCGCCCGCGGACCTGGGTGCAGGAGCTCGGCTTCGGGCGGGCGCTCCTCGACGCGGCCGCAGCTGGCTCCCTGACACGCTGCGGCGCCTGCGCGCGCTGGGGCGCAGAGCGCTGCCCGGGCTGCGGCACTGCGCTGCCGACGAGGAAGAGAAAGCGCGCGGAGGGCGCCGAGGAGCCGCCGGGGCGCTGTCGGCTCCTGCCGCTGGCCGCGGCCCTCGGGCGCGTCTCTCTCAGCCTGAGCTGTGGGCGGGGCGAGGAGGGCCTCCGCATCCACGGGGACCTGCGGCCCGCTCTCACGGTGGTCTCGCGACTCGTCTACTGGGAACCAGACGCCTCCCGCGCGACCGCCCGTCTGCTCGGGCCCGGCGCATCCTGGCCCTCCGAGGAGGAGGAGCGCCCTGTGGAGGCCGAGGACCTCGCACGCGAGCCCATGCACGTGGCGACGGAGGAGTCGGAGCAGACGGCCGAGGAGCTCGTTGCCGACCTCGAGCCTGTGACGCACCGCCCCTCGCAGGCAGGGGCGCTCGCCTGGGCGCTCGCGCAGGAGCGCGGGGTGCATTGGACCACCCGCAGGCGCTTCCTGCTCCCCTGCGAAGCAGTCGCCGACGTGGCGGTGGAGCTCGACGTGGAGCTCACCTACGAAACGCGCGGCGGCGTGCTGGCCCTTGGCCTGGGCGCCGGCAAGACGCTCGCGGTGCTGGGACTCATCGCCGCGGGCGGGCGGGCGCGCCCTGCGGATGCCCGCGAGCCGGCGTGCGCCGCGCGGGGGGGCTGCAACAGCACGGTGCTCGTGGCGTTGCGCACGACGCTGGTGCTGGCGCCCTGGAGCAACGTGGCGGAGGGCACCTGGGAGAATGAGGCACAGAAGCACGCCCCGCGAGCGGGCCTCTGCCTCCGGACCGTGACGGAGGAGCGCCAGTTGCGTGCGCTCACCGTGCGGGCGCTGCGCGCGCTGGACGTGCTGGTGCTGCCCCACGCAGCGCTTGAAACCTGGACCTCCTTCCAGAGCCAGGTGGGCAAAAGCGCCACGCCTCAGGGGGAGTGCCCGCACGCGCACCGCTGTCTCCGCTTCCAGCGCACGGTGGGCGCGCGGGCCGCGCGCGAGATAGCGCACGAGCCGGACGCGGAGACGCGCTGGAGCCTGGCGGACCTCACGCCCCTCGGGGTGGCCTGGGAGCGCGTCGTGGTGGACGATGCGGACCAGCTGCTGCAGCGCACGTCCACCTTCGGCAACGCGCTGCTGCGCTACACGCGCGCGGAGCGCCGCTGGTGCCTCACGGCCACGCCCCGCCTCGACGCGGCGCACTTGCAGCACCTCTGTGACTTCCTCCGCGTCGCCGCGCTTGCCGGGACGCGGGCGGAGTGGGGGCGCTTCGTCGGTGCCTTCTTTCGCGGTGGCTCCTGGGACACAAGCGCCGTGCGCGTCACGCACGTTTCGCACCGGGTGCGCCTCACTGGTCTGGAGCGCGCGTACTACGAGAGCGAGTACGCGCGCGCCCTCGCCTCGGGCCGTCCCGACAAACTGGCCGTCTGCGTGAAGCGCTGCGCCCACTGGCACGACGGCGTCACGGGACGCTCCATGAGCCTGAAAGAGGCCTGCGACGAGTCGCTGCGGGCGCTGCGGCTGCTGCACGGCTCGCTCACGGAGCAGCTGGCGGCCCTCTCGCACGGCGAGCCCTACGTGCACAGCGTGCGCAAGGCGCTCACGCGGCTGGATGCGCGGTCGCGCTACGTGCAGACGGTCTTCGCGGCACTCACGGTGGAGCCGGCCACGTCGTGCCCCGTTTGCCTGGAGACCTTTGGCGCCGCAGAGGAGCGCGTGATCGCGCCCTGCGGCCACATCTTCCACGCACACTGCCTGGAGGAAAGCCCCGGGGACCGGTGCGCCGTCTGCCGAGACGCTTTGTTGCTGGACGAGGCGGGCCACCAGGTCGGCCCGCTGCGCTTCCGAGCGCAGATGGGGGACCAGCACACGTCCTCGAAGATCGCGGCCGTGGTGGTCTTCTTGCGCGGTCTTGCGGAGCGCTGGGAGCGCGGAGAAGGAGAAGGGAAGGCCCTGGTGATCGTGCAGTGGACGAACCTGCGCACGCGGCTGGAGGACAGCCTGCGTGCCGAGGGTGTGCCCTTCGTCGCGCATGGCGGCAACGTGCGGCAGGCGCGCGACCGACTCGCGCTCTTCTCCAGCGCCTGCCCCACCTCGCCCGCCGTGCTCCTGGCCACCTTTGAGCGGCGCCTGGGCATCAACATCCAGCACGTGACTTCGCACGTGGTGCTCGTGCACCCCTGCGTCGCGGCAGGTGAGGAGCCGCTGCGGCCCGCGGAGGCCGAGGAGCAGGCCCTCGCGCGGGCCGTGCGCCCCGGCCAGGGCGAGGCGCTCCCCGCCGGGGTCTCGGGCCATGTGCGCCTCCACCGCTTCGTGGGAGCAGACACCGTGGAGGAGAGCCTGCCAGGACTTGTGCCGCTTGCCTGGCACACGACTGAGACGCGCGAGGCTTAGGACGGGTGCGTGCGGCGTAGTGAACAGGGTTACGCGACCGCAGGCTGTACTACTGTAGCAAAAAAACTCCTCCCCCCGCTTCTCGGATCGCCAGGCTCTCTCCCCACTCTCTCGACGACAGTAAAAGGTAGCATGGGCACGAGACGCATAGTGCTGGCTGTCCTTGCCGTGGTCGTAGTGCTGGGGCTTGTTTTCCTCTGGCACGCCTACGGAGCCTTCGTGCGCGGCACGCCGCTGACCAGCCTCGGCCTCGCCTTCTTTACGCAGCCAGACCGATTCGCCAACTACGCCAGGGAGGGCACGTGGGGCCGGGGCCTCACGCTCCGGCAGCTCGCGGGGACCGAGGAGGCCAGCACGCTCGCGCGTCTGGCGCTGCCCTGGTCCGAACTGCTCCCCACGGACAAGGCCTCGCATGCGGGCTACCTGGATTTCTACGAGACGCAGCTGGGGCCGCTGCGCGCGCGGCCTAGGGCAAGCATTCTGGAGATTGGAGTCTACCGTGGGGGCTCGCTTGTGCTCTGGCGAGAGTTCTTCGAGCCGGACGCGCGCATCTTCGGGCTGGATGTGGTGGCCGCGGTCCCCCGCTTTCCCAAGGACGAGGGCATCCGTGTGGCCATTGCCGACTCCACGACGAAGGCAGCCGGCTCCAGCTTCCCGGAGCAGCCCCACTTCGACCTAATCGTCGACGACGGCTGCCATGCATTGGACGCCCAGGTGGCGACGGCGCGAAACTTCTTTCCCCGCCTCGCCGCGGGGGGCCTCTATGTCGTTGAGGACGCGGGAGGCCACCAAAACGAGCTGGCCGCCGCCCTGCAGGCGCTCACGGGCGCCAAGTGGGGCGTCCAGGGCGAGCTCGTGTTCCACGCGGCCCAGGCGAGCGGCTAGGTCTCCACCGACGCGGCGCTCTTTCGGGAGGTCTAGTGCTCCAGTGACGGCTCTCCTGCCTCCTTTACCACGTCGAGGGGAGCGGTGAGGACGGCCGGGGAGACTAAGAGCCCGAAAAGTCGCGTGTTGCTGGAACGCGTTTAGAGACGGTCTAAGCAAACGACGGACAAAGAAAGGGCAAAGGTACTACTACCCACAAGCGCCGGAGGAGATGCTGTCCATCCTGACCGAGGCAATGCAAGTCAGGCCCGACATGTCTGCCCTACCAGTACACTCGGACGAGCTATCAAAGCTAGCCACAAGGGTCTGACGAGCTGTAATAGCGGCGGACGACAGACAAAGTGCATGGAAGCCTCTGGCCCAAGCTCGCATGGCGACCTCTCTCTCGCGCTGCTGGAGCTGCTGCCTCCGCTGACTCTCCCCTTCGCGCGCCCTTCCGAGACAGCGGCGCTGCTCTGCGCGCTGCGCCGCACCTGCCGCGACGCCGAGCGGTCCACGACTGGGGTCGCGCACCTCACCTGGTGCTTCAGCGGCCAGCTCCCGCTGCGGGAAGCCTGTGACCGGGCCTTGCCTTTCCTCTGCGCGCGCCCTAGGCTTCGCTGTCCGCCTGGGGGGGACGATGCCCTCCGCGGCTGAGTTGAAGCGGCTCATGAGTGCTCCCGGACTCGTCGAGTTGTCCTGCATAGCCACAGTACTGAGCGACGCAGACATAAGCGCGGCGCTAGCGGAGCCGCCTCGCAAGCTGCACACGCTCGCGCTTTCGCACTGCACGCCCGCCATCTCGCAAGAGAGCGTGAGGGTCATCAGCACCCGCTGCCGCGCGCTCACAAGCTCCGCATTAGCCACGTCGAGGCCGAGGAGGACTTGGGCGCGCTCCGCTCCGCCGCCTTCCGACGCTCGGCGCACGACGCCTCCGTCCTGGCGCTCCGACTGGCGTCCGTCGGGCGCGAGCCCACGGCGGACGACTTCTGCCTCATCTACCCCGCGCGCGCCTGCGAGAAGGCGGAAGAGCCGACCCAGCTCGCGCCGCGGGTCCTGGACCACCTCGAGCTCTCGCACTCCTGCTGGGCCACGGGCCTCGCGGGCCCCCGCGTGCTGCAGCGGCGCGCAGAGCTGCGGTCGGCGCCCTCCGCGGCCTCCGCCATCGCGCGCCTGGAGAGCGGAGCCTCGCTGCTCGCCTGGCTGCGCGAGGTTTATGCCGGCGAGAACTTCGCGCTGTTACGCGTGAAGTCGGGCGGGGCGGCGAAGGCCAGGAAGGCTCTAGCGTGGAAGGAACACCGCGTGCTCGAGCTCCCCAGCGGCTGGCGAACGCCGAAAGTCAGAGGCTGAGGACGCAGCGCCGCGCAGGCCGAGAACACCGCCGAGCCCCAGGGACTCGGCCGAGGTCCCGCCGCAGGAGACGAAGCAGAAGCGGCGCCGCAAGGATGGAACTGCTGAGCGGGGACCACGACATGGCTGCGGAGGAGGTCCGGGTCTGAGCGGCACCTGTCCATTTCAAGGCCACGCGCGCCGCCTGTACAAGAACGTAGCAAACCGCACGAGGACGACTATAGGCTGATCGCCCCGCGGGTGGAGACGAAAGAACAGAGCAGCAGAAGCATCGCATCGTCGCATCTTCACCGCCTCCTCGCCATCATTGCCGACGTCGACATCACCGCCATCATCGTCGTCCGCAGTCTCCGTGGCTCAAGTCCCCGCTCGCAGTACCGCGGCACGCCCCCATCATGATGGCCCCCGAGTCTGCCGCGCTGGACCGCCTCGCCGCCGCGGAGCACAGACAGAAAGCGGCAGAGGAAGAACTGAGAAAGGTCGTGCGCGAGCGGAACGAGGCCCTGAGTCTGCTGGTCAAAAGCGAGGACCGTCATGTTTCGTGTAGTTCCGCATAGTGCAGGTTAGTGCTGTCGCTTCAGCATCCCCCTTCCTCTCTCCTCCTCGTCTCAGCTCCCTCCACCCAAGAGTCTCGCGCAGTCTAGCTACTGCCTATCCTACTACTAGCATCTTCTGCCTGTTCGCACGTTTCGCACACCCGCAGGATGAGAAGCGCCTGTGCCAGTGGGCCGTTCCCCTTTCCAGGGCGCCGGTGGCCCGGCGCCTCGTGGAGCGGCTCCAGGTTCTCTTCCCCTTCGGCGCACCCTCAGCAGAAGGTCTGGCTCCGCACATCGTGCTGGGCGCCATGCTCGGCGCGCTCGCGGCCCGCGTACAGGACCGCTCGCCGCGGCCCGCCCTCAGCTTCGCGGAGCTCTCGGCCGCGCTGGAGAGGGCGAGCGCGGCGCCCTCGAACTCGGCGGCTGCTCACCAGCCCACGGCATGGCAGGAGACCCCCGCTGCACAGCCCGAGGCGGACGCGGCAGCGGGCCACGCCGAGCCAGCGGACGCCGCGGACCTGTCAGCGGTGGTGGAAGCCGCCAGGCAGCGGTGGCAACAGGCGCCACCCACCGCGGCGCCCACGGCGCACGACACAGAACCGCCCTGGAAGCACCTGGCGCGGAAGCGGAAGCACCCCTCGGCGCAGGAGGAGCCCTTGACGATCCCGCTGCGGCATGCGCCCACGCTTGCCCGCGGCGCGCCACCCTGCAAGGTGCGAGTGAAGGAAGAGGAAGTGGAGCCCGGCGCGCAAGCCCGCCAGGAGGAGGGCGGCGAGGAGGGCGTCAAGGACGCGACGGCCGAGGACGACTCCGCCGCGGGCGGCCTCAGCGAGGAGCAGTTCCGCGCGCTCATGGAGACGCTCCTTGGGCACGGCCTACCAGCAGTCCTCGACAAGCACCACGGCCTGAAGTGAGCGGGGAGACCCTAGGAACCATGTGCACCCGCGAGCAGACATGCGTGCACCGTGCTTGGAAAAATGAGTCCATAGCGTGTGCAGTCTAACAGCTCGTCTGAAAAGTCAGACAGGCCGCCGGCGGGCGGCGGACAGCCTCGCTGAGTCTTGCTAGGAACCTCGGCGGCTAGCTCCGTTTCGCGCGCGCCTCGCGTGAACACGCGGTAGGACGAACAGAGATCCCTACCAAATGCAGTCTGTGAAAATGCACGGTGTCGCGCGCCACCATAACTGTGTCAGCGGGAGGGGGGCGGGAATCCAGGGCGGCGCGAAGTATGAGGGAACAAAGACGGTGAGGAATGCTATACAGCATGTCGACGGTGACCGCGGCGCCGGCGCCGTCGCCATTTCGAAGTTTTGGGCTGTCCTGTTCAGCCACCAGCAGGTGCCTTCCATGCTGTTGCTTGCCGTCGCAATACGAGCCTAGGCGACACACGGGCAGCTCAACAGGGACATTTGTCCATATGTTCGCGTCCTTGCGGAAGGCGCGGCCAAACTTGCAGTAGGAGGTCAAGTGCATGCAGTCCTTGAGAGGATGCATGAAGGGGCGCTGCCGCAAGTGCCCTTTTGGGTTTTCCAGCGTCCAGAAATCCGGATTGGCGTGGTGCATGACTCTGAGAGATCGCTTCACGATGGCGTCTGCCTCCACAAAGTCGCGCGGTCCCTGCCCAGCGCGGGAGTAGCTGTAGGCGCTGCAGGGGGGCTGGCGTGGACCCAGACGATGTCTCCTTGGCGACGGTGGCAGGGAAGGAACTCGGCCAGGGCCTTCTTGTAGTCCCACTGCAGAATGTCCACGCAGTGCGTCGGGTTGTACTTTGGGTATATGTCGAGCGAAAGCAGGTCGAACTCGAGGCCACGGCGCCGCGCCACTCTGCGCGCGGCCCTGCTGAAAGAACCGGTCCCGCTGAAGAGCTCCACGAAATAGAACGTGGGCATGGTGTTTCCTTTCGAGGAAAACTTGATGCCAAGCGAGTAAGAAGACAGTCCACTCGGTCCTACCCGCCCAGGAGAAGAGGGCCGCACTACGCGGACGAGGTCCAAGCGTTCTGCGAGGTCTTGGCCTGTCGCGTCCGCCGCTCGAGCGGGACGTCGCTCTAGGAGAGCGCTGATTGGCGCTCCTTTGACGGTTGTGCTCCACTCTGGACACGATGTCTCGCGGGGCCAAAATCCGCGCGCATGGCGCTAGAGCCGGAGCAGGTCGTACGTCCAAGTGCGGAGCTGCTGGCGCACCGCGCCCAAGAGCCCCAAGTCGGGGTCCTCGTAGAAGGGCGCCACGAGCACGAGCCGCTCGCCGCCCGGACCCTGACGAGTGATCCGGTGGTACACCTTGTCTCCCTCGTACAGCATGATCTCGCCGGGCGCGCAGTCGACGTCGACCACGCTCCCCTCCTCGGGCAGCATGTGCTGCACCAGGCTGGTGTTCTTCTCGTTCATCAGCAGAGGCAGGATGGCGGTTATGCGCCTGCCTCTGCTGTAGTTGTTGTCGTAGTGCCACGACAGGAAGTCGCCTTCGCGGTACAGGCGCGCAAAGATGTCGCCCCGGCGCAGCGAGACGTCGACGTGCATGTGCTGGCGGACCGCCTCCTGCATCATCGGGACGATGACGTCGTGCACGTAAGCAGGCAGCTCCTCCTTGCGCGTCTAGCGAGACCCGCGCGCATTGTCCTGGTTTCTCTGCACCACGTTCGCTGGCACCTGCTGCACCGGACGCACAGCGACGCTGCACGCGCTCCCGCAGTCTGGCTGCAGCCTAAAGCGGGAGGCCATGCCGTTCCAGAAGAGCAGGGCCGCCCCGATCAGGACGAGAAGGCTCGCCACCAGGCCCAGCTTCCACGCCGTGCACGGCATGGCTCGCCGCGCCGGCCCGACTTTGAGGGACCGAAATCTTGGCGTCCACCGCAGCCCATGCCAAAAAGCCCCCCCACCATAGCCATTTGTGCTCAAGGGTCTCTCCGCGATCCCTCGCTCTCTCTGCTGATGGTGGGCGCGCGCGTGCGTCTCGGAACGGGCGGAGAGGGCCTGTCTTTGTCCGGCTGCAACGGTTGGCTCCGCTACCGCGGACAGCGGAAGATCCAGATGCGGACCGTGTGGGAGAGCATCTCAAGTGTCAGGAATGCGGAGCGCGAGTAATCTACGTGCGAGGTTCAACTTGTAAACGCGCGCACTTCAAACACGAAGACGCAGAGGGAGCTTGAGGCGACTCGCACATGGCTGGCACCTTACATGTTCGGGTCTACCCAGACCCATGCGATGTGGAAGCCACATCTGTACCTGTCCAACCAGTCCATATCCCTGCAGCATTGGATGTTGAAGAGGACTTTCCCGGAAGTGAGGAAGTCAGCCTCAGGCTCAAATTTCAAGTTGCCGAAGTAAGAGGTGGCAGCCCAGCCAATAGGGTTTGAGGATGCATCCTGGTTGGTGGTGTCGTTGAAGAGTGAGCCCGTGATGCCAGTCATACGAGGAATCTTTCCAAGAGGACACTGGGATACGGCGAACTGGAAGTTGAAGGTCGTGGTGTTCCCGCCTGTGACCTGCTGACCTTGCAACGGCTGCGCCATGAACTCTAAGAAGTTAGCGGAGTAGGCGTTGATAGCGGTCAGGTCCGGGTTTGCTCCAGGGTCACCAAAGACCAGGGTGTTTGACGCGGTAAACTGGATGAAGTTACCAGGATTTGTGGTGAAAGAGTTGTCAATGATGAAGCCCGAAATCAGAGGAGATGTGGTGCCCAAGACGATGTCCCCGAGGACGTTGAGTTGCTTGTCGACCGTGACGTCAGATACGGTAAGGCTACCCGTGATGTCTGCGTTCCCTCCTACGGAGAGGTCGCCGGTCACGGCAGCTTGTCCTCCTACGTCCAGGTCATTGGTCAGAGCCACGGCCCCCGAAACTTGCAACTCTCCTGCAACCTTCACATCCTGGAGGTCACTCTCTCCTGTAGCGGTGAGAGTACTCACGTCTGCGTTCCCTCCTACGGAGAGGTCGCCGGCCACGGCAGCTTTCCCTCCTACGTCCAGGTCACTGGCCAGAGCCAAGGGCCCGGTAACCTGCATTTCTCCTGCAACGTTCACATTCTCGAGGTCACACAATCCTGTCACGTCGAGCTTACGCACCGACAGGCTATCGATCGTGACAGCCAAAACGTCGAGTTCTTGGATAATAGCTCTGTTGATGTCGATCTGGTTCTTGACCCTGGCGTTATCTACCTCGAGGGAACTGAGGTAGGCGTGGTTCGCGTAGAACTTGCAAAAGACTTCTAAGTTTTTCAAGCACTCTGTGCCGCACCCACACCCGACGCGCGGGTCCCTCGCTCTATGCATCTTGGTTTCCTCAGGCCCTAATCATGCTCGGTGCTTTAGGCTAGGCAGGAAGCGGACACATGGACGTATTGCTCACGCCTAGCAGCTCGTCTAGCAGCTCGTCTAGCAGCTCGTCTGAAAATCGTCTGCAAAGTCAGACAGGCTGCAACAAGGGCCTTTTCAGACCCTTGTGGCTAGCTTTGATAGCTCGTTCGAGCGTACGGCTAGCCCCACTCAGCCTCGAAAGAGGACTGGGTGGTAGGGCAGAAGCGCCAGATTGCAGGATGCCATGTCGGGCCTGACTTGCATTGCCTGTTTGCAGTGACGGGCGGGGGCGTAAGGCAGACCTTGACGCCGTGTACGCGGCGATGGGCGAGCCACTCCGACTCGTAGCGAGTGAGCTCCGGCCTCCCGCCCTTCCTGTCGAGACTGTCTCGCCAGAGAGCGACGTCGAAACGTGACTCCCTGGCCGTCGCCCACAGCATCGTGGAGCGCGCCTTCACGCCCGACGGCAAGAAGGCCTTCACCAAGCGCGTGCTGGAGGTGGCGGCCCACATGCGGGCCAGCGACTTTGAGCCGCAAAAGGGAGAGCTCAGCAGGTCCTACGAGACGCCACGGCGCCCGAGCGGCCGCTGCGTGGGCACTGCCTTCTGGGTGAGACGAGCGTAGCCCAGTCTCTCGTCCGTGCTGGGCCGCGCGCCTCCCGACTTTGAGGGACCGAACTCTCGACGCCCACCGCAGCCCATGGCGCACGCGTGGATGTGCGCTCTCTCCTAAAGCGATGGCGCAAGGAGGCGCGCAGTCCGCGGAGCCGCTGCTGCTCTGTCCCGCGAACACCTGCTTGATGCCCAGCAACGTGCCCGTGGGCACGCAGGGCTCCATTGGGAGCTTCTTCGTCTGCTACGACCCCGTGAGCGGCAACAACACCGGCGCGTCCACGTGGCTCCCGGAGACGGGCACCGCGGCCCTCGCGGCCTTCACGGCCGCCGGGTTCCACTCGAGGACCTGTGGGCTGTCGGAAGACGCGTGCTCGGTTTGCTCCTGGCTGGTGCCCAACGCGCTGCCCACGCGCGCGCTGGCGCAGCAGTGCGCAGTGTGCAACGGTGTGGTCCGATAGTTTTCACCTATTCCCTGCGGAAGAAACCTAGGTTGCAGGAAAAGACGAGGCCTCATGACAAACTCTGGCGACCGCAACGTCCCTGAGTTAAGCGATGAGGCGTTTGGAGACGTCGAGGGCCGCGACCGACCCTTCGACCCCAACAACGCCTGCTGCAATGCGCCATGCCCACCGGGTTCCTTCTGCAACACATTGTGCTGTAAGAAGAAGACCAAGTACTACGTGCAGAAGTGGACCTGCGTGTGGACGAAGACGCCGCTCGACTGCGGCAAGAAGGTCAAGGTGGACTGCGCGTGGACCAAGGCCTGGCGCTGCAACTTCTACGAGATCCAGCGCTGCGACGTGCTCAAGGCCTTCTGCTGCCGCAAGCCCCCGCGCTGCCCCACGCCAGGCACTTGCTACTCGGGCGAGTGCGACTGCTTCGTCCCGGAAGATGCTTACTTTGCCAAGGTCTACGAGATCGAGTACGAGCCGTGCATCCCCGACGACGAGCTGCTGAAGCCGGGCGACGAAGGCTACGACGAGTGCCGGCCGCAGAACGCGGACGGCGAGCCGGGCGGCTGCGCCTGCTGCGGCCTCTTCGAGGTCTGCGTGCCCCGCTGGGTGAAGATCCACTGCAAATCGCAGATCCCACCTGAGCTGCCCTACGAGGTCCCTCTGCCCTACTACGAGCGACCGGAGCGCCCGCGCCGCTGCGGCCGCGGCCCGCCAGCCTGCGCAGGCTCCACCTGCCCCGTCGGCCCGAATGCGAACAGAAGCCCAGACTTCTGGCTCTCCCCAGCTCTCCCCTACGCATGAGCACGGTTGCAGAAGCCGTTTAGGCAGCACGCGCGCCGCCCGGCACTCAAGGAAAAGGGATCGCTGTTGACCTGGACGCAGGGGTCGCGCCGCCCATGTCTCTCGCGCCGCCGCCCCCCGTCGCCTGGCGCCCCGGCGGGGAGCTGGGCCGCACGTGGGAGCGCCACGTGAGCGCCGCACAGGCATGGCTGCTGCAGGCCCAGGCGGAGGGCACCGTGGAGCTGCTGGACGCCAACGAGGTGACTTGGCACGCGCACCTCTCGCGCCGCTTCTCCTACCTCTACTACACCTCCGCCGCCCACCCCACGCCCACGGCTGAGAAGAGTGGCCTCGTCCTCTCGTCGCCCGCGGCCGGGCCCCCGCCCACGGCCCCCGCCGTCGTGTTCTCGCCGCCCCCGAGGGTCGACGAGGCGCGCCCGCCCGAGAGCCTGCGCCTTGGGCGCGAGCTGGGCCGCGGCGCCTTCGCGAGCGTCCACTCCGCGCGGGTGGGCGAGCACCAGTTCGCCCTGAAGAGGAGCCTCCGCGCGCGCCCCTCCTGGAACGAGAGCCTGCACCGCGACGAGCACTTCCTCCGAGCGCTTGCGGGTCACGAGGGCGTGGCCTCGCTGTTATCCACCTACTGGGACGCCTCCGGTCTGCGGTGCCTGCTCATGCCCATGGCGAAGGGGGACCTGCACCGCGAGCGCCCCCCCGACCTGCAGGTCTTCGAGGGCGTGGTGCGCCAGCTCGCCCGCGCCTTCCGCCACATCCACGGCCGCGGTGTCGTGCACTTGGACCTAAAACCGCAGAACGTGCTGGTCTTCCAGCCGCACTGGGTCGTCCGCGTGGCGGACTTCGGCTCCTCGCTGCGGCGAGGGCACGGCCTGGGCGGCGAAAAGCTCTACGAGTGCACGCGGCCTTACCGCGCGCCCGAGCTGCTCACCGCGGGGCCGAAGACCGCGCGGCCGTCCATGGACCTCTGGGCGCTGGGCGTCCTGAGCTGGGACATCTATCCCGGAGAGCGCGTGCACCCTCTCGCCGGGGGGCAGAACTCGGCGGAGCAGGCCGTGCTCATCGTGGCGCTCGTGGGCTGCGAGGCGCGGGCGGCGGAGGCCTGGGGGCTGCAGGGCGTGCCGGAGCTGGCGCCGCTCCCCCGCGACGCGCTGGGGAGCGAGCTGCGCTGGGCCACGGACACCCTTCTGCAACCTGTGCCGCAGGAGCGCACGTTGGCGCCGCTCCTACGGCGACGCCTGGAAGGCCCCGCCCCGGGAGGCGGCCCAGCCAAAGTAGAGAAGACACACCAAGCCCGCGAAGCCGTTGACGTAGTTGAAGAGGGAGGCGACTGTGGCGCTGTCGCATGAGCGGCTAAAGGCCGCGTTGTTCACGACGCTCTGCACGAGCAGGTACAGCCCGAGCACCGCCAGGAGCAAGCTGCTGGTGGAGGTGATCATGTCGCCGTTTAATAGGCGCAGCACAAAAGAGCGGCCGCACCACGTTCCTAGAAGTCGGCGCCGTCCACAGGCTCCTCCCCATCCTCGGCGCCGTCCGCAGGCTCCTCCCCACCCTCGCGGTCCTCGGATGGGTCTTCCACCTGCCTGATCGCTTCGGGGTCCCGCCACGGGCGCCACTTTCCGCTGCGGTGGTCCATGTGGAGTCGTGCGTGTGTGGACAGCGAAGCGTGCGTCGGCACATCGGCCTCGTTGAAGTCGTTGCCGCTCTCCTCCGCGATGGCGCGGTAGGCGGCGACTCGCTGCTTCTGCATGTGACGGAGGCGGTGCGGGCGCCAGATGTGCACGAAGAAGAGAGGGTAGAAGAGGATGAAGCCAACGATGAGCAGCACCAGCGTCAAGCTGAAGGAGACGACTACGTCTCCCAGGGCCAGGGCGACGCAGGACGGCAGCGCCATTTGGTTTGGGCGAGAAAATGCGACCTGTCCCTGATATTCTCAGGCTTGCCAGAGGTGGTACGCCGAGGGCGCGGAGCGCAAGGCCGAGCGAGGTCACCAGCGTCACGGCGCCGCAGAGGCGCACGGCCTTGGCGCGCTCCGCGGCGCGGATAGCTGTCAGGTAGGCGCGGTCCACGCGCCGCAGCGCGGGTAGCAGCCAGAAGTCGCGCAGTTGCAGGTCCGAGAGCTCGCCCAGCGCGGCGCGCTCCTCCGCGGGGAGCGCGTCCATCGCGCGCCGCAGCGCCCGCACGAGCACCTCGGCCATCTCGCGGCCAAGGCGTCTCCAGAGCCCCCGCGCGCGCGGCGTCTCCTTGGCCACGTAAGCGCCCACCAGCAAGGCGGCGACGACGAGCACGTGCGCAGCGCCGCGCGCGACGTACTCCGGGAGGTGGCTCATGTTCCCTTTCTCGATCGCGCACCTTGGCGAGGACGCGCTACGTGCCCTCGCACAGGAGCGCGCCGGGAGCGGCGCCCAGCCCCCAGTGGTCCTTGCCATCGGGGCGCAAGCGCGCCGCACAGGCGCGCACGGCAAGAGCGTCCGTGCGGCCGACGGGCTCGCAGCGCACGCCATCGAAGGCGCACTCGAGCGGGCAGCACGACAGGGAGCTCCCGTCCGCCGTCGGACAGCAGCGCGAATCTGGGTACGCCAAGCCGGCGACGGAGCACGCAAAGTGGGCGCGGCACAGCGGGTCCATGGCTCGCAGCTTTTTCAGCCCCGCCCGGGCGGTCCCGCGGATGGGCGGCGCCTGCGCGAACTGCGCGCCCCACGAGGGGGCAAAAACAGCAGCCGAAACAGGCGTAGCGCTTCAGCGAGCGAGGGAGGCCCGGCGCGCTGGACCGGCTCAAGCACCAGTTGGAAACATGGTTGGTCCCGACTCTTTGAGCCCGCCTCGCAAGCGAAGGTGCCGCAAATTCCAGACGCGGCTGGACGTCCCCACGACGACATGCGAGCGGTTGCCGAATCTGAGCAAGCGCTCGCACCAAGAGCTCGTCTTCGCCGCCTACGTTCTCGACGCTCTAGGAATGCTGGATTTGCCTAATCTTGTGCGATGCCTCTGTCGAGGAGATGAGCTGGGAGACGTTGACGTCGTATTTGACGTGCTAAGCTGCGCCTGCGAGTGGGACCCGCTCCCATATCACACGGCAGAGCGCGTGGAGACCGACGTTAAGAAAACCGTTCGTCTGTTGCGCTCCGATTCCGGCCTCCTGGTGGTGCGCGTGCGCGTCGGAGCGCCTCCGCTACCTCCGCAGCTCACCAGCCATCCAAGATGCATCGTGGTGGACCTGGACGCTGGCACCTCGATTCCGGAGGCGCTGCAGCAATTTGGCCGTCGCGTCTGCGACAGGGTGAAGGACCCGTTCGTCTCGCGTTTGCGAGATGCTCACGGTAAGAAACGGCCGCTCGCGGAAGTGGAAGTCCACAACCTGTATTGTCGGTGTGATGTCGCGTACCGGGAGGGCTACGCCTCGATGGAGGAGTTGCTGGGCCCTCGAAACGCCGAGGTCGTCGAGCAGCGCGTTCATGGCGTGCGGCGAAATGTAAAAGCAATCGCTTTGTTTCTTGGTCGTGTCCAGACGACCTGGGGCATGACGAAGGAGGACCTGTGCAAGTTCATGGGCGGCAGCGTCGCCGCCGCCATGGTGAGCGACAAGGCGTCGGTCTTCTGGGCCGGCCTGGAGACGCTGCGGACGACCTGGGGCATGACGAAGGTCGACCTGCGCAAGTTCATGTGCGACAGCGTCGCCGCCGCCATGGTGAGCGACAAGGCGTCGGTCTTTTGGGCCGGCCTGGAAACGCTGCGGACGACCTGGGGCATGACGAAGGAGGACATGTGCAAGTTCA
>Ga0180432_10001871_pt1 | contig 32452 bp, 33 predicted proteins | sample SS_ome_10_FD_132414 | JGI IMG/M metagenome (GOLD analysis project Ga0180432, IMG submission 132414) | Hypersaline lake sediment archaeal communities from the Salton Sea, California, USA - SS_1_MS_2 metaG | ecosystem: Environmental > Aquatic > Non-marine Saline and Alkaline > Hypersaline >...
GAAGACGACAAACCTCGGGGGGGATTTCCCGGCCTGCGTGATGTAAAAGAGCTCGACCTCCCGGCCCCTGTGTAACGGCGGCGAGTGCTCCCTTTTTATAGTCTCAAAAAAGGAGTTGAGCTCGCCCGTAACAATTCGCTTTGACCTCTCTTTTAGGACGGTGTCCACGGCGGGAAATATCCTGTGAAGGTTTTTTCCGGCGGTCGCGGAAATAAAGATCAGGGGTGCATAGGCAATCTGCTTCATATCTTCGAGTATCTCAAGAGCGTACTTACCGGCGGTCTCGTTATCCTTTTCAACGAGGTCCCACTTGTTTAGGAGGATGACGGCCCCCTTCCCCTTCTCGTGGACGAAGCCCGCCACCCTCTTGTCCTGATCGGTGGCGCCCTCCATCGCGTCCAACATTATAAGGGCGACATCCGCCCTGTCGATGCTCTTTAGAGACTCGACAACGCTGAATTTTTCGACCCTGAAGGTTATCCTGCTCTTTCTTCTGATACCCGCCGTATCTATTATCAGGTACGGCGTTGCGTTCCTTACGATCACCGTATCAACGGAGTCCCTCGTTGTTCCGGGGACCTCGTCGACGAGAACCCTCTCGTAACCCAAGAGCCTGTTGACCAGAGAGGATTTACCCACGTTCGGCCTTCCAACCACGGCAACCTTCTTTATCTTGGGATCTTCATCTTCCCCTTCCGGCTCCAAAGTCAGATGCTTTACAACATCATCCATCAGGCCGCCTACACCGATTTTGTGCTGTGCGGAGACCGGATAGAGATTGTCGACTCCAAGAGCGTAAAACTCGTAGAGATCGCCCTCCTGTCTCGGGCCGTCGATCTTGTTTACTACCGGGAATACCGGTTTTCCCGATCTTCTGAGGATATTAAAGACATCGCTGTCGTTCGGGTGAAGCCCCTCCCTGCCGTCCATCAAGAAGATGACCGCGTCCGCCTCTTCCACTGCGAGCCGGGCCATCATATCCACCCCCTTCTCTATCTCCGTTTCCGCCTTGGGTAAAAGTCCCCCGGTGTCCATCAGGATATACTCGCAGTCATCCCAGGATGCATCGGCGTAAATTCTGTCCCTCGTGACTCCGGGGATGTCCTCAACGATGGCCCTCCTGCTCCCCAAAAGCCTGTTAAAGAGGGTCGATTTACCCACGTTCGGTCTTCCCACTATCGCGAGGATCTTCTTCCGCGGTGCCGCCATCTACCTATACCCCATCCTCTTTATACCGTCCTCCTTCTTCGACCAATCCTTCAGCACCTTGACCCTGACATCCAAAAAGACCTTCGTTCCGAAAAAGAGCTCCAGGTCTTCCCTCGCCTTTGTCCCTATCCTCTTGATCATCGCCCCCCCCTTCCCTATCACGATCCCCTTCTGTGACTCCTTCTCCACGTAGATCACCGCGGAGATAGAAAGCAGTCCCGCGTCACCCCTTTCACTATCCTCGGTAAACTGCTCGACGACCACTGCGGTCGAGTAGGGTATCTCCTGCTTTGTCAGCTGAAATACCTTCTCCCTTACAATCTCTCCCGCTATGAATCGCTCGCTCTGATCGGTAAGGTCGTCCTCCGGAAAAAGGGGCGGTGATTCTGGAAGGAGTCTTTTGATCTCGGACCTGAACTCCCCTACCCCGTCCCCTTTAAGGGCGGATATCGGAACGATGACGTCGAAGATGGAAAGCGTATCGGCCCACTCCATAACGGGGAGGAGCGCCGACTTCGAAATCGTATCGATCTTGTTTATGAGGAGGACCTTGGGAGGGCCAGGAGCGGAGAGACCCTTTATGATCTCAACGTCGATGGGATGGAGCAACTCGTTCATCGATGACCTTTCGTCAGATTCGAGCTTTTTCCTCCTCTTCCCCCCTTCCCTCGATACGTCGATCATCAGAACCAGTATGTCCGAATCTCCCGCTGCCTCCCTGGCGGTCCTGTTCATGAATTTATTGAGCGACTTCCGGCCTTTATGTATTCCGGGGGTATCGACGAAGATCATCTGGGTTTCCCCCTCCGTCAGTATCCCCATAATCCGGTTTCGCGTGGTCTGGGGCTTTGGTGAGATGATGGAGACCTTCTCGCTTAAGAGGTTGTTCATCAGCGTGGACTTTCCCACGTTGGTCCTTCCCATCAGCACTATGAAGCCGCACCTATATCCCATCGATGGCCACCTCCCCCTCACTCAGAGATGTGTCCTGCAATACCTTCAGGCCCTTAAGCTTGTATTCCCGCTTCAGGTTGATTACGTTTATCTTGTTGCTCCCCACAGCGGCTCCTATGCGGGCTGGATTGACCCTTATGGTAAGGGGATCTGGGATGAACCTCAATCCACCAACCGCCGAAGACATCCGATCGTACATGATCGATTCCATAACCAGCGCGCCGATTGACGGATGGTACGGCCCCGAGATTACGCTCTCCTCGAGCTCCTTGGAGGGCTTTAGGCCCATCCTTATTATAGGGATCGCCTCCTCCTCAAACAGGAGAACCAGCTTCTTCAAAACCGAGAGCATATCGTCAAGGGAGGCGGGTTGATATTCACCTGCCCTGTAAAGCCTCTCCAACTCGGTTCCCTTCACCACCAATGTCGGATATATCCTCACCCCGTCCGGCCCAAACCCCACCACCCTTTTGCCCGTGTAGAGGACGTTATCCTCGGTGTCCCCCGGAAGGCCGGGCATCATCTGGGCTATCCAGGAGAGGGGGTATTTCGAGATGAGCTCGACCGCCCTCACGGTGTCTTCGGCTGTGTGTCCCCTGTTTGACTTATTCAGTACTTCGTCCACCATGGACTGTACCCCGATCTCGACCGTCCCGACGCCGTACGATATGAGATTTTCGATGACCCTCTCACTTATGGAGTCGGGGCGGGTGGACAGCCTGATGGAGTCGATAAGCCCCCTCTCTATCAAATTGTGGCCCGCCTTGAGAAGTTCGTTTTGCCTTACCATCGGAAGGGAGGTAAAGCTCCCCCCGAAATAGGCAAGCTCCACCTCGTCTTCCCAATCCGGTCTCGTGTCGAGATAACTGTTTACTGTATCGTTTATCTTCTTTGCGTTTACCTTGCCGGACCTGACCCCGGTTACCTCCCTCTGATCGCAGAAGACACAGAGGTGGGGACACCCGGCGTTGGGTATAAATATAGGTATGATAAATCTCTTCAGACGCTTCATTTTTCGTTATCGAGGGCGGAGGAAGCGGCGGCCATCTCCGCCTCCTTTTTGCTCCTCCCCTCCCCCCTGCCCCTTTCCACTCCGTCCATATATACCGCAACGACAAACGTCCTTTCATGATCGGGGCCGTCTTCCGAGATCACCTCGTATCTCGGTAGGGAGCCGGCTCTCTTCTGAATCCTCTCCTGGAGAACGGACTTGGCGTTTTTGGGATCGTGATCGGAATCGACGATCAAGACGCTCTCGAACTCGCCCCTGATAAAAGATTCGCTCGCCTCGTATCCCCCGTCCAGAAATATGGCCCCGACAAGGGCCTCATAGGCACCGGAGAGGATGGAAGGCTTTGTCCTGCCGCCGTGAGTATCCTCCCCCTTGCCCAGAACGATGTACTTGCCGAGCCCCAGAGATTCCGCCTTTTCAAAGAGACTCCTCTCCTCGACCAAGCCCGCTTTGACCTGCGTGAGCCACCCCTCGTCCTTGTCGGGATAGAGATCGAAGAGCGCCCTCGCGATCACGAGGTCCAACACCGCATCCCCCACAAACTCCAGCCTCTCGTTTCCGAAGAGGTCTTCCCCCTTCAGATAAGAGCTGTGGGTGAGGGAGAACTTCAGGAGGTCCTTGTCCCTGAAACTGTATTTGATCCTCTCTTCCAGTTCTTTAATCTCTTTCTCCATAAAGCCCGTCTCTCGATATCCCCTCTATCTTTACATTAAAAAAGCGGTTTGTCTCGTCCGGCCCGCCTCGATAGCAGACGTTCAAGTAGTTCTCCGATTTTCCCGTCAAAATCCCGTCCACGCACCTTTCCCCGAGGACGGTAAGCACCTTGCCGACGGCCGATTCCATATACCCCGATCTCATCTCCCCATCCAGCTCCTTCAGGCGACTGACCCTCTCCCTCTTTATATCGCCCTTTACCTGCCCCTTCATCTTCGATGCGGGGGTATTGGGCCTTGGGGAGTATGGGAAGACGTGGAGGTAGGTCGCAGGAACCTCCATCAGTGTCTTGAGTGTGTTCTCGAACTGCTCATCCCCCTCCCCAGGAAAGCCGACCATCACGTCGACGCCGAGGGATGGGGCTGTCCCGTTACGGCTGTCCGTGAAAGAGCTCACGGCCTCGTTTACCCTCTCGACAAAAAGACAGGAGCCGTAGTCCCTTCCCATCGCCCTTAGAATCGAATCGTCGCCGCTCTGGAGCGGGACGTGGAGGTGCGGCGCTACAATTTTCGACTCCGAGATTACCGAGATGAGATCCGTTGATAAATCCATCGGCTCGATGGAGCTGAGCCTTATCCTTATCGGCGGATTTCTCCTTGAGATCGAGTCGAGGAGTGAGGCCAGGTTCACACTTCCCTCCCCTCCCCTCTTACCCCCGTTGAGGCCCGCCCCGTACCTTCCCAGGTTGATCCCCACAAGGACGATCTCCTTGTATCCTGAATCGATAAATTCCTCGATTCGATCGAGGACCTCACCCATCTCGACGCTTCTCTCCCTCCCCCTGGCGTACGGCACTATGCAGTAGGTACAGAAGGAGTCGCAGCCGTCCTGTATCTTCAAAAAGGCCCTCGTCCTCCCGTCAAAATCTGGTCGTGAATCGCTCCTGTCCGGGATGCCGATAAGGGACGATACCGAATCGCATATATCATCCGCATCCCGCCCCGGGTGGACAGATGCCACCTCTCCCGCCTCTTCCATCTTCTCCGGGTGAATTACGGCCCCGCATCCGATCACCATTACGGGCCTTCCCGGAAGCTCCCTGTTCGCCCTCCTTATCGCCTGTCTGGACTGGTAATCCGCCTTCGACGTTACGGTGCATCCGTTTACGATAACAAGGTCCGATGGATAAAGCCCGTGGTGAACCCGGTAGCCCCTCTCAAGGAGCTTATAGGAGATCTCCACGCTCTCCGTGTAGTTTACCTTGCACCCCAGCGTTACTATGGAGATACTCTTTGTCACGCTCTTAGTCACAATATAAAGCCACCTCCCAGGAGCGTGTCGTCGTTAAACAATACGAGTGTCTGTCCCGGGGCGGGCGCAAACTGCGGCTCATCAAACTTCACCGTTACTCTGTCATTACCTTCTATCGTCGCGGTGCCAAACCCTGGTGACTGGTTGTATCGGATCATGCCGGAGACCCTGATCTTATCCTCCACCGGCCTCGCTCCCGATACCCAGCTGAAGTCCGTCGCCTCAACCACCCTCTTATACATCGAGTCCCTTTTACCCACGACAACGCGCTTTTTGTCAGCATCAATACCGACGACGTAGTAAGGCTCCTCGGATGGTATCCCGATTCCCCTCCTCTGACCCACCGTGAAGTGATAGTATCCGTCGTGCCCTCCCAGAACCCTCCCGGAAACATCGACTATCTCCCCTCCCCCGTCGACCCCGCTTTTGGCGACCTCTCTCTCAATGAAGTCCCTGTAGCTCTTGTTGCCAACATTGGATACGAAACAAATCTCCCTGCTCTCACCGGGGATCGTCGGGAGATTCATCTCCGATGCAATCTCCCTTACCTCATTTTTTTTAAGATCCCCCAGGGGAAAGACGGCCCTTTTCAGCTCATCCTGGCCGAGCCTGGAGAGGAAGAAGGACTGATCCCTCTTAGTGTCTACTCCCTTCTTCAGGAGGTAGCTCCCCCCCGTTTTAACCGCCCTTGCGTAATGCCCCGTGGCTATGAAACTAAAACCTTCCACTTCGGCCAGAGATATCAGCTCGTGGAACTTGACAAGCTTGTTGCAGACTGCGCAGGGAACCGGGGTCCTTCCCTTTAAATACTCCTCAATAAAATATGAAACGACCCTTTTTTTGAAGAGGTCGTTGATACGAACCGTCTTGTGGGGGATGCCGATAAACTCGGCGGCCCTCCCTGCATACTCCGCCGGCCTGCATCCCCTATCCTCTCCCCCCTCGTCGAACATCTCGAAAGTTACTCCCAAAAGGTCGTGCCCTTCCCTTTTGAGCAGGGCCGCCGCTACCGATGAATCGACACCTCCGCTCATGGCGACGATTGTCTTTTTATGACCCTTGGTTTTAACCGTAAAACTCCCCTTCCCGCCTCCTTCCCACCGTGCCATTCGTTTTAATCCGCTGCTTTTTTTGACCCGTGATTGTTCCTGTAGTCCTCTATCGCCAGACGAAGCGCGTCTTCCGCCATGTTTGAGCAGTGCATCTTTCTCTCGGGCAGACCACCGAGGCTTTCCGCGACGTCGTACATGGTTAAAGACAGGGCCTCGTCGAGCCTCTTGCCAATGGCGAGCTGTGTGAGCATGGAGGAGCTGGCAACTGCCGCCGCACAGCCGAAGGTCTTATACTTGATGTCCACAATCGTATCGTCCACCACTTTGATATGCAGTTCTATAGTGTCGCCGCACTCGGGATTTCCCGCTATTCCCACACCGTCCGGGTCTTCTATACTGCCTACGTTCGCTGGATTTTCAAAATTCTCAATAACTTTCTTCGAGTACATAGCAAAAGCCTTTCCCGATTGCCGTCGGATACCCTACCCCTCCTTATAGAGGGGGGACAATTCCCTCAGCCTTTTTATTATTTTCGGTATCGTTTCAATAACGTAATCTATCTCCTCTTCGGTGTTGCCATAGCCTAAGCTGAACCTTATCGTGCCCTGTCCTATTACACGGTCCACACCCATCGCCTCGAGGACGTGGGAAAGCGTGATGTCCTCAGAAGAACAGGCGGAGCCGGAGGAGACGCATATGCCGTGAATGTCGAGGTCTATCATCAGCGATTCCCCCTCCACATAGGCAAAGCTCATGTTCGACGTATTTGAAAGCCGATTTTCAACATCCCCGTTTATCCGAACATTGTCTATCCTCTCCAATATACCCGCCTCCAGTCTGTCCCTCAACTTTTTCAACCTCTTCCCCTTCTCCTTCAATTCGTTTTTTGCGATCTCGGCCGCCACCCCCAGCCCAACGACGGACGGTACGTTTATCGTCCCCGCCCTCATGTTAAACTCGTGCTTGCCGCCGTGGATTAACGGGATGGGCCTTGGATTAAGATCGCTTTTGATGTAGAGGGCGCCGACTCCCTTGGGAGCCCCCATCTTGTGGCCGGCGATGGAGAGCATATCGATCTTGTCCACTTTGACGTTAACGGGAATTTTGCCCACCGCCTGAACGGCGTCCGTGTGAAACGCTATTCCCCTGTCCCTGGCGATCTTCCCTATCGACGGAATGTCGAATATGGTGCCCGTCTCGTTGTTGGCGTACATTATCGTAATCAGCCTGGTATCTGCAATGATCGCACTTTCAAGGTCATCGATTGCGATCTTTCCCTTCTTGTCCACATCGAGGTAGGTCGCCTCGACTCCGCTCTCCTCGAGAAAATGGACCGTCTCGAGGACGGCCTTGTGCTCCACGGCGGACGTTATTACGTGCGCCTTTTTCCCCTTCAGGGAACCGATGAATCCCTTGATGGCGAAGTTGTCGCTCTCAGACCCCCCGCTCGTAAAGATGATCTCGTTGGGATCCGCGCCTATCAGGTCAGCTACCTTTTCTCTGGCGTCCTCCACCGCTTCCATCGCTTCTTGTCCCAGCGAGTGGACGCTCGATGGATTCCCGTACTCCACCGTGAAATACGCAAGCATCGCCTCCAGGACCTCGGGCAGAACGGGACCCGTTGCGTTATAATCTAAGTAAATCTTCTTTGTCATTCAGAATATCCCCCGCAACTCCCCTCTTCTTCGCCTCCTCGAAGAGGTCTTTAATCGTAACGGAATCTAAAAAATCCTTTATCCTCGATCCCAGCTCGGCCCAGAGCCACTGGGTGGTGCACTTGTGTGATCTGTCGCAGCACGACTCAGCATTAGCCCCGTCGTCCACGCAGGCCACGGGGCTTATCGTTTCCTCCACGACCTCAATGATCTCGCCGATCTTTATATCTCTTGAATCCCTGGCGAGTATGTAACCCCCGCCCGGCCCCTTTATGCTCTTTACGATGTTTCCCTTCCTCATCTTCGAGAAGAGCTGCTCCAGGTAGTTCAGCGAGATATCTTCCGCGTCGGATATTTCCTTTAACGTAACCGGCCCGTCATCGCCGAGAATCATCAACATAACCAGGGCCCTTACGGCGTATTGTCCTTTCGTTGTAAGTCTCATATTCCTCTACACAATCTGTATTTCCATCGCATGGGGCGGACATACGGGGACGCAAAGCTCACAGCCGCTGCACATCCGGGAATCGAAGGCGACCTCCATAGAAACACGGTCTTTTATATGGAGAGAGCCCGTTGGACAAATCGCTATGCAGGCGCCGCAGTGGGTACAGCGGGCCTCGTCTCGCTTTATCTCCTGCTCGATGGGATCGATCTTAACGCCGTACTCCCTAAGGTATTCGATGCCACTGGTCATCTCGTCATTATCCCCCTCCAACTCCAGGACCATGAAGCTTTCTTGTCTTGGCAGGACGTCAGCCTTGTGGATATTTACCACCAGATCGTAGTTCTTTATCAACTGGTAGATAATGGGCTTATCCCATATCTCCTTGGAGAAATGAAGCACTACCTCCTTTTTCATTGGCCGCTCCTCAAAATATTTCACATCAATATATAGTACTTAACTTAATTTGTCAAGTATTTTTGTTCTCAACTTAATTTTTTTTATTTTTAAAATGCGCTTTCTAAGGGATAGCGTTTTTCTGAATAGTGGTATATAATACCTGAAGTCATTTTCCCCTTCGGATCATGGAGGATAAGATTGAGAAGATCTTTTCTGTTTGCCTTTATAATGTCTTTGAGTATATTTTTAGTCGTCGCAAGCGATATCTCCGGGGAGACCATAACCAAAAAGACCATCACGATTAAAGTCCCTCCCGATCACGACAACAACAAACCCTTCAAGACGAAGTTTACGGTCCCCGAGAATATGACCGCCTTTAACCTGACCGTGTGGGGCGCGGAAAAAGGCTGGGGTATCGCCTCCGTAACAGGCGAGGGCACAATAGATGAGGTATATAAATATACGCCTTCGTCCAATACGTACGATGAATCGATACCGGACGCGGAGTCTACGGAGGAGATAGACAATCCCTCACCGGCAACCGGCGGCGGCTTCGACGAATTCAGGGCCGAAACCACCCCCCTCTCCAGAGTCGTACTCACTCCCGGAAGCTACGTAATCTGGACCTATGAGGGTGCCGGGAAGAGCATCGTGATAGAGTACTTCCTGGTAACCGGAAAGTAGGATAGGGAAAAATTTGTGGGCCAAAAACGGCCCCCCTTTTTTGGGTGACAGTGTCTATATCCTTACAAGGGCCTTACGGGGGAGCCTCAGGGGGGTTTTAAAGGGATTGAAAGGATAGAATCCGTCTACTGATCGCTCTCGTCATATTTCTTCATCGCCTCCATAACCTCGTCTGCGGGAAACGTCTCCAAGCCCTTGAGATGTCTTCTTGAGAGCTCGTAATATACCAGGGCACCCTGCCTTATTCTTTCCGGGGGCACGGCCTTACCCTCTTTTACCTTTCCGGGAACGCCCATAACGAGAGACCCCTCCGGAACCACCGTCCCGGGCAGTACCACACTTCCCGCCGCAACAACCGAGTTGTTCCCTATCACCGCCCCGTCCAGGATCGTCGAGTTCATCCCCACAAGGACGTTATCCCCTATCCTGCAGGCGTGGAGGACCGCCGAGTGACCTATGGTTACGTAGTCCCCCACCACTGTTGCGTTGAATGGCGTCGCGTGGATCACCGAATTGTCCTGTACGCTCGTGTACTCCCCGATCGTAATAGAGTTGAAATCCGCCCTGATCGAGGCGCCCGGCCAGACGCTCGAGTTCTTGCCGATCTTCACATCGCCCAGCAGAACCGCAGAAGGGTGAATATAGACATCTTCAAATGAGCTCATTTTTCAACCATCCTCTTTTATGATCCCCCTAATCTCGTTGAGATTAGAGATTTTATTTCTGATGCAGAAATCCTCTATTTCATCGACCACATTAGAGACGGCTCCGGGATCTATCATGTTCGCCGTCCCTACCTGAACGGCCGAGGCCCCGGCCATGATAAACTCCAGGGCGTCTACTCCCGACGTGATCCCGCCGATCCCGATAACCGGGATATTGACGGCCCTCGCCGTCTCCCAGACGAACCTCAACGCCACCGGCCTTATCGCGGGGCCGGAGAGTCCCGCCGTGAGGTTCTTGAAAAACGGGATTCGGTTTTCCACGTCCACTGCCATCCCCAGAAGGGTGTTTATGACCGATATCGCAGAGGCCCCCGCCTTCTCCACCGCCCTCGCTATCGGTGCGATGTCGGTCACGTTGGGCGTGAGTTTCACGATTACCGGCTTTTTCGACGCCTCGACCACGGATGAGGTTACACTTGCCGAGACCTTCGGGTCCCTCCCGAAGGCGATTCCCCCCTCCTTGACGTTCGGGCAGGAGAGGTTGACTTCGAGGGCGTCCACCCGATCCTCGTTGAGAAAGGCACCGGCTGCCTCTATGTAGCCGTCGATGTCGTCGCCGAAGACGTTTACGATAACCTTCGTGTCGTACTTTTCCAGTTCGGGAAGGACTTCGTCGATGAGACTTTTCACGCCGATGTTCTGGAGGCCGATGGAATTCAAGATCCCTGACGGCGTCTCTATTATCCTCGGCTGGGGATTTCCCAACTTCGGCCCTGCCGACACCCCCTTGGTTATTACGGCGCCGACCCTGTCGAGATCGACATAGGACGTAAGCTCGATGCCGTAGCCCGCCGTACCGGAGGCGGTGAAGACCGGGTTTTTGAAATCGACCCCGAACATATTTAGGGAAAGGTCAAACATTAAAACGCATCCTAATCAATATCCTTCCACGAAAGCTCGTTGACGTTAAACACCGGACCGTCCTTGCATGTGAGGAGATACTCCCCACCGGCCCCCATCACAACGCACCCGAAGCAGAGGCCCGTACCGCACCCCATCCTCTCCTCGTAGGAGATGTAAGCCGAAAAGCCAACCTCCTTGGAAAGCCTCTCCACCTCCCTCAACATCTGAAACGGCCCGCAGGCAAAGACCGTATCGCCTCTGGAGGCCGTCTCCCTCATGGCGGAGATAGACGTCCCCATCTTCCCGAAGCTTCCGTCCTCCGTTACGTACGTTGCGTCTATTCCAAGCTCCCTTTCGTCCTCAAAGACATATGATATATCGTCTTCGGTCTTGCCCCCCATGATGAGACGTGTACCACCGCCCTTCGCCTCCGCAAGGGAGATTAAGGGGGCAACACCGATCCCCCCCGCCACCAGAAGCGTTCTTTTCCCCTCAGTGGGTTCGTGAAAGCCGTTTCCGAGGGGCCCAAGGATGTCGAGAAACCCGCCCGCCTTCATGCGGGAGAGGAGCCTCGTTCCCCTCCCCACCGGCCGGTAGAGTATCTCCACGGCCTCGATATCTTTACGGAAGCGGTATATCGAAAAGGGCCTTCTGAGGAGGGGATCGGTCTCCCAGCCGTCGCCCCTCACCATGACAAACTGCCCCGGCCTCCCGCCAAGAAGCTCCTTAGTCGCAGTTACGGCGAGCCTGAAGTAGCCGGGGGCGACCTCCCTATTCGATAATATTTTCGCCTTCATACAACGACCTGTATATGCTGTAAAATTGCAGTATCCGCTTGACGTATCCCCTCGTCTCCGAATAGGGGATGTTCTCTATAAACTCGTCCATCTCCATTTTCGGGTCGGCGTTTCGCTTCCACTTCCTCGCGTTTCCGGGGCCGGCGTTGTATCCGCAGAGGGCGAGGACCTTGTCGCCGTTAAACTCCCTCATAAGCCCCTTGAGGTAATAAACGCCGAACTTAAGGTTCGTCCTGTAATCGAGGAGGTCTTTCACCTCGAAGTCCTCGTGACCGATATTACCGGCTATCTCCTTTCCAGTTGCCGGCATGATCTGCATCAGCCCCACCGCCCCGGCCCAGGAGTAGACCCCCGGCTGGAAGAGGCTCTCGGCGCGCATCACGGAATATATTAAGGCGGGCTCGAGGTCGTTTTCCTTGCAGAGCCTCACCACCTCCCCCTTGTAGGCCTCCGGGTATTTCATCTGCCAGTAGAGGTCGTTTTCCCCCGGTATATACTCGCTCAGGTAGTTTTTGAAATACCGGTTCGCTATCACCACCGGTGTGTAGTAATCGCCGGAGCACCTGAGGAGCCTCGCCACCTCGATCAGAAGCTCCGGATCCCCCACGCACCGCTCCACGATCAGATCCAGCTCCATCGACGCCTTGTCGTTCATGTTCATCGACATCAGCTCCAAGGACTTCTTGAGGTGGGACGTTATCCTCTCGTCCGATGTGAATTTGGTGTAGCGCATGAGTCCCGGCGACCAGAAGTTCGGATCGAAGTGATCGCTCCTCGGCCTGATCGTTACGGAAAGGCCCATACTTTTAAGCCTCTCTATCGCCTGGTAGTTGTAGTAGGTATAGCTGTACTTATCTATCAGCGTCCGGTAGATCGCCATCGCCTCCTCGATCTTGAACTGCTCCTCCAGCGCCCTCGCCTTCCAGTATAGATACTGGGGATACTCGCTTTTGCCCCTGTAGCTTTTGGTCATTCGGTCAAAATATCTCTCAGCGGCCCTGTAGTCCCCCCTGACGTAGTATATCCAGCCTATGTACCAGAGGACGTCTTTTATCCTCCTGCTGTGGGAATAGCTCTTCAGGTATTTCTTGTAATAGTTAAGCGCATTGTCGTAGTCCTTTATCTCCTCGTACGTCCTGGCGGCGAGGTAGAGAGCGTCGTCGGCAAGGGTGCTTCTGGGACTCGAGTTATATATTTTGAGGTAGGCCGATATTGCGAGGCCGTCCTTTTCCATCTTGTCGTATGTCTTTGCCTGCCAGAAGAGGAGGAGGTTATACGGGAGCTTCGGGGGGAGGTTCTTGTTGTTCTTTACAAGGCCGCTCAGGATATCGGACGCCTTCCTGTAGTTCCTCTTTCGGTAGTGACACTTGGCCCTGATGAAGTCGAGCTCGCTTCTTGTCTTGAGCCTCGCCTTTGTCGTCCCTAAAAGCGCCGGCATCTCTGTTATGGCGTTCAGAGCGCTGTTGTAGCGGTTGGCGTTGTAGAGGGCGTCAACCCTCCTTTTCAGCTCCCCTTCCGTTATATTGGAAAGCCCGCCGATCTTCGTTAGCGCAAAGAAGGCCTCGCCCGCTGTTTCGCTCGCCGGATAATCCAGCCACACGGACTTGTAAATGCGCTTGGCCTCCTCCTTTTTGCCAATCGAGTCGAGGGTCTTCCCTTTTTTAAAGAGCACGACCGGGTACTGTTTCGACTTCTTGTTCGACTTGAGGAAGTAGTCGTAGATTTCAAGCGCCCTCTCCGGCTGACCTGTACCCACCAGATAGTCGGCGATCTTTACGGTCATCTCTTTATTCCAGACGCTGTCCGGATGATCGTTGATGAGCCTCTCTCCGAGCTTAAGGGCCCGCTCGTAGCTTCCTGTGGAGGAATAGAGCACCGACAGGTTGTAGATCGCGTAGTCCTCCATCTCCCGGTAGTTTGCGAGGCAATACTTGAGGTATCTCTCGGCGGTATCGGGCTTTCCCTGCTTCATCGCAACCATGGCCGCCATGTACGCGATCTTGTTGGCCTGGGACTCCTTCAGAGACGAGAGCTTCATCCCGTCGACTTCCATGAGGAGCGATTCGTATTTCCTCTCCGACATGAGCGAGAGGACGTACAGGAACTCGTCGCCCGGCTGAAAGCGGGATATCCTCTTTACGCATGAAAACTGGAAGACGACAAAGAGGATCAGGGAGAGAAATACCAAAATGAAATATCTCGCCTTTTTCATAACCTCGAAAAACCCCTTCATTTTTCGTTGTCCTTGAACTCTCTCCTTACCCTGTTCGCCAGATTGTGGGCCGCCCTGATCGGCTCCGGGAGCCTGTACTTCTTAACCGATGATAGGACCAGGTCCACGGCGGCTTCTCTGCTTATCAGGTTTCCTGGTGAGACAAAGACAGGTTTTACTCCGCTTCTCGTCCTGACGACGTAGCCCAAAAGATCGCCGTCCTGGGTCATCGGCGTCCTGCTCCCCTTCTCCATGCCTACCTCGCCGTACTCGCCCACGAGCCTTGTCTTTGCGCAGCCTACGGAGGGGATATTTAAAATCACACCCAGGTGGGAGGCGAGGCCGAACCTCCTCTGATGGGCGATCCCCTGCCCGTCGAAGATCACGGCCTGTGGGAGGGTCTTCAACTTCTCGAAGGCTTTGACTACTGCCGGCCCCTCCCTGAAAGAGAGGAGGCCCGGGATGTAGGGAAAACTTATCTTCATCGCGTGGTGGGCCGAGTCGACGACCTCTAAGGTATCTATATCCATAACGACGACCGCAGCGAAAATCCGGTCGCTTTGTTTTTTCGATCTCATCTCGGACGATACGTCCGCCCCGGCGACCAGCTTGACGTTTTTCAAGTCACCCTCGAGGACGAGCTTCTTTTTCATCTCCTTCTGGATCAACCTCGCCTCTTTATAATCCACGTCCCACGGGTCTTTTTTTCTCATCGAAATCCTGAATGCCCAGTATGAACCGATGAGGGAGCCGACTGAATCTGTAAAGATGTCAAGCGGCTCGAAAAACCTACCAGGAACGAAGAGCTGGTGAACCTCGTCCGAAACGCCGTAGATGGAGGCGATCAAAAAGGAGAGGAGAAGGTAGCTTTTTAGATCACCCCTTTTACCGCCGTAGGCGAGGGCGGCAAACAGGAGTGCGGATAAAACGAGATATTCGAACAGGTGTATGAGCTTGTCGAAGCCGGGAGGGCCGGCCTTTATCCGGCTTCCCGGAATTGATGAGCCTACAAAAATAAGGATTGCGTATATAATGACTGCGATCCAGAGGTATTTCTTTTTCGACACGCTTTTTTGTACGTAACTTAAAAAAGGGTATTTTGATTTTGATATATCTATGTGTTTTTTGCAATTAGGTATTTACGGAGATATTTACAGATTCGCCCACTGAAGGCCAGCCGTAGATATCTGCCGAAAAATGCTCAAGGTGAAAATTTTAGAAGAATCCTGACGCCAAACCTTCCAACGAAAGCCACCTTCGACGTCACCTCCATTCCCACCGCCCCCTTAACATCGACCCACACCATCTCCCCCTACCCCCATCTTCAACATTCCCGCAGTCTCTGCCGACCCCTGCCCCACCTCGATCCCCCGGGAACGGATCACATCTTGTACTTGCCGAAGTCCTCCGGGTCGAGATTGTCGAGTATCTCCGCCCACTTCTTCTTCGCCTCTTCGCTGTGCAGGTCTTCCGGCTTCGTCAGGTCGATCTTCCTCGATTTTTCTATTACCGATTCCTCCATGAATATCTTCGCCTCTGTCCTCAGCGCTATCGCGATGGCGTCGCTCGGCCTCGAATCTATCTCGAAGCCCTTCCCCCCGGAAGACAGATGGATCTTCGCGTAGTAGGTGTTGTCCTTTAGGTCGTTTACAACAATCTTTTCTATCTTGATCTCCAGGGTATTCATAACGTTCTTGAAGAGGTCGTGGGTCATGGGACGTGAAAACTTTATATCTTCAAGAACGGTCGCAATTGCGCTGGCCTCTAAAAGCCCGATCCATATCGGCACCGTGCTCTTTTCGTCCTTGTCTTTGAGAATGACTATCGGCACACTGGATACGGGATCGATGGCCAGACCGCTGATCTTCATTTCTTTTGCCATTTTTTCCTCCAATAAAAGGATTATGGCCGAATAACTTCCCCCCAGAGGGAATTATTGAGAGCCCTTTTTATTTTCACAGGAACAACAGAGCCGATCGCGTCTTCCGTTCCCTTGAAGTTGACTATCTTGTTCTGGTCTGATCTTCCTGTTATCTCTTTGGGGTTTTTGATGCTCGGACCGGTCGCCAAAACGTCGTATATCGAGTCTATATTCTTTAAATTGGACTTCATGGTGAGCCTTCCCTGAAGGTCCTGCAATACTTCGAGCCTCCTCGATTTCTCCCGCAAGGTTACGCCGTCTTCGAATCTTGCGGCGGCTGTCCCCGGTCTCTCGGAGTATTTGAAGGAGAACGCATTGTCGAACTCCACTCTCTCCATCACCGACAGCGTCTCTTCGAAGTCCGAGGCATCCTCGCTCGGGAAGCCCACGATAATGTCGGTGGTGACGGCAAGATCGGCTCTTACCAATTTCAGCCTCTCGACTTTATCGATGTAGTCCTCAACCTTGTATCCCCTGTTCATCAATTTGAGTATCCTGTTCGACCCGGATTGGACAGGTAGATGAATGTGTGACGAGAGCTTCTCGATATCTTTGAAACAGGATATAAGCTCATCTGACATATCTTTCGGATGCGACGTCACGAACCTGATCCTATATATACCGTCGATGTCGGAGATCATCCTTAAAAGTTCCGGGAACTTTTGTCCTCCTTTAGGGTCGCGATAGGAGTTCACGTTCTGTCCCAGGAGAGTTATCTCAAAGACCCCGGAGTCAACCAGCGATCTCACCTCGTCCATAATGTCGCTTGAGGTTCTCGATATTTCCCGTCCCCTGACGTAGGGAACGATGCAGTAGGAACAGAAGTTGTTGCAGCCCTGGATGATCGTGACGAAAGCTGTGTACCTGTTCGGATTTCTGGGGAAGGGACCGAAGGAGCCGATATTAATATTGCTGTTGTCGTAAAACTCGGTCTTCACTACCGGCTTTTTCCCGGAGGCGACCTCCGACACCAGCTCGGATATCTTTCCTACGTTCTGGGTGCCCAAGACGATGTCCACGCAGGGAAAGCGCCTTACAATCTCCTCCCCCCTCTGCTGGGCCACGCAGCCGGCCACCCCTATTATGAGATTCCCCTTTTTTTTCTTGAGCCTCCTGTACCTCCCTATCTCGCTGTAGGTCTTCTCCTCCGGCTTTTCCCTTACGCTGCAGGTGTTGATGATAATGATGTCCGCATCGTCGGGGGAGTCAACCGCTCGGATGCCGTCAAGGGAGAGTAACCCCGTCATCCTCTCGGTGTCGTAGACGTTCATCTGACATCCGAATGTCCTGAAGTAGACACTCCTCTGTCCCCTTTCGGTTCTCCCCCCTTTATGTAGATCGTCGGTCGACATTTGATCTAATTAAAAATTTTCCAGGATATATTTACTCAAGAGTTTGATATCGTCCATCTCCTCGTCGTCTATCTTCAGATTGCCGATGTATCCCATCTCCACCTCGTAGGCTATATCCCCGATAATGATGGAATCCAAAAAAATGTCCGGCTTGAGGTGCTCGATGTCTTCCTTCGTCTTTACAGAGCCCAGGAGCTTCGGCTCGTCCACCTCACCGGACGTGAGCTTTATGAACTTGTATGCCGGAACAAGCTTGTATTTCACCCTGTTGCCGGTAAGGGTTGTGATAACGTTGTCCGAAAAAGATATCTTCCCGTCTTTTACCCAGGCCTCGAGCTTCTCCTGCGGAAGAAATATCTTCTTTTTCACTTCGCTTGCCAATGGACAATATCCAAATGAAACAATGGGTATATATAATGACCTTATATATTAAAAACACCCATATTATAGCATACTGACTTTACTTATCAAGCATAAAACTTCCCCAGCCTCGAAACTTTGGTTGGGCAATAAAAAGGATTACAGGAAGCACCATCAGGTCTCCTATAAGGGCGCTTAACATGGTAAAGGCGGTCAATGACCCGAACCACTTGACCGGCACGAAGCTTGCGAACAGAAGCACGAAAAAGCCGCTTCCGACGACCAAGGTCGTAAATATTATAGGTTTGCCGGTGTTCATCATCGTGTTTTTTATGGCGCTTCCGACGTCGCTCCCCTCGCTTATCTCCCTGAAGTACCGAGTCATGAAGTGTATCGTGTCGTCTACTGCGATCCCAATGGCGACGCTCCCTATCATGATGGTTGACGTGTTGAGATGGATTCCGGTCCAGCCCATGAGACCCATCGTAAGAAAAATGGGGATCAGGTTCGGTATCATGCTCAAGGCCCCGAGATAGAACGACCTGAACACCCCGGACATGACGAGGAATATCGTTAAAAGAGCCAGCAAAATGCTCTTTATCTGCCCCTCGACCAGTGACCTGTCCATGTTGTTGTAAAGGACGGTATCACCCGTGACCTTTACGTCAAGGTCGTCGGTGAAGTTGTTTTCGCAGTAATACTTGGTCTCCTCGATGAACTTCCTCAATTCCTGGGAGCTCATATGAATGAGCCTTGTGGTTACGGTAGCCTTTTCGTAGGTAAAGTCGACAAATCTATCGAAATCGTCCGGTTCGCCGCTTATGGAGTAAAGGAGGAGATACTGGGCGACGAGGTTTCTCGTCTCCGGAATTTCGTAATATTTTTGATCCCCGTCGTGCATCGCCTTGTTCATATCCTTCAGGAAATCAAGGATAGATATCGTCTTTCTCACCTGAGGCTTCGACTCGAGGTATTTCTGGAGCTTCTCCATCTGATACAGGACACGCGGCTCCTTTATCACCCCCTCTTCTTTCCCCTCGATTACGACGTTAAGTGAGCTGGTCCCGGTAAGGTGCTCCTGTATGAAGAAGGTGGATATATAAATATCGCTGTCCTTCTTGAAGTAATTTATGAAATCCGTCTCGATCTCGATTTTAAATATCCCGATAATCGAAAAAGCCGTTATCATAAGACACGCCAGTATTATATAGGCCTTTCTCTTCATTACGAAAAAGGAGAGGGTCTCAAGGGCCTTTTCCGTTAGACCCTCGGTCTTTTTCTCGACTACCTTCACCCTTGGAGGCTTGACGTAAAAGAGGATAATCGGGATGACGGTGAGCACTATCGTAAAAGCGAAGACAACTCCCACCGCCGTAAAGAAGCCGAAATCCCTGATCGGCGGGATTTTGCTGATGCCGAGGGAAGAGAAGCCGAATGCCGTCGTTATCGTCGTCAGGAAACAGGGAAGCATCATGTGTGTAGCGGTTTTTCTGAGAGACTTGAGCTTGTCCTCAATCAGCAGGTTGTTCTCGTTGTAGTGAGACAAGATGTGGATGGAGTGGGCCACGGTCATAACGATAAGCAGTGGCTGCAGCATGGAAAGGACCACGGTTATGGGCCTTCCCGTTATCGCGATAAAACCCGAAGCCCATGTGAGTGTAATAACCACCATCATTAGGGGTAATACCGTGCACTTGACGCTTCTGTAGGCCAAATAGAGTATTACGGCCATAAGAAAAAAGGTCAAGGGCGTAAATATCATCTGGTCCCTCTTCAGGAAGCTGCCCATATCCCTCTTGACGGGCGGCGCGCCCGCCACGTAATATTCAACGTTATCCGGCACAACCCCACTGAGCATCTCCCTGACATCCTCGACCATCTTTTCCTTCAGGCGCTCTTCGATGTCCTTCTCCGGAAGTATCGCGTATATCGCCGTTACCCGCTCATTCATGTCGATAAGGTAGTTTAGGTGAAGGGGATTCTCGTAAACCGCTTCCCTCAGGCGCTCCATCTCCTCTTCGGAGGTCGGGACGTGATTTATAAGATCGTTAACCTCCAAGAGTCCCTCGGAGCCGCGAATCTCCTTGACGTTTGTAAGGCTTATGACCTCATCTACATACTTGTACTTTTCGAGTTTTTTTGTTATCTCGTCTATCAGGGAGAGAAATTCGGAATCAAAAACGGTATCCGCCTCAAAGCCGATGATTATCAGCTCGTCGCTTCCGAAGGTCTCCCTGAATTTTTCAAAGTAGATCTTGTCCGGATCGTTATCGACGACGAATCCTTCGACCGAGTTGTCGATCCTTAGGTTTTTCAGCTGAAAGGCGAAAAACACTGTGACAATAAAAACAAAAAAGAGAATCGGGATTCTCATCCTGATAACAAAATCTGTTATTCTGTTCATCTTTTAAAAATCGGATCCTTGATCTATTACTACCTGTTTTGTTTCCCGTCTAAATTTCTATATTCTTGATACAATTTGGTATAAATACAATATTTCCCGACAGCTGTCAATGGAATATGATTGTAATGTTGCTTTTTCAATGGAAATGTGATAGATTTCACTAATCATAAAAAAGGGCGCTGAATTCTATGGATACCAAAGAAAATACAAACAGAAAACTCGTCATGAAGGGCGTCCTCTCGGTTCTCTCCCTTCCCGGGCTGATCCAGACGATAAACACCAAAAAAAGGGTCCAAGTGCTTTTAAAACCGGAGGCTCATAAAAAGGGTTCCCTCTATTTTAGCGACGGTAAAATAATTCACGCTTCAGTAGGCGATATAATTTTCGGAAGAAAGGCCTTTTTCAGAATGATGAGTTGGATAGATATACCCTTCGAGATGTTCGAACTCGCCAGCTTCTCAAAGGATATAGATCCGAACCTCGACATTGGAACCAACGAGCTGATTTTGGAGGGAACTCGACACCTGGACGAGATAAACGTGCTCGGAAAAAAGCTCCCCCTCTACTACAAGGTAAAGCCGGCTGAAACAAAGGTCTCAGAGCTTACCGATGACGAAAGGAAGATACTTGAAATTATAGGTCCCCAGGACTTCGTAAAAAACATACTGAACAGAAGCGAAAGTGAAGATCTCTCGATATACAGGCTCTTGGTGCAACTCTACGAAAAGGGCGCCATATCCTTATTGCGAACGAAGATGCTTATTGTTGACGACAACAGGTTTTTTGCCGACATCATCAACGACGTCGTGGACAAGATATTCAAGAACCTGTTTGTAACCCACGTTGTAGAGAGCGGTGAGAAGGGTATCGATATCATCGAGGGTGCAAGCAAGCCGGATCTCGTTCTGTCCGACCTTTTAATGGAGGGAAAGGACGGCTTTGACGTAATTGAGTCGGCAAAAAAACATAATATCCCGATAATAATCTTGACGTCCGAGAGGAGAGACAAGGAGAAAATTATAGCGACCGGGTCAGAATATATGCATAAATCGGTCTTGGGAACGGATGATTTCCCCGACCTGTTTGAAAAGGTACTTTTCAAGATCATGACAATAGATCATTAAACCCGCCTTTGAACTATCTCAGTTTATTTTACTATTTACATAATATACATAGTCGATTTACTTCTAGAAACGATAAAGCGGCCGAAGTACATAAACCGTTTCCAAGCGAATGACTGTAGAAAAACGTTAAAATCCGAGGAACGATGAGCGATAATTCAACATATCGATTGATCGATATCGATGAAGAAGAGTATGTCTACGAGTTGATACTTCGTGTATTTCACAGATTCGTTGCGCCAACCTACTCCAAAGACGGAATAGATACCTTCACCGACATGCTGTCACCCTTGTTCTTGGTGGAGAAAAAGACAGATAAATTAACCGTTGTCTCCGAGTTCAAGGGCCAAATTGCAGGGGTACTAACAGTGATCAACGCAAGCCACATCGCCCTCCTTTTCGTGGATCACGAGTTTCAGGGGCAGGGAATCAGCAAGGGCCTTATACGGTATGGGATCGATCTATCCCTACAGAGATGTCCCGACCTGGATACGATTACGGTCAGCTCTTCGCCCAACTCTACGTCTTTCTATCGACACACCGGGTTTGAGGCGGTTGTTGAGGAAAAGGAGGAAGACGGTATGCGGTTTTTGCCGATGGGGAAAAAGGTGAGCGGATAGAGAAGCCAATTTAAGCTCGCTTAAAACCGGATCGCTTCACGAATCTTTCACCGTAATTTCACTGCGTCAAGCTCACATTTCGTGATTCTGTCCGGTTGAGTCGGGGCTCTTCTTGTTTTTATTATGTTTTCTATTATCATCTCGAAGGGAATTCGACAGCCCGCCACTGATTATCTCGTCACATGTTAATACCTCGGTGACTGGGTGATCAAGTACTTGTTGCTTGTCAGAAATTTATTGTAGGTGAGTAAAAAAATGGTCGGCAGGTTTTTGGATACTGAATTCTATCCGTCAACCCTGTTTTTGAGCTCCCTTCCTACCTTAAAGAAGGGCAGCTTCTTCTCCTTCACTTCAATGCTCTCTCCCGTCTTCGGGTTCCTTCCCTTGTATGCTCTATATCTCTTCACTATAAAGCTTCCGAAGCCCCTGATCTCGATTTTATCGTCACTTTTCAGCGCCTCGGTCATTTCACCGAAGACGTGATTGACAACACGCTCCGACTTTTTTAATGTCAGATCAGACTTTTTAGCGAGGATTTCTACAAGATCAGACTTATTCATTGAAGTACTTTTTCGGAGAACAAACTCTATTACTTCACAAATCCTTTTTTATTGGCTTCTTATAAAGCGAATAAAAAAAGGAAATAATACATTTCAACTATTTGAGCCTCGTATCATCGCACCACTGATAATATGGTGGCAGGCTCTCATTGTCAAATATTAAACACCGCTTGGAATATTAGCTCTGCAAGACGAGTAATCCGCATTAAAATGTTCCCTCCCCCTCCCAACTCTTCCTCTTCCTAATCTCTCCCACTTCCCAATCTTCCCCCATTCAACCCCTCCCAATCACACATTTCATATGTAATATATTGATATTCCTTATCTTTTCCACATTTAAAATATCACTAATCGGAATTAATGTCAATGGAAAAATTGTCTTTATTAATATTATCACAATTAATTTAATTTAACATTATCGTTAGAGATGTTTAACTTAAATATTTTGTCTTTAGTGACATTATTATCGTACATATTTGCAATCGGGGATTAGAAAATTCTCCAATCCCCTCAAAAAATTGGTGCCCCCGGCACGATTCGAACGTGCGGCACCCGGATTAGGAATCCGATGCTCTATCCCCTGAGCTACGGGGGCGATACTACTATTAAATCTCAAAAAAGTAAAATATCAGCTTTACGTCGTTTTGTCAAGAGTAATATTAAAACGAAAATCCTTTATTTTAAATATAGGGGAACTATCTTAAACTCGGTCACATCGAAAAGACCCTTATCGGTTATCTTTAATTTCGGAATTACCGGCAGGGGCAAAAACGACAGCATCATAAAGGGAGTATCTATTGTGCAGCCGATATTTTTGGATTCCTCAAGGTTCTTTTCGATTTTTCTATCCACTTCTTCGAGTGGCATATGGCTCATAAGCCCGGCGATCTTGAGCTGAAGCTCCGATATTACCTTGCCCCCCCTTACTATCACCTGACCGCCCTCAAGCTCCACGATTCGCTTTACCGCAAGGTATATGTCGTTATCGGTAACCCCTACCGCGATTATGTTGTGGGAGTCGTGTCCTATTGATGAGCCTATGGCCCCCTCTTTCAGGCCGAATCCCTTAACAAACCCGAGCCCGATGTTTCCCGTTGACCTGTGTCTCTCGAATACGGCGACTTTCAAGATGTCTCTCTCCGTATCGCTTACGGCAAAGCCCTCCTCGGCCTTGAGTCTCATGTGGACTTGGTCGGTTATTATCTGATCTTTCGCTATCTGGATTACCCTCGCCTCTCCCTCCTCCCAGGGGATTCTAATCGACTCCACCCCCGAGAGAGCAACGTTGGTGGAAGAAGTCGTATCGTGGTGTTGCTCCTCTCTTTCATATTGAGCCCCGCTCTCATCGGCGACGAGTCCGCCGTTTTTGAAGACCATCTTTACGTTGAAATCGTTGAGGTTGTCAAGCACGACTATATCGGCCTTTTTTGAAGGCGCCAAAACACCGATATCTTTAAGGCCGAAATAGGACGATGGGGACAGGGTAACCATACTTACAGCGATAACCGGATCCAATCCCAGCGAGACCGCCTTTTTCAGGAAGTAGTCGATGTGACCCCTGTTTATTATGTCATTCGGATCGATGTCGTCCGCGACGAACGTTGCACGGTGAAAATTTCTCTCTTTTATGAGGGGTAGGAGGTCCTCGAGGTTTTTGGCGTGGCTCCCCTCCCTTATCATGAGAAACATCCCCTTTTCGAGCTTTTCCTTTCCCTCCTCGTATCTCGACGATTCGTGGTCGGAGCCTATTCCCGCCGCGATGTAGGCCGTCAAATCCCTTCCGGAGACGAGGGGGGCGTGGCCGTCCACCGCCTTACCCGCTTCTTTCGCCAGCCTGATCTTCTTTAACAGGTCTTCATCCCCGTTGATTACGCCGGGAAAATTCATCACCTCGCCAAGGCCTATGACCCATGGCTCATCGATAAGGGGTTTTAACTCTTTTGATGTCAGCCTTGCCCCCGATGTCTCCATATCAGTTGCCGGCACGCACGAGGGAAGGGAAAAATATATATCCATGGGGGTTTTTTCGGCGTCCTTTACCATAAAGAGAATGCCCTCGGTTCCCATGACGTTTGCGATTTCGTGCGGGTCGGCGATTACCGTCGTCGTCCCCCTGGGGAGGACTCCCCGGGCGAACTCCGAAGGGGTGACCATCGAGCTCTCTATGTGGACATGGCTCTCTATAAAGCCCGGGGTTAGGTACAGCCCGCTTACGTCGATCACATCTTTGGCGCTGTAATCTTGTGAATCGCTTTCGTCCACCGTCCCAACAATCCTGTCGCGGTAGATTAGGAGGTCTTTTTTTTCAACCTCCCCCGTAACGACGTTTATGATACTCCCCCCTTTAAGCATGAGGTCCGGGGGCCTCGCTCCCTTTGCGGCCTCGATCGTTTCCTTCAGCTTCACTATGTCCATACAATATCTATCTCACGGCTCACGGCAGAAAGAAGAGTGGATTTCTCGCCACCCCGTCCTTGTGGACTTCGAAGTGGAGGTGCGGGCCGGTCGATCTTCCGGTACTTCCCATAAGTCCTATAACATCCCCCATCTTGACCGTGTCCCCGACCTTTACCTTTATAGCCTTCAGGTGGGCGTACAGAGTCTTGAAATTGTCCGGATGCTCGATGATAATCGTATTTCCGTATCCCCCCTTCCATCCGGTGAAAGTCACCTTTCCCTCCCTCGGGGCGACAATCGGCGTACCGGAGTGCCCCGATATGTCTATTCCCTTGTGCATCCTGCCCCACCTGATCCCGAAGAGGGAGTAAACAAGTCCTTCCGTCGGCCAGCCGAAGTATCCCTTCTTGACACTTATTTCTCCTTCGGCCCTTTCACCCGGATATAACTTGACTTCCCTGCTCTTTCTCGCCCCGGGGATGAAAAGCCTTTGCCCCTTGTAGATGAGGTTCGGGTCGTATATCTCGTTATACTCGGCAATGGTCTGCATCTCCACGCCGTACGTTTTTGATATTCTCCACAGCGTCTCTCCCTCCTTGACCGTATGGTAGACCCCCGGACCTGTCGCACAACCTACCAGTGTTACGAGGAGCGACATCAGGAGAGACAAGTAAACGGCCCTTAATCTGTACCCGTTTTTCATAGCAATCTGTTATTTGATAACTTCAAAGATATATTTTACCGCCTCATCGGGCGATTCTATCGACTTCACCCCGTCGATTGTCTCCCACGGCCGATGGCCTCCCACGCTCACAACGAGCTTTCCCATCTTCAGGGCAAGCGCAATCTCGCTTAATGTCCCCGGCCCCCCGGGAAGAGCGATTACAGCGTCCGCCGACTTTACGACAAGGACGTTTCTCGCATGACCCATGCCGGTGACGACAACATGGTCGATGTATCTATTGGCGCTTTTCGGGTCGTCGCCCGGTATGATGCCGAGCGTGGTTCCTCCCGCCTCCTTCGCACCCATCGCCGCCGCCTCCATAACTCCCTTGAGTCCCCCGCATACCAGTACGCCCCCCCTCCTTGCTATCTCCACTCCAACTTTACGGGCAAGCTCGTTTACCCCCTCGTCTTCGGCGCCGGAGCCCACGACCGCAATCTGTAAAGCCATACTTGACACTTTAAAACAGATATTTTATAACCACAAAACCGAGAGCTATCAGGACGAAAAAAAGTACCGTCAAGAGATTGAAGTATTTATCGATGAAGCTCTTCACCGGCTCGCCGAAGATGTATATCATCGTCCCGACAAGGAAAAACCTGGCGCTCCTGCTGACTATCGATGTTATCATGAATTTTAAAAAATTCAACTTGCAGGCGCCGGCGGCGATGGTGAATACCTTGTAAGGCACGGGCGTAAAACCCGCCATCCCCACAAACCAGATATCATACTTTTTAAAGAGGGATTGGAGATTTAGAAACAGTTCGTTGTAGCCGTAAAAATTGATTATGGAGTAACCGACGGCCTCCATGAACTTCAGGCCTATCAGGTATCCCAGCGCCCCACCAAAGACCGACGCCGCAGAGCAAACAAGCGCGAAATAGAACGACCTCTTCGGCATGGAGATCGCCACCGCTATGAGGAGGACATCCGGAGGTATCGGGAAAAAGGATGACTCGGCGAAGGCCAGAATGAAGAGGGCCCATACGGCGTAAGGGGTTTCGGCCCAGTGGAGGACCCAGTCGTACGACTTTCGGGCCAAAACAAAAATAGACTTCAATCCCGCCACCCGTATTCTCCTATTAGTTTTACAAACCTGCATCCCCCGAGGCTCTCCTTAACAAGCTTCCCCCTTTTTTTCGTTACCTTAACCAGGTCCTGAGAAGCCCTCCCCCCCACCGGTATTACCATCCTGCCCCCCTCCTTGAGCTGATCCGTCAGCGGTCTGGGGATATCGGGCGATGCGGCCGTCACAACAATCGCATCGAAGGGGCTTTTACTTACCCAGCCGGTCGTTCCGTCGTCGACCTTTATCTCGATATTCGTGTAACCGAGCTCCTCGAGCAGGTCTATCGTCCTGTCCGACAGCTCCCCAATACGTTCTATCGAGTAGACCTCCTTGGCGATCTCGGCAAGGATCGCCGTCTGGTATCCCGACCCGGTGCCTATCTCGAGGACCCTGTCATCTTCCTTCAGCTCAAGTCCCTCCGTCATCAGGGCCACGATGTAGGGTTGGGAGATGGTTTGGCCGCTCCCTATGGGGAGGGGGTAATCGTTATGGGACTGGGATCTCAAAGCCTCCTCCACAAAGAGATGTCGCTTCACCGTCAGAAACGCCTCCAATACCTTCGGGTCCTTTATCCCCCTGGACTCGATCTGGCTTTTGACCATCTTCTTCCTGGCCTTTTCGTATCCGTCTAAAGCCGCCAATCTTTAAGCCCCATTATAGATGAGTAGTTTGTGAGATCGAGATGTAGCGGCGTTATAGAGATATATCCGTTGTTTACGGCGAAAAAGTCCGAGTCTATATCCTCTTCAAACGCTATCTCTTTTGTGCCGATCGTATAATACTTTTTCCCGGAAGTATCGGTCCCCTCTTCCACGGCGTCGCTGTATATCCTCCTCCCCTGCTTTGTAATCTTGTATATCCGCTCTCTCTCTATTATCTCGTCAGGGACGTTTACGTTAAGCACCGTATCTTTCATAACCCCGGCCTTCTCGACGTAGGCAACGAGCCTCGATGCAAACTCCGCCGCAGGCGTGAAGTCCGAGCTGTTTCTCATCTCGAAGGAGACCGCTATGGAGGGTACCCCTATAAGGAGTCCCTCCATTGCCGCGGATACGGTCCCTGAATAGAAGATGTCTTCGCCGAGGTTTGCGCCGTGGTTGATCCCGGACAAAACGAGATCGGGTTTCTTTTTAAGGATTGAATGTACGCCGAGGTTGACGCAGTCGGCAGGGGTCCCGTCCACCGCAAAGTAGTTTTTCGATCTCCGGCTGACACTCAGGGGTCTTTTCAACGTAAGGCTGTGACTGGATGCGCTCTTTTCGTCGGTGGGGGCGATAATGAATATCTCGTGATCCTCCTCCAATTTTTCAGCCAGTTTCCTGATCCCCGGGGCGTCTATTCCGTCGTCATTGGAAATGAGGATATACAATATTTTTTATCCTTTTTATATATCAGGCTTCGGCACGCTCTTTCATAGATTTATCACAAAAGGATGATACGGTCAACTTATTTCAGGTCTCGGGGTCGGAAAGATCGTCACTCAAAATCCTTTTTTGTTTTTACATATTTTTTCCCAGGCACCCACTATCTCCCCGACGTTTCTCTTGAAGTTAAATACCTCCTCCACATGTCTCTTGGCGGCCCTTCCCATCCTCTCGGCCTTTTTGTCGTCAGACAGAAGCTCTACCAGTCTTTGGCACAGTGCCTCCCCGTCTCCCACCGGGATCAGGTAACCGCTTTTGCCGTCGATTACGATCTCGTCCGTGCCGCTGACGTTTGTCGCTATCAGGGGAAGGTTTGCTACGGCCGCCTCCTTAAGCACCTTGGCCGTCCCCTCGTAGTACGATACCAGCACGAATACGTCGGATAGCCTGTAGTAGTCTTTAAGCGTCTCGAAGGGAAGGTGGCCCGTAAAGTCAACGCGGTCGTTGACTCCGAGGCGCTTTGCCAGATCTTTCATCTCGTCCAAAAGGCTCCCCCTCCCGACGACCACCATACGGGAGGACGGGAGGTCGTCTTTTAGTCTCTTCATCGTCTCGAGGAGGAGGGGTATCTCCTTTTCCCTCTCGATCCTTCCCACGAACAATATCACCTTTCTGTCCTTGAAACCATATCTCTCCTTGAGTTCGACCCTGTCGAAGCCCCCCTTCGGGAAGATATCTATCTCAACCGACGGAGTGGCGTGAACCACGGCGTCGGGGGCAATGCCGAGCCCTATCATTTTTTTCCTAATCAACCTGCTTACGGCTCGAAGGCCGTCCGCCCTCCTTATCATGGTCTTTGCAATGACGTTTTTTATCCTGTTTGCGGGAGATTCCCCCAGCCAGTGGGGATTGTCGATATAGTCACCGTGGATGTTGCACACCCATATGATCCCGAACCGCTTTTTCAATACATATCCGCAAATCCCCGTGGCGATGGGGTCCTGCGTAACAACGACGTCGATCCCCCTCTCCCTTATGATCTCCCTCCCCAGCCTCAACGTATCCAAAAAATAGGTCAATTTATTGGCCGAGCTTGTGGGGTATATCGAGAAGTTGCCGTCGACCGTCTTTGAAAATCGGTCCCCCCTCGGTGTGTATACGATGAAGGAAAGGGAGGATACTTCGTCCGCATAGGCCCTGTGTCGGCGAAAGGTGGGGTTTTCCCTGTCCCGGATTACATCCTTGTCCAGGCCTATTATCAAAACGTTCAAGTCTTTTGCGGGCATCCCTCTGTACCATGTCAACATTTACTATTTGCTCAGATTGTAAATCCTCTCCCAGGTCGTCACTATATCGACGATGCTCTTCTCGTAGCTGAACTCCTTTAGGACCCGCTCCCTCGCCTCCCTCCCCATCTTCTCGGCCCTCTTCGGATCGTCGATAAGCTCAATCACACTCTCCGAAAACGCCGCCGCATCACCTACCGGTGCCAAAAAGCCGTTTTTCCCGTCGACTATGACATCGTCGGCGCCGCTCATCATCGTGGAGACGAGGGGGAGACCGGCAAGCGCCGCCTCCTTCAGGACCTTAGCCGTCCCCTCGTAATTCGAGGGTAGGACGAATACGTCCGACAGGCCGTAATAGTCGATCAGGTCGCCGAAGCAAAGGGGGCCGGTAAAAATAACGGATTTTTCCAATCCGAGGTTTCTGGACAGGTCTCTCATCTCATCTATCAGCTTGCCCCCCCCCACACAAATAAGGAGCGCCTCCGGGTGTCTTTCAACTATCGACCTTGTGGCGGTCAGCAGCATCGGCAGGTTTTTCTGCTTGTCTATCCTGCCGACGAACAGCAGCACCCTCCTCCCCTCAAGACCGTATCTCTTTTTCAGCATAGATTTGTCGGGATGCTTTTTAGGAATCAGATCGGTCTCCACGGCGGGCGTCGCGTAAAAGACCCGGTCTTCGTCCATTCCCATATCGATCAGGTTTCTCTTGATGGTACTGCTTACGGCGCGGACGCCGTCCGACCGCCTTATCAGATATTTACCCAGCATATTCTGAATCCTGTTGAAAATGGTTTCGGAGAGCCAGTACCGATTGTCCAGGTAGTCCGCGTGTACGTGGCAGGCCCAGGGTATCCTGTACCTCCTCTTCACCAGATATGCAACCAGTCCCGTGGCGAAGGGGTCCTGGGAGGCGACCATGTCGATCTTTCTCTCCCCCTCGACGATCCTTCTGCAAAGTCTATAGGCGTCCATGAAGTAGTGGAGCCTGCTCTTGGAGTTTGTGGGATATACATGAAAGGAGTCATCCGAAGATTCCCTGAAGTTCTCCCCCTTTAACGAGAAGACAACGAAGGAGAGAGAGGCTATCCCCTCCGAATACGATCTGAGGCGTCTGTAGGAGGGACTTTTTTTGTCTCCGGGGACGTTCCTGTCGAGGCCGAGGAGGAGGACGTTCAAATCTTCTCTCTTCATAATCACAAGCCGCTATTTAAGAAAAACGTTGTAGGTCAATAAATAATTCCTTAAGGCCTTGGTTAAACCGTACCTTTATAGATCCGAGCCGCACAGTCTTTTCATCTCCGCTGCGGTTTCAAGCAAGAGAGATCTTTCTATCTCGTTGCGGGCCTTCTCATCGAAAAGCTTTTGAAATTTTGACTCCCGTACCTTCGGCGATTCCAGCTTCCCATACCAGGCCGCACCTTCGATCTCCAACAGCTCCTTGGCGGTCTTTGTCATGCTCTCAACCTTTGGGTCGTATTCTATCCCGATTTTGTTGCATAACGATTCCATAATCGAGCGAGTGTCTTCTATCAGCCGGTCGTAAAAGACAAAATAATGTCTGGGGCTGTTTATATACCTTCTCGATACCTTGATGTATCTGTTCCAGTACTTGACGTTGTATTTCGGGCTCCTCTGCTTGTAGAAAAACTCCGGCAGCTTGAAGGACCTGTCGTACATGGAGGCCACCACATCCCGGCCGTCGCGAATAATATGAACTATTGAATAATCGCTCACATACCTTTCTATAAACGGGATGAACCTTATGTGCATCGGCGACTTCTCGACCCAGATATCTTTTTTTGCCTCGACGGCAAGTCCATCGAGAATTGCGATGAAGGAATCTATCGCCCTTTTGATAAATATCGGTCGATTTGGAAATAAATCAATCAGATCTCCCCGCTCGATCCTTCTCAAGAAGCGCTCCACCGCCCAGTGGGCTTTTTTCGTAGAAAATCCCAGATAGGCCAGGGGCCTTCTCTTCACCCCGATGGTGTTGATAAAGAACGACGTTTCAGGAAATGTGTGGATGCGGGGATGGCCCCCAAAAAGCCCTTGCAGGAGCGTCGTCCCAGACCGGGAACACCCCACGATAAAAATCCTCTTGTCTATCTTTTCTCTCTTTTGCGACATCTTAAGCCAATCAGTACAGAGATAAAATTTTTTCCATCAAAGTGTCGAGGTTATGGTGTTTTACGACGATGTCTCTCAAATCTCTTCCTATCTCCGCGGCTCTATTCCTGTCCGATTCGATCAAGTCGATCAAATTTTTCAGCTTTTCTGCAAGGTCTTTCGGATCTTTCGGTCTGTATATCAGGGCTTCGGTCAACTCCTCCCCAAGATGATCGTTAAATGTATCGGTACACAATACTGTGATAGTCTCTGTTGCCATCGATTCCAGTACCGATTTTCCCGCGCCGCCTACCGATGTCATATCCACAAAAATTGAGCTTTTATTGAGAATTTCAGGCACCTCATAGTTTGAAACAGGATCTTTGAATGTGACAAGATCTGAAATTGACAGGTCTTCAGCCAGCTTTTTCAATCCAGCTTTATAATTTCTGCTTTTTTCCGTTGGTGCCCTGCCAAAGATCTCTATCTTCCATCTTCTTTTCCTCATAGTATCGGATATATGAGAGCATGCCCTTAAGAGGGTCTTTTGGTTTTTTATCTCTGAAAGCCGTCCGTGAGTTATTATCTTTTTCTCTCTTTTGTTATCCGAAAAAGGCCTGAAAGTGGAAACATCGATGCCGTGACCGACGACCTTTTTCTTTTTGGAGTTTATCTCCAAGCTGTCTTCGGTCGCCGTGACCATCCAATCGGACAACAGGGCGTTGAGGCGAATCATGAAGTTTGCACCCGGCCCGAACGCCACCCATGAAATTACCCTGACCCTATATATCCAGGCCACCGGAACAGCAAGAACCGTATACATTGAATTCATGTGACCGAAAAATACATCTACATCCTTCATCAACTTGAATAGATATTTATAGTAATTCAACAGTAGTCTCAATCTCCCGTAACCTTTTTCCTTCCCCATGGAAAAGTACTTAAAATTTTGATCATCAATGGTTACATTATATGCCTCGAGACAAATAAAATAGAGACATTCAACCTTGGACACAATTTTTTTGGCCCATTGTTGCGTAAAACTGCCTACCGGGTCTTTGGAATCCAAAATCCTGCTTACCATAAGCAGCTTTTTAGGAATATTTCGTTTCACGGTTTTCATTAGGCGTATTTTCTCAAGACAAATTGATAAATATAATCAACTCTCCAACAAAACTTTAAAACAGTCTTTTCCGCAATTAAAAAGCATATC
>Ga0180432_10001873_pt1 | contig 32435 bp, 27 predicted proteins | sample SS_ome_10_FD_132414 | JGI IMG/M metagenome (GOLD analysis project Ga0180432, IMG submission 132414) | Hypersaline lake sediment archaeal communities from the Salton Sea, California, USA - SS_1_MS_2 metaG | ecosystem: Environmental > Aquatic > Non-marine Saline and Alkaline > Hypersaline >...
CCCTGGCAGAAGCTCAAAAACAAAATATGATAGGATATAATCATGGAGATTGCCATTATCGGGATGCCCAAGAGTGGCAAAACGACTATCTTTAATGCTTTAACCAGAGGCAAGGCTGAAGTTGCCGCTTATTCCCCGACACTGGCTCCAAACACCGGTGTGGCTAAAGTGCCCGATTCCCGGCTATCAATGCTGGAAGGCATATTCCAGCCCAAAAAGATTGTTCCCGCAGAGGTGAATTACACGGATATTGCAGGGGCTTTCAAGGGCTTCGGTAGGGAAGGAGTGGGGGGAGAATTCTTGAATTATTTAACTACCGCCGATGCCTTGCTCCAGGTAGTCGTACTTTTGAAGATGCAAAGGTTCCTCATCCCGAAGGAAGCATAGACCCTAAACGAGATATCGCCTCCTTAGATTTAGAACTCGCTATTTCCGATTCAGCTATTATCGAGAGAAGACTTGACAAGCTGGAGACGAGCTTAAAAGGGGCTAAAGCAGCAGAGCGGGAACTCCATTTAAGGGAGCAACTTTTGCTTCAGAAGGTTAAGGCAGGCTTGGAGAAAGATATACCAATAAGGCAGCAGGGCTTGGCTGAAGACGAACTTAAAACACTATCCGATTATCAATTTCTTACCGCCAAACCCATGCTGGTGGTCCTTAATATAGGAGAGGAACAAATATCACAGGCCCCGCAATCGGAAGCTGAGCTGCGTTCTCTTTACCCGCATTTTGCCGTGGTAGCTCTCTGCGGCAAGCTGGAGATGGAGCTAGGTCAGCTCAGTGACGCCGAGGCCAAGGAATTCCGCGAAGCTATGGGATTAAGCACACCGGCGCTTGACCGGGTTATCGACCTTTCCTATCGCCTTCTGGGATTGATTTCTTTCTTTACCACAGCTTCCGCTGAGCTAAAGGCCTGGACTATACCCGGTGGGACTCCAGCACCAAAAGCGGCAGGAAAGATCCATTCCGACATGGAAAGGGGATTTATCCGAGCTGAAGTAATCAGTTATAGTGACTTGGAAAGCTGTGGCAATCTAGCTGAAGCGCGAAAAAGAGGTCTGCTGAGAACAGAAGGCAAAAATTACATCATCCAGGATGGAGATATAGTTACTTTCTTATTTAATGTCTAGATTCATATCACCAGTGCAGGGGAAATTCCTTCCAAGGGAAGCGACGAGCTGGCGCTAGGAAGATGGAGAAGCTGGCCTTAACTGGGCTTATGGAGGACGGTTTTATCAACATTTATGGGAGGGAATGACAAAGGGAAAGCAGTGGAGCTTTCAGGTGGCTTGTATCGCAAAACATAGAGCAAGCGTAGAGATATTTGGAGGTTGAAATGCAGACAATATATATTGTACCACTCTCTCATTATGATGTGGCTTGGGCACTCACTAAAGAAGAATATCTCGAGATAAATGAGGGTATTCTGCAACAAGCTATTGAATTAATGAAGAGGTATGAGGAATATAAGTTCTGCTGGGAACAAATTTTTCCCTTGAAAGTGCTGGAGGAACGGAATCCCAAGCTCTGGCGGGAAATAAAGGAGATGATACAGAAGGGGAAGCTGGAGATAGTGGATGGCCAATATTTGATGGCCGATACCATGCTTCCACATGGAGAGGTAGTGATAAGGGAGATATTCTTCGGCAAGAGGTATTGCAGAGAAAAGTTTGGCGTGGATGTTCCCACTGCCTGGTGTGCTGACAGCTTTGGGATGAATGCCCAGCTTCCTCAGATTTACAGGAAATCGGGATACAAATGGGTTGCCTTTAGACGTGGGGCACAGGAGATGCAGAGCGAGTTTCTCTGGAGGGGGCTTGACGGAAGCACTATGCTTGCCCATTGGATGCCCTTGGGATATAGGGCTGGATTCTATCTCGATAAACTGGATGAAAGCTATATAGAGCTTAATAAATATGCCACTACCTCCCACATTCTCATGCCCTCGGGAAGCGGCTCAACTCCTCTTCAAGAAGAAATTGTTGAAGTGGTGAGGAAATGGAATGAAGATCACAAGGGTGGCTCCCAGATGAAGATAGCCACCCCACGCGAATTCTTCCGAGCTCTAGAGGGGGAGGAGGAAAAATTTGAACTCCATATGGGGGAGTTATACGACGAGGACCTGGTCGACGTCTTCCCACAGGTATGCTCAAGCCGGATGTGGATAAATCTCGGAGCGAAGAGAGGCGAGGGATTGCTTATCACGACTGAGTACTTTGCCACTCTAGCCTGGCTATTAGGAAAGGAATATCCCAGCACCGAATTGAACGAATGCTGGGAAAAGATGCTTTTCATCGCCTTCCATGACATCATCGCGGGCTGCGGCATAGACGAGATTTATGATGAGGTTAGAGAGATATTTTCCTTCCTCGAGGAGCATCTCTCCAGGATTTTGTATGACGATTTGAAATTCATCGCCTCCAAGGTCGATACTCAAGGAGAAGCAGTAATAGTCTTTAATCCCCTCTCCTGGGCTATGACCACCTGGTGTGAAGTTGATTTAAGACTGGAAGGCTGGGACAAAGAACCCGGACTCAGATTTGCCGAAGAGGAGATAGAAACTCAAATTCTAGAGTCGGAAAGGGATGAGGAAGGAAAAATCAGGCATGTAAAGCTGGGATTTCGTGCCGACCTTCCTCCCCTGGGCTATAAGGTTTACCGGATTATCAAGCGAACCAAGGAATCAGAAAAAGCTATCGAAGTCAGGGGCAATGAAGTAGAAAACCCCTTCTTCAGGTTAAGGGTTGACCCCAAAACCGGAATAATCGAGGTTTTCGATAAAACAGGGAAACTTTTAGTTAAAGGCAATGAACTGAACATAGAGAACGAGATTGGCGACCTGTATCATCATGCGCATATGTTCTTCGAACTGATAAAAAATGAAAGCGGAGAGGGTGTTTTTTTCGGGACCTTTAAGCCCCAGAGCTTCAAGATAGAAAAAGGCCCCCTGAAATCGAAAATAATCTTCAGCGACGGATATTACTGTTTTAGATGGCCTTACCGACTGTTTGAGAAGTTCGAAACCAAGCTCTACAAGCACAAGGTCCTGGATGCCACAAAAGAGGTCATCATCTATCGAGACCTTCCCAGGATCGACTTTATAACCAAGGTGAATAGCAGGTATCCAAACATAAGACTCAGGGTTGCGTTTGACACCTTTAAGGCGCGGATGACATATTTTCGCGAGACCCAGTTCGGCGTCGTCTCAGAGCCTACAGAGCTATTTGCCTCCCTGGAAAGAACAGGGACACCGGCTGGAATTCCCAGCTTCCTGTCCTGGTTCTGCTACGGCGATGCAACAAGAGGAATAACCTTCATGAACAGGGGCATCCCAGCAACCGAGATAAGAGACAGCAAGGTTTACCTGACGCTTTTGCGAAGCGTCGGTATTCTTTCTGCGGATGCGGAAGCCGGAGCTCTAATCCCGACTCCAGATGCCCTGGAGCTCAACAAAGACTACACCTTCGAATATGCTTTACAGCATCACGACGGTGATTGGAAGGAATCTAAAGCGTATAAGCATGGCCAGGAGTATCACCACCTACCACTTACAGTTCAAAGCACTTCTAGAGGAAATTTGCCCCAGGAGTTTTCTTTCCTTGAACTGAAGCCAAACAATCTCATACTATCAGCTCTTAAAAAAGCTGAGGACAGTGATGAGGTGATATTGAGGTTCTTTGAGGCTAAAGGAGAGGAAACGGCGGCTGAGGTCATACTATTCCGTAGAATCAAAAAGGCAGCAGTGGCCGATTTGCTGGAACGAGAGGAATACGAACTGAAAACGGATGGCAATAGCCTAAGAATGGAAGTGAAGCCATTCGAAATAGTAAGTTTAAAACTTAAACTTTAGAGAGTTGGCTTGGGTGATGCTATAATCTTTCGTAACAAATCCTGGAAGGAGAAGAGGCTATGTATGTTAAGGAGTACATGAACACCGATGTTATTACCGTGAACAGTAATACCCTGATCCATGATGCGGAGAAGATTATGCGGGATAACAAAATACGTCGCTTGCCTGTAGTGGACAATGGTAAACTGGTGGGTCTGCTAACCAGGCGCAAGTTGAGAGAGGCAAAACCTTCCTCCACATCGTCTCTCAGCATCTGGGAAATAAACTATCTGCTGGCGAGAATGAAGGTAGAAGATGCCATGGAGAAGGAACTCTTTACTGTTACTCCTGACACCACTGTGGAGCAAGCTGTTAGCGAGGCACAGAAGCGTGGGATCGGAGCGCTGCTTGTGGTCGATAAGGATAAGCCTAACAAATTATTAGGCATAGTTACCACTACTGACATATACAAGCTCACAACTGGGATCTTGGGATTTGGCCAGCCGGGTGCACGGCTTCATGTCTTTGAACCAGCTAAGGTTGGAAGCTGCCAGGAAGTGGTGGCTATGATTAGCAAACGCGGAGTAAAAATCCTTTCCCTGTTCCATGTTACTCCCCCGGGCATCGGAAGGGAGGATTGCATAATCCACCTAGATACCGAAGACGCCAGCCAAATCCTGGACGAACTCAAGAGCAAAGGATATCACGCCCAAATAAGGACCCACTAGCAAGGCTTAGGGAGCTATGAAAATGCCTACAAAACCTTCCTGTGCTAAGATTTCGAGAGGAAATCCAACTGACATCCAAGGTGGTATTTCAGCCCTCGAAGAGTAATGATGAATATCTGAAACAGGAGGCAATAAAATGTACGAAAGAATACTCGTTCCATTGGATGGTTCAGAACTAGCCGAGGGAGCGCTCCCTTACGCTGAAGGAATAGCTACAAGATTGCATAGCGAAGTCATTTTGCTCACCGCATGTACACCAAGCGATTGTTTGGAACGCCCCCTGCGAGCATATTTGGAAAAGAGGGCAGGGGAACTGTCATCTTTAGGGATAAAAGCAAGTCCGTTGGTCGTCCAGGGCAATGCTGCCAATGAAATTCTAGAGTTTGCTGAGAGAAATGACATTAACCTTATCATCATCTCCACCCACGGACGCACTGGCCTCAGCATCTGGCCCCTGGGAAGTATCGCCAACAAGATATTGCAAAAGTCACATATTCCCTTACTCTTGATAAGGTCAAGCGACCTAGAAACAGTACTTCGCGAAAAGGGGCTGCGGAAGATTCTCGTGCCTTTAGACGGTTCACAGTTTGCCGAGGGCGTCATTCCATATGTAGAAGGCTTGGCCAAAGGGATGGACAGTGAAGTCATTCTAATAACGGCCAACGAGCCGTTGCAAGTTCCTGACATTGTAAGGCATACGGCAGGATTTGATGGGGAAAAATACGAGGAACTCACAGTTAGGATGGAGAAGCAAGCAAAGCGCTATCTAAGTAAAAAGGAAAGTGCCCTGCGAGATAAAGGTGTGAATGTTAGTTCAACATCGCTTTGGGGACAGCCAACCCAGACCATACTCCAATATGCCGAGGACAACTCCGTTAGCCTTATAGTTCTATCCACTCACGGCTTTTCCGGCATCACCAAGTGGGCCTACGGCAGCATTGCCGCCAAGATTATAGAGAGAGCCTCAAGGCCGGTCCTGATGATTCGACCGGCGCTGCCCGCATTGAACACCTAGTGTACCCTAATGGAGGTATGCTGCACAGCAAGGGTAGTTGGGGAGCATCCGCTTCTAATAATGTGATATCGATTCTTGACAATAACTACGAGTTTGCTATTATGCCTCTAGGGGGATAGGAAGATGTTTATTGAGAGCCCAAGATATACAGAGAGACTTGGTTCGGTCAGAATGAACCATGTACAGAAGGTGATATCTTTAGACTCCGGCTTGAAAAGCGAGCTGCCTCCTTATGGCGCCATGGGGGTGACAAAAATAGATGAGGAAACAATCAAGTACTTTGAGGACAGGATGGCGATCGTCATCCCAACCAAAGACGAGAAGCTCAAGCTTTTTGAAGGAGTGGTTAGCGGCGTACCCCATGATTGCCTGGTAATAGTAGTTTCGAATAGCCAACGGGAAAAAGTTGACAGATTTAGAATGGAAGGCGATGCTCTGGACCAGCTTTGTCGTTTTACCCTCCGCCAGGCCTTAATTCTTCATCAAAAAGACCCCGCTATTGCCAAAGCTGCAATGGACGCCGGCTATGACGACCTCTTAGACGAAGAGGGACTGGTGCGTAATGGCAAAAGCGAAGCCATGATAATAGGATTACTTGCGGCCATGGCAGCAGAGAAGGAGTATATCGGCTTCATTGATGCTGATAACTATTTCCCAGGCGCGGTACTGGAGTATGTGAGAAACTATGCTGCCGGGTTCAGCCTGGCGCAGTCTCCCTACAGCATGGTGAGGATATTATGGCAGTATAAACCCAAAATCTCGGGAGGGGTATACTTTAGAAAATGGGGAAGGATATCGGAAGTCACCAACAAATACTTAAATAGCCTGATATCCACCAAAACAGGATTTGAAACCGAGGTCGTAAGAACGGGCAATGCCGGTGAACATGCCATGAGTATAAAGCTGGCGGAGATCTTGCCCTTTGCTTCGGGATATGCTGTGGAACCCCAGGAGTTGGTATCTATATTTGAAAATTTTGGCGGTATCCTGCCCACAAAGGACATCAAGGTGATGGAGCAAGGGATAGACATATTCCAAATTGAGACCAGAAACCCCCATCTGCACGAAGAAAAAGGGGATGAGCATCTTAATGGGATGCTATTATCTTCAATGAGCACTGTTTACCATTCACCTCTCTGTGATGAAGAGGTAAAGCAGGCGATTTTGGCTGAGTTAGTCAATCAGGGGATTCTAAAGGAGGGGGAAGAACCGCCTCCCGTTCATATTAATGCTCCGCTGAAGAAGGCGAAAACCAGTAAGTTTGTAGCTGCCATACGAAGCGATTTCGATAAATACCGCGTGTTACATTAAATCCAAATTTTAGAATGAAATCGTATCAGGCTCGATAGATTTACCTGGCCAAATCTTGATTCCCTTGGATAGCTTATTTCCTTTCCCGATTAGCACATCATCTCCCAAAACACAGTCATCCAGAACCTCGCTTTCCTCACCAATATAACACCGAGAGGCAACCAGGCAGTTTCTAAGCTTGGCCCCCTTGCCCACTTTACAATCTTGCCATAATACCACCCCTTCTACTACAGCGCCTTCTTCCACACGACATCCTGTCCCCAAGACAGCCGGCCCTCTTATTATAGAATCCCTATCAATAAAGCAAGCTCCGCCGATTATTACTGGCCCCGTAATTTGAGCCGAAGGATGAACAGAACTTTCGCCTTCAAATTCGGTACCTTCATGGCCCACACAGCGATGAAGCAAATCGCGCTGTAATCCCAAATATTTATCTGGAGTGCCTATGTCAATCCAGTAGTCCTGGGACGGATAGCTGTATATAGCCTGTCCCTTCTCCAAAAGAGGTGGAAAAACATCGCGCTCAAACATGGAGAAGCTGTTGGGAGTGATATAACTCAAAATATCATGTTCCAAGATATAAATGCCAGCGTTAATCATGTTAGTAGTTACCTTGTCCCAACTTGGCTTTTCAGTAAAACGCCTCACCCTGCCCTGGCTATCTGTCTCCACTACCCCATAAATAGTAGGGTCTTCTACAGGTGTCAAAGCTAAGCTGGCTATGGCCTTCCTTTCGCGGTGTAATCGCATCATCCCGCTTAGATCGATATCAGTAAAAATATCCCCGTTGAAAACGATGAAGGAATCGTCCAAGAACCCTTCGGTATTTTTCACTGCTCCTGCCGTCCCCATGGGAAAATTCTCTATTGAGTAGACTATTCTCACACCGAGCTTGCTGCCATCGCCGAAATGATCCTCAATCTGCTCGGTTGACTTACCCACAGCAAGAATTATGTCAACAATATTGTGCTTCTTGAGATAGCCGACGAGGTGCTCTAGGAAAGGGCGATTCAATACAGGGACCATTATTTTGGGGGTATTGCAGGTTAGAGGACGCAGCCTTGTCGCTTCCCCCCCGGCCAGAATAACAGCCTTCATCTCAACTAAATTTACCTTACGCTAAGCATTTACGTCAATCCCCCGACACGGTTCTTGGCTTTTATCCCCATAATCCAGCTAGCCAGCCTGGGTTTGCTTTAACTCCCTTGCTGTGTTACTTTTCCGTTACTAAAGCAAGGATGGAAGATGGAGGTGATGATTAATAAAACGAAAGTATCTATTATTCAGGGGGATATCACAAAACAGGCTACCGATGCCATCGTTAACGCCGCCAACGCCAGCTTAATGGGAGGTGGTGGGGTAGATGGGGCAATACACCGGGCCGGAGGGCCAGCTATATTAGAGGAATGCAAGAAAATCGTGGCCAAGCAGGGGAGGCTGCCCACGGGCAAAGCTGTAATCACCACAGGAGGAAATCTCAAGGCCCAGTATGTGATACATACTGTTGGCCCAATATGGCATGGCGGCGGCGGAAACGAATCCGGGCTTCTGAAGGGCGCCTATTACGAGTGTTTAAAGGTGGCAACCGAGAATAAATTGGCCAGCGTCTCTTTTCCCTCCATAAGCACCGGTGCCTATGGCTATCCCGTAGATGAAGCAGCCAGAATAGCAGCGAGCACCGTGTCTTCATTTCTCAAGGAGCAGGCTACATCCCTCAAAGAAGTGGTATTCGTTCTGTTCGATTCCAGAACCTTCGAAAGCTACCTCTCGGCTTTCCAAGGAGCGATAGGCAGTTCTAAAACCTGAAAACTGGGGCTACTGAAGACTCCCTGGAATTAACTCCGTATAAGAGTGTACAAAACGTCAGAAAGTTTAAATAATAGGCCGATAAAAGATAGGTTCATACTCCAAGAGGCAGTGTCTGCCCCGGAGATTTGGTTGTGGCAACTTTCTATTCCCTAAAGTTAGTAACCGTTTTGACAAGAAGCTCTATATGGAGTACATTGTAACTACAGTTTCTATTCAGAATCTCGTATTATGATTCGGACTGTTCGAAACTAATTAGGCTTAGGGTGATCTTAGATCCAGTTGTGTAAAAGATAAAGCCATGCAGCAAGTTTTCAGGACAAGAGAATTAGATGTGTTGTCTTTAGAACTACTTTCACCACCACCGATTTCGAACAGGAATTCCTTACATACACAGACTTCACTAATGAGGCAAAGAGGCTGCCTAAGTCGCCGTCGACTATAGAGACAACGTAGTCGCAGTCGCATGTTGAAGTAGCTATCAGCAGTGAAGCCAAGTAGGCGAGTTGTCTACGTCCTCTTCGTTAAGCCTATGAATCACCATTTGAACTTCCTATTGTGGTAGTTAATATGAATCGATGAAACTGAGTAGATCTGGAGAGGCTAGACTTCAGACGAGAATGGAAAGAGGAGAAATTTTGCTACACATATGAATTATCGCAGTGACATAAGAAATATAGCTATCATCGCCCACATTGACCATGGTAAGACTACTCTGGTAGACGCCATGCTTAAACAAAGCAGGGTGTTCCGGGATAACCAGAAAGTGGGCGTGTTAATAATGGACCAGGGCGTCCTGGAACGAGAAAAAGGCATTACCATCATGGCTAAGAATACAGCCGTAGTCTACCGGGGAGTAAAAATCAATATCATCGATACTCCAGGCCATGCCGATTTCAGCGGGGAGGTAGAGCGCGTCATAAGTATGGCGGACGGCTGCCTACTTTTAGTGGACTCTATTGAAGGTCCCATGCCCCAGACTAAGTTTGTGCTTCGCAAAGCTCTGGAAAGGGGTCTAAAGCCAATTGTAGTTATTAACAAAATAGACAGGAAAAATTCGCGGATAGCGGAGGTGCTTAGATTCACCGAGAACCTATTCTTGGAATTAGCCAGCAGTGCTGACCAGCTTGATTTCCCGGCACTATATGTCAGTGCCACTGGAGGTACAGCCGTAACTGAGCTGGGGGTGAAAGGCAAGGACATCACTCCCCTCTTCGAATGCATCTTAGAAAAGACACCACCACCGCAAATTGAAACTGGGCCATTTCAAATGATGGTTTCTAACCTAGACTATGACAGCCACAAAGGTAAAATAACTATTGGTAGAATCTGGAGAGGCAAGGTTGCCACCCACGACCCAGTAGTCCGTATAAGTGCCGATGGGAGCATAACTCATTACGAGATAGGTGAGGTATTTACATATCTCGGTCTCAAGCGCCTGGAGGTAGCAGAGGCCGAGGCGGGTGACATAGTAGCTGTGACCGGCCTCGAAGAAGTCAGCATTGGAGATACCATTGCCAGCCCGGAGCGCCCTGAAGCTCTGCCACGCATAGAAGTTGGCGAACCAACGGTGGAGATGACCCTCGGAGTAAACACCGCACCGTTCGCTGGCCGCGAGGGGTACTTTAGTACTACACGCCAGCTGCGGGAGCGACTCTACAAAGAACTGGAGACTAATCTCAGCCTCAGGGTCCAAGATACAGATAGCACAGACACCTTCCTGTTAAAAGGGAGAGGAGAACTGCATCTGGCTATTCTGATCGAGACCCTGCGCCGGGAGGGCTACGAATTTGAGGTCTCCAGGCCAGAAGCTATCACCAAGTTGGTTGACGGCAACCTTTTGGAACCCGTGGAGACCCTTACTATTGATACCAAAGATGAATACGTGGGAGTTCTAACCGAGATGCTGAGCAAACGCCAAGCTCAGCTCACTGATATGCGCAACGATGGCCATGATAACATACGTCTGGAATTCCATATACCTACAAAAGGACTCATTGGTTTCCGCAATGCTTTTCTTACTGCCACCCGTGGCCAAGGAATCATGAATACTACTTTTCTTGGCTATGAGGCTTGGCATGGAGCTATAACTTCGACTCGCAATGGAACACTGGTAGCATCGGAGCAAGGCATAGCTGTCACTTATGGTCTAAATAATGCCCAGGGGCGGGGACTCACCTTTATTGAACCTGGTACACTGGTCTATGAAGGTATGATAGTAGGGATGAATTCACGGCCACAGGACATAGCTATCAACGTGTGCAAAGAAAAGAAGAAGACCAATATGCGTTCGTCTACATCCGACATCGGCATAAAGCTGACTCCTCCTGTGCAACTGAGTTTAGAGCAAGCTATTGATTTTATCAGCAGGGACGAACTGGTTGAGGTGACTCCTAAGAATATCAGGTTGAGGAAGAAATTGCTCGCCCAATCACAACGGCTGAGGGACATCGCCTCTGCCCAGCGGAGCATGAAGCAATAGGCTATGGCTTATTGTCAAGATGTCTTAAGGCTCAAATTGATACCCTTAATTTCCACGCCACCCAAAACTTCAATTTGCATAATGGGATAATAGGCTTTAGGTATTTAAATCATCAACATAGACGAGGAATAGAATATCAAATAGGGATTACTGACAGGAACATTAGAGATTTAAACATATACAGGGTTGAACCCCTCTGAAATGAGAGACAAGGTGACCCAAAGCAAAACGGAAATGAAGCTGCCCCGACATCACCTCAAACTCTTAGTTCATGTGACTCAATCGGGTTATTTCTTTCTGCCATAGTACGCCGATCACTTCGCTTTTCCTTCCATAAGTACAGGTGACTATGGCTATCCCGTATCTGAGGCAGCAAGGATAGCGGCAAGCACCGTGCCTTCATTTCTCAAGGAGCAAGCCACATCCCTTAAATAAAGAAATAGTGTTTGTTCTCTTTGATTCCAGAACCTTCGAAAACTATTGCTCTGCCTTTCAAGAAGCGACGGGTAAGGCTAAGGGCTGAAAAGGGCAGTGACCTCTAAAAAGCCCTCGGAATTTGCCTGGCACGGGATTATACACACGTCATTTCGTCGACGCGAACCGTAGTTTAGATTGCGGACTTATCCCTCTGCAACATGACCCTTGATGCTATAATTAGATTGTATCGACATCGGTCTTGGCAGCAAAACCAGGCACACAAGTACTTCTAAGGAATAACCGCCACAAATAAGTTTGTGGTATTTCCTGCGCGGGAGCAATATAGCCGGGAAGGATGTGTGAGGCGGGGTCCCTGACACAGCTCAGGGCCATTGATTGCGAACTGTCGGCGGAAAGGAGGCTGAAGTGACATTGCCAAAAGGTTTTGTTTGGGGCGCAGGGGCAAGCTCATATCAGATAGAAGGCGCTGCCCATGAAGATGGAAAGGGGCCTTCCGTATGGGACACTTTTTGCCAGAAGGCTGGAAGCATCTGGAACAATCAGTCCGGCGATATCGCATGTGACCATTACCACAGATATGGAGAGGATGTAAACTTGATGAAACAGGTCGGTCTACATGCATATAGGCTGTCCGTCTCCTGGCCCCGCGTCATCCCGGAGGGGACTGGGGCTCTGAATCCCAAAGGACTTGATTTCTACGATAAGCTGACTGATAAACTCCTGGCTGCGGACATTATCCCTTACATCACACTTTTTCACTGGGACTACCCCTATGAACTTTATTGCCGCGGTGGCTGGCTGAACCGGGACAGCTCTGACTGGTTTGCAGAATATGCCAGGGTAGTAGTCGATAAGCTCTCGGAAAGGGTCAAATACTGGATAACACTCAATGAGCCGCAGTGTTTCATCGGTCTGGGACACCAGTTCGGATTCCACGCGCCGGGAGACAAGCTAGAATTTGCCCAGGTTTTGAGGGCAGCTCACAACGCACTGCTGGCTCACGGTAAGGCCGTACAGACGATTCGCGCATATTCCAGGCTTGAATCCCAGATAGGTCTGGCACCTGTAGGGATTATCAACATACCGGCGACAGAAAGCTCCAGGGATGTCGAAGCCGCCAGGCAAGCCATGTTCTCCGTGACCGACAAGACTTGCTGGAACAATACATGGTGGGCCGACCCTGTGTTCTTTGGCCGATATCCCGAAGATGGCTTGAAGCTTTTCGGCACCGACCTTCCTCCAATTAAGGATGAGGACATGAAGACCATTTCCCAGCCCCTGGATTTCTTCGGAGTGAACATTTACTTTGGCCAGAAGACCCGCGCCGGCAAAGAAGGCCAGCCGGAGCTTGTGCCACTCCCCGTCGGTCATCCTGCGACGGCGTTCGGATTTCCGGTATCACCGGAGGCGCTTTACTGGGGACCGCGGTTCTTCTGGGAGAGATACAAGCTCCCCATTACCATCACGGAAAACGGCATGTCCAACGTTGATTGGCCTTCTCTAGACGGCAGGGTTCATGACCCTCAGCGGATTGACTTTCTCCACCGCTACCTCCTGGAGTTAGAAAAGGCGTGTAAAGATGGCATAGAGCTTGGCGGTTACTTCCAGTGGTCAATCCTTGATAACTTCGAATGGACGCAAGGCTACAAGGAGCGTTTCGGACTGGTCTATGTAGATTACCCGACACAGAAGAGGACGCTCAAGGATTCCGCATACTGGTACAAAGAGCTTATTGCCACTAACGGAGCAATTCTCGATAAGCTGTAGCAAAAATCAGGGCGAACCTCGCCTGATCCGCGATGTCAACCTTCCGCCTCCCAAGAGGCGACAGGTAAGCCCAAGACCTGAAAGCGGCAGGGCTACCTAAAACCCCCTGGAATTTCCCCCGCTTGTGATTGCCTAAAAAGCCCTACCGTTTAGGCTTTTGCCATGACTTCTCCGGCACATGCCAAGGGTTGGAGAAACCTCTCGACGGGACACTTGGATAGAGTGCTTAACTCGAACGGAACCGCCAAGCCCGTCTTAGGCACAGTGGCAGTTCCATCTCCTCACCACATGCTAAAGTTTCAGACCTTCAGCTACAGCTCTTCCCAGCTCTTTGTTAGCTTTAGTCAAGTTCTCGATAACCCGTTGCTGGATCGGTTTGTCAATGTGCATAAGATCTGCGATGAGGTTATCCACCAGATGCTCCTGGTCCATCTTACTCAAGGAAAGATATCTCTTCCCAGCCTGTTCGAAATCATTCGTTTTGCTTATCTTCTGGCGAATAACTACTCCCTCAATCCGGTATTCACGCGGGGTACCCTCCTCGAGAGCCTCCCCTGGCATACCACCACCCAGACTACTCGGATCGTAGTTAACCGGACCGCTGAATTTACCAATCTGCATGGCGCCGTCGCGTTGATTGTTGTTAACCTCTACAAGTGGTCGGTTAATGGGAAGTTCCAGGTAGTTCGGCCCCAGCCGATGGCGCTGCGTATCAGCGTATGAGAATGTTCGGCCCTGGAGAAGCTTGTCAGCGGAAAACTCGATTCCGGGAACAATGCTGGCGGGACAGAAAGCCGCCTGTTCCACTTCTACGAAGAAGTTGTCCGGGTTACGGTTGAGCACCATTTTACCCACCGGCATCAGAGGAAACTTGTCCTCCGGCCAGGTCTTCGTGGGGTCCAGCGGGTCGAAATCCTGTTTCAATTCGTCAGCGATATCCATCAACTGGACATTGAGCTCGTACTCAACTTCTTCCCCTCTGGCAATAGCATCGTGAAGATCACGGGTAAGATAGTCAGGGTCAACACCGGCCAGGCGGGTTGCTTCATGACGGTCTAGGTTGTGCACACCCAGTTTTGGTTTCCAATGGTATTTCACATACACCGCTTTACCCTCACCGTTCACCCACACATATGTATTGACACCAAAACCCTCTTGCATGCGGTAACTTTTCGGAGTACCACGGTCAGAAAACAGCCAAATAATCATGTGGGTTGATTCCGGTGTCAGGGATATGAAATCCCAAAAGCGGTTATGTGCCGAAGATGCTGAAGGAATATTAGTATCTGGCGCGCCCTTGAAGGCATGAACCATATCGGGGAACTTAATGGCGTCCCTGATGAAAAATACGGGGAGATTGTTGCCAACCAAATCGTAGTTGCCATCCTCGGTGTAGAACTTGACGGCAAAGCCGCGGGGGTCCCGAACCGTATCCGACGAGCCCCGCCCTCCAGTCACAGTCGAAAACCGCACGAACACGGGGGTCTTTTTACCCGGGTTCTGAAGGAATTTAGCCTTGGTATAGGGCTTCATACTTTTGTAGACCTGAAAGTAGCCATGCGCTCCTGCTCCTTTGGCATGGACAACCCTCTCCGGGATACGTTCCCTGTCAAAATGAGCCATCTTCTCAATAAACTGGACGTCCTGTAACAGTACAGGACCGCGTTCTCCGACGGTCAAAGAGTTCTGGTTGTCAGTTATCGGAACACCTTGATTTGTCGTGAGATGTCTTTTTTTCATGATACCCCCCTTCCACTATTGTATTTGAAAATGCCCTTTCATTCAGAATATGGGTCTCCAACTGACTAAGTCAGTCGTTTATTCTCTGCACTTTGGCCTATCATATCTGAGAATTACTTCACCTGCCTTCGGCTTCCCTTTCCATCTTTTCAAGCCTCGTGTAGTAATCTGGAAATTCATTGAGATGAGCTAAAGCGATTTTCCCGGTCATCATAGCATCATCGTTAGTAACATTGGTATGTGGATCAACCAGACCGTGCTCGAGCTCGACGTCAAGGCCCATCCTGTATTGCTCAACATCGAACTTGCTCCAATCGATACCCAGGGCCTCACCAATTCGTTTTGCTTCTTCAGTAGTGAAGTGCTTTTTGCTTGTCATGTGCGCCCCCTAAATATCTATTCTTAGAATAATCTTAGGCCTTGGTAACAAAGTTGTCAACACTTCATACATGCAGCTAGGAAACTTGACGGAAGCATTGCTAAGATAGAATAGAAACAACAATCCGTTGTCCTATCCGCTGCAACCCGTTCCTGGCAGTGATTTGCATGACCTCTGGATGCGGTCGATCCTGGATAACTTCGAATGGACGCAAGGCTACAAGGAGCGTTTCGGACTCGTCTATGTAGATTACCCGACACAGAAGAGGACGCTCAAGGATTCCGCATACTGGTACAAAGAGCTTATTGCCACTAACGAGCAATTCTCGATAAGCTGTAACGACAATGGGGGAGGACTTTGCCCCGTCCGCAATGTCAACGCCCCGCCTTTCAAGAGGTGACAGGTAAGCCCGAGGCCTGAAAAGGGCAGGGATATCCGAAATCTCCTGGACTCTGCCTTGCACCAGACCGCACAAAGTGTCATTTTGTTCAATATATGGTGTAGCCTCATCCGAATTGTAATCAATCTTCTCTCGTTGGAATTCCATTTGCTAGCGGCTGCTCCGGACAGTTTGGCAAGAATTAACTAACCTGGTGTTCATGAAGCCACTGTAAGAGAACTTCGGGTGATGCTTCACTTTCTGCAATCGCAACAGTTAGTTCAACAATAGATCCATCGAGAAATACTTCTCTCCCATTGGCACGAAGGAACGCCCATGCAATATGAGTCCCGGTTCTCTTATTGCCATCATGGAATACATGTCTCGAAATAATGTGGTGAGCAATTGCAGCGGCCTTTTCTTTCAAGGTCGGATAGATGATGATTCCATGCATAGAAGATTGAATAGCGTCCAGAATATACTCTAATGCATTTAGATTGAGTAGATTATCTGGTTCAATAAACAAACCGCCGAACTCTTCCTCTTTGACCATTCGGCGGTTTACTTCGCAAATCTGCTCTATGGTTGGATACGCTATCTCTTTGCCATAATCTTCCATATCTCTCTATGTTTCACTACGCTCTCATCAAGGAGGGCGCGGTGAGTCAACATATCTATATGACGTCCTCCGGTAACTGGAACAAAATTGATATCACCGGGTACAATTTGTTCCTCTTTAATCTCGTGGAGTTCAACTAGAACACTCGGAGGCTCGAGCGCCAATACAGGGACGTTCAATGGTATAACAGTCCACCCAGATTCTACGAATGTTGTGATATCGGCACTTTCTGTCTGTGGCATCTTCATTGCTCTGCCTCCCTGTACGCATATTCCTCCCCGTGGATGACCTTCTGTTGTACGTAACGGAGTCCTTCTGTACGTGTCACCACCGCTACATCTATTGGCCCACCAACACCTCGAACACCGATAGCTAATCGCTGGGCCACCATTGTTGTACGTATTAGAAACAATGCCAAGTCCACACAATCTTGTAGTGGTAATACTTGATATGGTATTGGATAATGTAAATGCTTCCTTAAAGTTGCATGCAACTTCTCTATTTCTTTGTCGTTGATATTCAACTCTTTGCCAACTATGCTGGTTAACTGAGGGTCGAAACCGTGTACCAAACGACTCGCAATCTCCAGTTGACCACCCCATGTCATGCCAAAGTTCGTTTCACCCGGCTGTTGCTCCTCTGGTTCAGATTCTCCGGGAACCTGAAAAAGGAAGACCCTACCGTAAGCAGCATCCTCATCATATCCCCCGACCACAAAAGCCATAGGTGGCCCAGCATAGTCCTTCGGCACTGACTCTTCCCATCTTTCATTGTAAAACTTTCTCAACTTATGTGCATAATCCTTGACGGTGAGCCGTTTTCCCTGTTGTGCGAGCACCTTTTGCTCGAATTCTGGAATATAACTATGGGCAGTACGAAGGCCGACCACGGCCATCCCATACGTTACTGCACCCACAAAGTTATGAGGACCCACCTGATTAAAGGGGCGGGAAAAGCTCAAAAGCTTAGTCGCATTGTCAAAGTTAACAGGTAAACGCTCGCCACCTGCCCGCTGAGCTTCCAGTGTTACCCTGCTATCTGCGGCTAATACAATGCCCTCTGGGCCTTTTATCACTACACCTAAAGACATTAGAAAACCTCAACTCAACCTAAAACTTTGCAGTTTGACAAATTAGACTGTCTAGAAAAGTATAAGAGAGTAGGCAAGGCATGTCAATGCTAAACCAAACCAATGGCAAAAATAAGGTCAGCTGATTCAAATTCTCGTTTGAACCGGACTGAAGCTATTGTACAAATTGGGCTGTCTTGAAAGTCGGGGGAGTTATCTCTTAACAACCAGTTTTCTCACTGCGTGTCCGAGGCCATGCTCTGAAAACCGGCTACATTTCTATTAAAACTCCCTTACCTCGGTCAAATGCCAGGTGTTCCTTAATCTGCTTGGCTGCTGGCTTAGGATCGGTATAAGACCAGGCAGCGTCAACATTAACCTTATCTCCTACTATAATATTATAGTAGTCAGCATGGCCCTTCCACGGGCATTCGTAGTCTTTCCCACTATCCTGGAGATATTCCTTTTTTACCGACTCCGGTGGGAAATAGACATTTCCTTCGACCGTTTCATAGTCATCACTTTCAGCAAGTACAGTCCCATTCCAGATTGCTTTAGCCATCTGTGCACCCTCCTCATTCTTGAACTCAATATCTTTCCATGCCTGACCTTTCAGCAGGAAAGACCATAATTATTGCACGATATTAACACCTCCACTTCATTGATATCAGTGGCACAAATCACATCCCTTTGTAGCATCATATCAAGATATTACATATTCCGGACTTCTTTTTCTACTTGCCTGATGTGCTCCTGTATGCAGCCAATGATATCTTGGTATAATCAAAACAATACATAATAGATGTGGATAATGAAGGTGAAACTTGTTCTATATTGGCCAAATAAGAAGACTACACAGGGGGTAGCAGGGATTGCAATTTCAGGATGAAAGTGTCGATAGGATAATCCACTACGACTTCAAACCAGGGCTTGAGAGCTTCCTCGCTGAAGTGCTGATTGGACTCCACAAGCCACAAAAGGAATTACCCCCCAAATATTTCTACGATGAACGTGGTTCGCATTTGTTCGAGCGTATCTGCGAACTGAGAGAATACTATATCCCTCGCATAGAGGCATCCATTATGCAGGCTCATATCAGGGAAATGGCCGAACTTATCGGCCCTCAGGTTCTCGTGATTGAATATGGTTGTGGGAATTGTGAGAAGGTGCGCTTTTTGATAGACCGCCTGCACGATCCAGCAGCCTTCATACCAATTGACATCTCCCAGGAGCAGTTGCTACATGTGGCAAAGGAACTCGCCTCAATTTATCCCCGATTACAGGTTCTTCCGGTCTGTGCTGACTATACGAGCAGTTTTGAATTGCCGATTCCAAAGCAATCGAGCAAACGCATAGTCGTTTACTTTCCTGGCTCATCCATTAGTAACTTTGATCCCATTCCTGCGAAACATTTTTTAGAGCACGTTGCTAATACATGTGAGCCGGATGGTGCTCTACTTATCGGCGTAGACCTGAAGAAAGACCCTGCTGTGCTTCATAGTGCCTATAACGATAGCGAGGGGATAACCGCTGCTTTCAACCTCAATCTACTCGAACGAATCAATCGGGAGCTCGACTGTGATTTCCAGCTGGATGGTTTTCAGCACTATGCTTTCTACAATCCCCGAGAAAGCAGGATTGAGATGCATCTTGTCAGTCAGAGAGACCAAGTGGTTCATATAAATAGGGAAACCATTTCCTTTGCCAGAGGCGAAAGCATCTGGACGGAAAATTCATACAAATACAACCTTGATGAGTTCGAGCAGATGGCTGCAGCGGCCGGATTTAGAGTAGAGCGTGTCTGGATGGATGAGCGGCAGTGGTTCAGTGTCCAGTACCTTGTAACAAGGTAAGTCTAGCTCAGTAGCATAAGCGAATCACGGATTACTTACAAGGCATGAGCCGCACCATGTCTTTTTCCTTAAGTACCTGCTCAAGAGCCGACACCGCGTAGTCGATATCTTCCTCCGTCGTATAACGGCTCAAAGAGAACCTCACCGAGCAGTGAGCCTCCTCTTCAGTTCTCCCCATGGCAATAAGAACATGCGTGGGTTCAGGAGAGCCTGACTTGCAGGCCGAGCCCGAAGAGAGTGAGATGCCATGCTGGTCCAAGGCGATGACAATAGATTCACCACGTAGGCCGGGGAGAGTCAGATTAAGCGTATTTGGCAGCCTATTCCCTTGGTGACCGTTCAAAATAGCATTTGGCACCAAATTCCTGATGCCTTCCTCCAATTTGTCTCGGAGGCCACGTATCCGCTCAGAGTCCCGAAGAGTGTATGTGACCAGCTCCGCCGCTTTGCCCAAGCCTACGACGGCCGGAACGTTCTCGGTACCAGCCCGTATTCCGCTCTCCTGTTTGCCCCCGTGAATAAGTGGCTCCAGTTCGATTCCCTTCCTAACATATAAAGCCCCTACGCCCTTTGGGGCATGAAACTTGTGACCGGACAAACTGAGCATATCCACGCCCAGTTCCTGTATATCCACCTTGACCTTACCTACCGCTTGAACTGCATCCGTGTGGAACAGTATGCCTTTTTCACGGCAAATCGAACTTAACTCCTTGATGGGAAGAATAGTGCCCACTTCATTATTAGCCGTCATGATGGAGACGAGGATGGTATCATTGTCTACAGCAATGCGTAGTTTTTCGGGATCCAGCCAAGCATCTACATCTACATCGAGATATGTAACTCTATAGCCATATCTCTCCAAAAACTCACAGGCTCCAAGTACAGCTGGATGTTCGACGGTGGTCGTTATGATGTGATTACCATTATCACGCATAGCAAATGCCGCTCCCTTGATGGCAAGATTGCCAGCCTCAGAGCCACCACCGGTGAAGACGATACGCCGCGGCTGAGCATTTATTAGCATAGCCACCTGGCGACGTGCATTCTCTAAAGCTTCTCGGGCAATCTTGCCCGTCTGATGTATGCTGGAAGGGTTACCAGCATCCGCACTCAGGTATGGCATCATGGCCTCTCGTACTGCATCATCAACCTGCGTTGTGGCATTGTTGTCAAGGTATATGCGACCTTTGAGCTTTATTCGTGCTTCCTGGGCGTCTGCTAAATCCCTTTGATAGTCGAATACCTGTCTATTTACTGAGCAGCGAGTCTCATCAGTACCAGACTCAACCTTTTGTACATCGCACAGGAGCGCCTTGTATACGGGAAAACCAGAGATGCCGTCATAGTTGTTAATATCTGTAAGTTCATTAACATTCCATTCCTGCCATGCTTTGGGGCCGACAGGGGTTCCGCCACCGAACATACATTCAATACATCCTTTAGCAATGTCATCTGTAACTTTAGCCCTAAAAGGCACACTCCCTCTCGGCGTGATTACTCGTACCAGATCGCCGCTTCTAATATCCCTTTTCTCAGCATCTTCAATGTTAATCTCCACTATGGGCTCCGGGGTGTCAGTTACAAGCCCTTCGATGCCGTGGTGTTGAGATCTAAAATCAGTTTGGGGCCTTGCACCGGAGTTAAAAACCAAAGGAAAGCTTCTCACTAATTTAGGACTTCCCTGCGGCCCCTCAGTCGGCTCGATGTATTGCGGTAACGGCTCATAACCGTATTCCTCTAGTATCGTCGACCATATTTCGAACTTTCCTGTTGGAGTGTCAAACCCGGATTTCCCATCCCTTCTTAAACCACCCTTCTGCCATTTCTTATACTCCATAATGGGTGTCGGAATTCTTACCCACCCGCCAGCTGCCTTAACATCCTCCAAGGTATATCCCGAACCTTCCAAGACAAATCGGAGCATTTCTTCTTCAGTCTGAGGAAATAGCTGCCCATATCCGAGATGTCTGGCCAGTTCAGCCATTATGAGGTAATCATTGCGTGCCTCTCCCAGGGGCTCAATTATTCTTTCCCGCAGGCGGAAAATTGGACCGTACGTCATATATGAATAATTTTCGAACATTGTCGTAGCTGGCAGGACTATATCAGCGTACGCCGCATCAGCCGTAAGCTGGCGATCAATACAGACTACGAAGTCAAGTTTGGACAGGGTTTCTCTCCAAATCGGAGTTTGTGGCCATGATGTCAGTAAAGAGGCGCCGTGAATGATGATGGCGCGTGTCCGGTACGGTTGGCTTTTGAGAGCAGAGTCAACCAGTGCGATTGCATGTGCTTCACCACGGTAGCTGGTGTAAACTGGGAACTCGCTGCGACCAATAGCCAGATCCAGGTTTGGGCTATCCAGGTTGCATGAACGATTGATGGGGAATTCACTGTTAAGCATGGTAAGGCCGATACCGCCAGGTACATCGAGTTGATTGGCGAGGGCAAACAGGGTTAGCACTGCTCTGGCCGACTGAACACCGCTGTTGGAGTATTCCAATCCAGTATACATGAGTAGTGAAGCGCCACGGGCCTTGCAGATGCCTCGGGCAAGGTCTCGAATCGTACCTGCCGGAACCCATGTGATATTCTGCACTACTTCCGGCTGAAAGTGCTGAACGTAGGTCTTCAGCTCATCAAAACCGTAACACCAGTTATCGGCGAAATCCTCATCATACAAATCTTCTTCTATCATCACTTCTATCATGCTTAAGGCTAAGGCACCATCGGTACCAGGCCGAATGGGGATCCATTGAGCATTGGCACGTATTGCTGTTTCGGTACGGCGGGGGTCAATTACAACAATCTTTGCGCCACGCTCGGCTGCTGCCTCCAGCCTTTGCATGTCTGCGGGTGGTGAATCTGTGGCAGGATTCGTGCCCCATACCACAACTATCTCCGCATTCTCTATATCGGTGAACATATTCATTTGCATTCGTCCCATGGTCACATGGGGAGCAATCATATGAAGAGATACGTAACATAAAGCACCCACTCCCATCGTGTTCGGAGATCCAAACGGAAATAAAATGTTGGATGCCGAAGATACAACTACGCCTTTCGGTTGGTAAAGATCACACAATGACAACTCTTGAGCTCCACGCCCCGTATATATAGATACTGCCTCGGGCCCAGATTCTTGCTTGATTTTTAAAAGACTCCTGGCAATGAGTTCATATGCTTCTTCCCAGCTAACACGTTTGAAACCGTATGAACCCTTGTCCCCTGCGCGCTTCAAGGGATATCTGAGTCGGTGTCTGGAATAGACTATCTCTGGCGCGTGCTTAGCACGCCGACAAATCATACCTAGTGTATGAGAACTATCAGCCCTGATATCAACTAGCTTACCGTTGGCAAACCCAACCTCCACCCAGCACCCAGCCGGACATATGCCACAGAGCCCCTTTCGCCACTCTACTCTCGACTCACGTTCCTTCAATCTGTTCATGACTGATCCTGCCAATCATTGAAGCGCTTTGGTGCATGGGAATTAAGCCTTCCTTCACCTTCGGGTTTTAAGCTAAGTATCTCAACTATTTCGGCCTCTGAGCAATCTCTGGCTATAATTGCTAGAGGGTTAAGGTAAAGGCAAGCTCAAAAGTTGTATCTATTGTCACCTCCGCTCCACCAACATGGTTCCTGAATAACTTCCCTCGAAGGCAAGGAGTTACCTTTTAACAACCAGTTTTCTTACTGCCTGTCCGAGGCCATCGAGTGTAAGCTCAAACATGGGAAAGAGCTTCCCAACCAGGTGAACAGTGGGATGATTCCAGTAATATGGCTCCTCTGGATTTAGCCAAACACAGTGGGTAAAATGTTCCGCAATCTGCTTCAGCCGTATCACCCCCGGAGTATCATTACGCTCATAGTAACGAATGGCTCCATACTTCTCCGTTAGTTCTTGCATCGCCATTCTGGCGTCCCCGACCAATATCACTTTATAGTCTGGCTCCAGAATATGCAATAGATGGTCAGTGCTCACCCATTCCTGCCTCTCAATATCCTGAAAAAGGTAATCGTATATGCAGTTGTGAAAATAGAAGTATTGGAAATCCTTGAAATGAGTACTGGAATGAGCGGCAGAGAATAGCTGGCTGCACAGGTCGGCAAAAGGAAACATAGAGCCGCCAACATCCATCAATAGAAGCACTTTCACAGCGTTCTTCCTGCTTCTTGTCCATACCATCTCAATCTCGCCGGCATTTTTACAGGTAACGTCAATCGTTCTTTCTAAATCCAGCTCATCCTCAGGACCGATTCGTGTCAACTGCCGTAGCCCTCTGAGCGCCACCTTAATCTGGCGAACATCGAGAATCAGGTCACTACGATAGTTTTGGAACCTTCTCTCCTGAGCAATTTGTATGGCGTGCCTACCTCCTGATTCGCCACCGACTCTGATGCCAGAGGGATGGTATCCCGAATGTCCAAAGGGAGACGTGCCCCCTCTGCCAATCCAGTGACTACCTCCATCATGCTGCTCTGTTTGCTCCTTGAGTCTCTTTTCAAACTCCTTTAACAGCTCATCGAAATCCATACTGTCAAATAGAGCTCGTTCTTCTTCAGTAAGTGTCATCCGGTTAATAGGGTCTTTGAGCCATTCCATAATTTGCTCTGAAATCTCCGCCGGAGTTTCTATCCCCTTGAAATACTCCTGGAAAGCGACATCATAGTGGTCGTAGTAAGCTTCACTCTTGACCAATATTGCTCTCGCCAGATAATAAAATTCGTCCAGATCGGAGATGTAACCTCTGGAAAGGGCTTCCAGCAGTGTCATCCACTCGGTAATCGAGACAGGCACCTTCCTACTTTTTAGGGTATAGAAGAAATCAGTGAACATACAAGCCTCTTACTTGTTATCAATGTGACATTCTATAGACATCAATGTTCTTGCCATAAGATTTCCTGCCCATGCGTGCCATGAAATAATCATAGTCTGTTTCTTTCTTCAGCAGGGTGCCAACAAAAGGTATCTCGCTTGAAATCCTGTCATGGGGTATGCCTCCAGCAATTAGAGCATGAATCCAGTCTATGAGCTCGCTTGTCGATGGCTTCTTTCTTAAATCGTCAATCTCTCTGAGCTTGTAAAAGGTCTTTAGGGCTTCACGGAGAAGGGTATCCTTAATATCCGGGAAGTGCACCCTGGTGATTTCTTCCATCAGTTCTGAATTGGGGAATTCAATATAGTGGAATATGCAACGCCGCAGGAAAGCGTCAGGAAGTTCCTTTTCGGCATTGCTGGTGATAACTACTATAGGTCGGTGGATGGCAGTGACGGTCTCATTGGTCTCTGGAATGTAGAAGCTCATTTCATCCAGTTCATTGAGGAGGTCATTGGGAAACTCAATGTCAGCTTTATCTACCTCGTCAATGAGGAGCACCACCTGCTCTGGAGAAATGAAGGCCTGCCCTAATTTGCCTAGCTTGATATATTGTTTGATGTCAGAGACATCCCTATCGCCGAAGCGACTGTCATTGAGCCTCTGTACGGTATCATAAACATATAGCCCCTCTTGAGCCTTGGTTGTTGATTTTATGTTCCATATAACCAGCTTTTTCTCCAGCCCATGAGCAATGCTGTGGGCAAGCAGAGTTTTCCCTGTTCCCGGCTCGCCCCTGATCAATAAAGGCCTTTCTAGAGCTATGGTTACATTAACAGCATTCTTCAACGGCTCAGAAATAACATAATCAGGCGAGCCACTAAATCGGTCAAAACCATCACTATTCGCCATTCGATTACCTCCTCAAAAATTGCTTTACTTGGGATGCTTAATTTGCCTTTGACATGTGAAGGAAACTGCCCTTGAAGGCATAAAAAAAGGCACCATTTCTGCCGCAAGGAATCAATTATAAAGAAGAATGAGAGCTAAAATCAAATAAAGCTGAAGCTGAGAGGATAAATTCAGGTAGACGAAGAGCAAGAAAGTTCAACAGGAACATGAAGGGTTAGAAATCCATCGAACAGATGCGCTCCCTTTCACCGGGAGAAGAATTAGAAAGCGTTTTGCGGTTAACCGGCATCACCGCAGCATAGCTACATAGCTGTCCAGGGTCACGCCTAGGGACTCCGCCACAGGTTTGCATTTAGCCTTAAGGCAATAGAAAACCCTCCCTGCAGAGGGAAGCTCGGATAAAGCCTCATAGTGCCCCATTCCTTTGGCGAATATAAGGTCAGCTGACTCAAATTCTCGTTTGAACCGGGCTGAAGCCAGGGAAAAAACCACTCCTGGCGAGGCTACACCCGTAGTCATTACTTTCCCAAACTCGCCTTCCAGGCCAGCCCCCCTGATATCTTGCAGAGTAACGTCGTTCTGAACAGGTGAGGGCTTGACCACATAGATAACAGAGGTAAATTGTTTCATCCAGTTAACCAGAGGCAGGTCGAAGTAGACCTCGCCGGCATTGTCAGCCAGATATAGAACCTTGCCGGCACATTTTAGCCTTGCCTCAAATTGCTCCGAGTCATCTACAGCAAAACTTACAGAATTCCTGATGTCCTCTTTAATAGAACCAGGCTCCCTGAAGAAATCGATAGCATTCGCCGCTGCGGCCAGCTTAAGGCAACTCCAAAAATCATCTCCATATCGGGGCCTCAGCTCAGGATATAATTCCCTGGCGAGCGTCATCTCCCTCTCCTTCATTGTCCTGTAAGGGTCAGGATTGTGGGTCACCTCTCTTACCACCTTGTGAATCCTGGTGGCAATCACAATAGATAATTGGCTATAAGAGAACGCACTATCCAATATCTTCGTCGCTTCCTCTGTTGCCCTCTGCTTCAGTGAAGCATCATCCGTAGCCAGGTCAGCAGCTTGACAAAGCAATCTTCGCAGGCATTCATAACAATCCGGTGCCAGTTTCATTCCAGCTCCCTTGACTCAAATTTGAACAGCTTAACACCCTCGAGTCATTCCGAGCCCTTCACCCTCCGTCACCCTGAAGCCTTCCCTCCTCACTTCGTTCAGGGCCAGGATAACAACTAGAGCCTCAAATTTGAGCAGCTTCTATTGCTGTATTATAATAGTATTAGCTATGTTTGAGAAACTGGAACTAATACAAAAGCGCTATGACGAGCTAAGCCAACTCCTGGCTCAAGCAGAGATAGTTAGTGATCCCACGCAGCTTCAAGAGCTGGGCAAGGAGAAGGCTGAGCTCGAAGATATTGTTGACAAATACCAGGAATATAAAGCCAAGGGAAAAGAGCTAACCGAGCTTGAAGCTCTACTTAATTCCCATGCCGAAGCAGAAATGACAGCTTTAATCAATGAGGAGGTAAGCAAACTCAAACAGCAGCAAGATGACCTCCTTGGCCGACTCAAGCTCTCTCTGATACCCAAAGACCCAACCAAGGACAGAGATGTCATTGTTGAGATAAGAGCTGGTACAGGTGGTGAGGAGGCAAGCCTCTTTGCCGCAGACTTATTCCGCATGTACAGCCGATATGCCCAGGCCAAGGGCTGGCAGGCAGGAATCATCGATAGCAGTCAAAGTGAACGCGGAGGTTTCAAGGAGCTAATATTCGAAATCAAGGGTAAAGGCGCTTTTAACCGCCTTAAGCACGAGCGGGGTGTCCATCGAGTGCAAAGGGTACCAATCACCGAAGCCTCGGGACGACTTCATACCTCGACAGCTACGGTAGCGGTCCTGCCTGAGGCAGAAGAGATTGAGCTCAACATCAATCCTGATGACCTCAAAATGGAATTCTTCCATAGCGGGGGGGCTGGAGGGCAAAATGTAAATAAGGTGACTACGGCGGTCCGACTTACGCACTTACCTACAGGCATCATGGCCGTCTGCCAAGATGAAAGGTCCCAACTAAGAAACAGGATGAAGGCCATGGCGGTGCTTCGGGCCAGGCTGCTTGACCTGGAACAACGGAAACAATCTGAAAGTATAGACAAAGATCGGCGGATGCAAGTGGGCAGCGGCCAACGGGCGGAAAAGATTCGCACCTACAATTTCCCCCAGAACCGGGTTACCGACCACAGAATCAGCTCAAGTTTTCACAACCTTCAGCAGGTTTTAGATGGAGAGCTGGACGAAATCATTGACGCCCTGTTCAGCAAAGAGCAGGTCGAACAATTAGAAGCGGCCTTTACATGATTTTAAGCGAAGCCTTACAATCGGCTACCCAAACATTGCTCGGGGCAAGAATTGCTGACGCCTTCGTTGAGGCTGAGCTTTTGCTGGGCCATGTCCTGAGAATGTCTAAAACACAGCTTCACACGAAGCCAGAGAGGGGCTTAAGTTCAGCAGAAACGGAGCATCTAAGGCATCTTGTCCAGCGCCGCCTTAATCACGAGCCTAGTGCTTATCTTTTAGGGCACTGCGAATTTTACGGAATCGACTTCTATATTAATTATCATACTTTCATTCCCCGGCCGGAAACAGAACTTCTAGTGGAAAAAACTGTGGAACTTGCCCACCACATTTCCCACCTGGAAAAGCAAATTACCATAGCCGACATCGGCACGGGCTGCGGAGCTATTGCCATCAGCCTTGCCCTGGCATTGCCACAAGCCAAAATCTATGCCACGGATATTTCAGCTTCAGCTCTACAGGTAGCCGAGATGAACTGCCGGCGCCACGCAGTTACCGATCGGGTCAAACTTCTACAGGGGAATTTGCTTGAGCCATTGCCACAACCCATAGATATGATAGTAGCCAACTTGCCTTATATCAAAATTTGTGAATTTAAGGATTTGAGCCCAGAGATAATAAATTTTGAGCCAACGATAGCCCTGGCCGGTGGTAAAAATGGCCTGGGCAAAATACGACAAATGTTGGAACAAATGCCTGGAAAACTTGACTATGGAGCCTGTTTCCTTTTGGAAATAGGGCAAGGACAAGGCAAAATAGCGACTTCTCTAGTAAATAGCTACTTCCCACAGGCCAGTATCGAGCTGATTTCCGACCTAGGCGGTATCGACAGAGTGGTGAAGGTCATATTATAGGAAGGTATGAGATGATAGAAGAGATAGAAAGGTTAGCCAAGCTTATCATAGAATCCAAAAATATCGTCGTGTTTACAGGCGCCGGCATAAGCACTGAGTCCGGTATACCCGACTTCCGCAGCCCGGGAGGAATCTGGAGCAAATATGACCCTGAGAACTTCACCATTCAGAAGTTCCTCAGCAGCCCGTCGGCTCGTAGGGATCTTTGGAAGATGTCCGCCGAAAGCGGACTTCTCACCGAAGCCGAGCCAAATCCCGCCCATTATGCCATCGCCGAACTCTACCAATTGGGCAAATTAGATTGCGTCGTTACTCAAAATGTCGATAACCTTCATCAAAAGGCAGGAGTCCCCGAAGATAGGGTATTTGAGCTTCACGGTAATATGCGTTGGGTGGTGTGCCTAAGCTGCCGTAAACGCCTCCCCCTGCCAGAAGTACTCCAAAAAATAAATGAGGGAGTCGAAGTTCCCGACTGCCCTGATTGTCATGGCATCCTGAAGCCAGATGGAGTGTTCTTCGGTGAAGCATTACCACAGGATAAGTTAACAGAAGCTACTTACCGCTCGCAGAAATGTGACCTCTTTATCGTTATTGGTTCCACACTTATCGTCTATCCTGCCGCTTATGTGCCGACATACGCTATAAGTGCTGGTGCTAAATTAGCTATCGTCAATCTGACTCCAACCCCACTCGACCGTCATGCCACGGTGCTCATCCAGGGCAAGGCTGGCGAAATAATGTCCAAGGTGGTGGAAAGGGTAAGGCTTTCCTAGTTATCAGGTTTCAGCCAAACCAGCGGCTGAATGCTCCTTTCTTCTGCCTAGCTCACTATTTTTTGGATACGCTTGATATCTAATGCCTTGCCAGTGCTTTCATCCACCTCGAGCAGAATCGCATCGAACTGGACTTTTCCCTTTCCCACCGATAAACGACTAGGTATCTGAGTAAGGAAGCGGTTGATTACAGAATCTGGGTCATCCCCGATAACCGATTCTACAGGACCAACCATGCCTATGTCTGTGACATAAGCTGTGCCACCGGGCAGTATGTGAGCATCAATAGTACCCACATGGGTATGGGTACCCAACACAGCGCTGACTCGTCCATCAAGGTATCTACCCATTGCCACTTTTTCTGAAGTTGCCTCAGCATGAAAGTCAACAATAATAGGGATTGATTTACCTGCAAACTCTGCCAATAGCTGGTCCATGGCTCGAAAGGGGCAATCAAAATGATTTATGAAAACACGCCCAATGAGGTTAACTATCAGGACATTATTATTAAACAAATAGCCCCGACCAGGATTTGTCGGAGGGTAGTTCAACGGGCGGAGCAGAGCGAGTTCACTATCTAAATAGGGAATGATCTCCTTGTGAGCCCAAATATGATTACCTGAGGTTATGACGTCAATACCAGCATCGAAAAGCTCCCGTGCCGTACTTAGCGTCAGCCCTATCCCACCAGCAGCATTCTCGCCATTCCCCACTACCAGGTCAATATCATATTCATGACACAAGCTTGGTAGGATTTCTCCAACCGCCTTCCTACCAGGCTTGCCGATGATATCGCCAATACCTAATAACTTCAATTCTACTTGGCGTAATCTATCGCTGTGGTCTCCCTTATCACTACTACTTTTATCTGGCCAGGATAGGTCATGCTCTCTTCTATTCTCTTAGAAATATCCCGAGCTAATCTTACCGCTCCTAAATCATCCACCTTATCTGGTTTTACCAAGACGCGTACTTCACGCCCAGCTTGAATAGCAAAGGACTTTTCTACGCCGGAAAAACCGCCAGCTATGTCCTCTAACTCCTTAACGCGCTTTATATATTGCTCCAGAGATTCACGTCTTGCACCAGGCCGCGAACCGCTTATAGCATCGGCAGCAGCAACAATAAAGCCCATAACACTACTAGTCGCGGCCTCGCCATGATGTTCAGCAATGGCTTGAACCACGGTCTGATTTTTATCCCACTGCTTGACCAGGTCAGCGCCTATAAAGGCATGAGGACCCTCCGTTTGATAATCTACCGCCTTTCCAATATCATGGAGCAGCCCGGCCTTCCGGGCCACGTTGACATTAACCCCAATCTCGCCAGCCAACATTCCCGCCAGATGAGAAACTTCAAGACTGTGAAGTAAAACATTCTGACCATAACTGCTACGAAATTTAAGCTGACCGAGTAACTTGATCAGTTCAGGATGTAATCCTGGCACCCCAGCTTCGTAAGCAGCCCGCTCACCTTCACTACGGACAGTGGCTTCAACCTCTGTTTTAGTTTTGTCCACTATCTCCTTAATCCGAGCTGGATGAATGCGCCCATCAAGGATAAGTTTGCTTAAGGCAAGGCGAGCTACTTCACGCCTCACGGGGTCAAAGCTGGAGATAGTGACTGCTTCGGGAGTATCATCAATGATAAGATCAACGCCAGTAGCTTGCTCCAAGGCTCGGATATTGCGCCCCTCACGCCCGATAAGTCGCCCCTTCATCTCGTCACTAGGTAGGGGAACAGCGGATATTGTGGTTTCCGAAACAACATCAGTAGCACACCTTTGAATAGCAGTAGCTAAAATTTCCCGAACCTTCTCATCAGCCTCTTCCTTTATCTGAGCCTCCCACACCCTGACCTTTTGTGAGGCCTCCTCTTCAACCTCTTGTTTTAGGGCTTGAAACAGAAGCTCTTTTGCTTCTTGACTAGATGTGCCAGAAATAGATTCTAACTTTGCCAGCTGCTTTTCTCTTACTACCTTGAGTTCAGCTGTTATCTTCTCAACATCTTTTTTCGCGTTCTCTAAATCATGGTCACGCCGCTCTATAGACTCTATCTTCCGTTCTAGCGCCTCTTCTTTCTGGCCAACGCGCTTTTCTATCCGTTGTATTTCAAGGCGACGTTCCTTATTCTCTGCCTCAGCGGCGTTGCTAACCTTGATAGCTTCTTCTCTAGCTGCATGGAGTACCTCATTATGCTTGGTTGTTGCCTCATCTAATAACCTCTCCGCTTCTTTTCTCGTGTTTCGAATCTGTTGATTGGCTATTATCTGCCTGGCAAAATACCCAACAACGCCTCCCAGGACAAGAGCGAGACCGCTCATCACTAATGCATAGTCCATTTTCCCTCTTTATTTCGTTGTTATAATAAAAACAAAACATTACACATTAATAATAACCTTTTGTCGGGTTAGCGTCAACTGCAACTAAAAAGACACAGTTTCGTTGAACTAGAAATGTAATAATCTTAATGCCAGAGAGCTAACGAAGATTTGCAACAATTTGCGGTGGGAACAGCACTTTAACAACTGGACAGTGGAAGGAAGCAAAATTTCTGAACAATCAACAACAGACTGTTTACGTCTATTGACCGACCTGGGAATCACTAAGCTGTTTACTTAAGACTCCTTAGAAAGGAGGTGATTCAGCCGCACGTTCCCGTACGGCTGCCTTGTTACGACTTCGTCACAGTCACCAACCCCACCTTAGGCAACTGCCTCTTGTTAATCACAAGTTAGCCTGTTGACTTCAGGTGTTGCCAGCTCCCACGGCGTGACGGGCGGTGTGTACAAGGCCCGAGAACGTATTCACCGCAGTTTAGCTGACCTGCGGTTACTAGCAGCTCCAACTTCATGCAGGCGATTTCAGCCTGCAATCCGAACTGAGGATGATTTTCGGGGATTAGCTCCGGATTGCTCCTTGGCAACCCTCTGTATCACCCATTGTAGCGTGTGTGTAGCCCAGGGCATAAAGGCCATGCTGACTTGACGTCATCCTTTCCTTCCTCCTTGCTGTACAAGGCAGTCTCCTATGAGAATTTAACATAGGACAAGGGTTGCGCTCGTTGCGGGACTTAACCCAACACCTCACGGCACGAGCTGACGACAGCCATGCAGCACCTGTGACAGCTCCTGACTGGATACAGGTCGTCCTCCTTTCGGATTCCTACTTCTGACATGTCAAGCCCTGGTAAGGTTCTTCGTGTAGCATCGAATTAAACCACACGCTCCGCTGCTTGTGCGGGCCCCCGTCAATTCCTTTGAGTTTTAGCCTTGCGGCCGTACTCCCCAGGCGGGA
>Ga0180432_10001875_pt1 | contig 32416 bp, 25 predicted proteins | sample SS_ome_10_FD_132414 | JGI IMG/M metagenome (GOLD analysis project Ga0180432, IMG submission 132414) | Hypersaline lake sediment archaeal communities from the Salton Sea, California, USA - SS_1_MS_2 metaG | ecosystem: Environmental > Aquatic > Non-marine Saline and Alkaline > Hypersaline >...
AAAACAAGGCAACCGAACATGCTTCACCTGAGACAAGGCTTGCCTGCGGCAGGCAGGGATTTAAATCCCTTGTCTGTCGTAACTTTAGATATACCGGTGTTAAGCAAACCATTATTTTTGCAAAAAGCTCAACTCAACTCGTTTTTCCCGACAAAAACAACTCCTCAAGCGTATAAACCCGGAGTTTTTCAATATCTTGAGCATTTTCGGCCAAATGCCGGGCGCAAAGCTCGCACGTGGTGACAAGGATGTTCGCGCCCGTTGCGACGATCTCGTCGATGCGGTCCCGGGCGACCTTGCGAGCCACATCGGGTTCCACCTCGAGCAATCCTCCTCCCGCGCCGCAGCAGGATGCGGTATCCTTTTCGCGCTCGAGCCCGACGAGTTCTCCGCCCATATTACGGATAATATCCCTCGGCGGTTCCCACACATCGGGGCCGCGCCCCATACGGCACGGGTCGTGGAAAACCACCTTCGCGCCTTCCAATAGCTTCCCGGGCGGCGGCCCGGTTTCGTATATCAAGTCTGCCGCGAGTTTAACCGACATTTCGGGCAGCGCACCTCGAAGCGTAGCGGCGCATATCGGGCAGGCGGTTACAATCCCGGAAGCGCCCGAAGCGCGAATACGCTCAAGCACGGGCGCTGCGTCATAATCCAGGCCCATCTCGACAGGTAACCCGCCGCAACAATCTTCCTCAACAGTCATGAAATCGACACCGAGTTCTTCGAGAAGTTTCCTCGTTATGTCCGTCTCCCATACAGCCTGGCGGCACCCGCGCCAGTAGAGCAATTGCGCCGCGTCGGGCCGGTCGGACGGAGCGACCTTGCCGAAAACGCCATTGCCCCCCTCGAGGTTCACAATAGCTTCCCGGTAAAAAGCCGGCAGGTTTTCCGGCACGGTAAGGCGACTCTTGCGGCGCAGGTACGTAATCATCTCCACCACCGGAACTTGCTCCGGGCAAATGCGGTCGCAAGCGCCGCACAGCGTACTTAAAAACGGATCGGGCCAGGCGCCCGACTCGGTGAGGTCGCGGCTGAGGCTACAGGCAACGTCCGCAGGGCCCGCGAAACGTGTCGAGCCGACGGCGTTCAATACCGGGCAGACAGGATCGCACAACCCGCAGGCTATACAGCGGGAATAGGCGGGGTGTCGATCTCTTTCCTCGGCGGTCAGGGAAACGATGCGGTCTTCGCGGTAATATTCGATAAATTCCTCAAGACCGGGACTTTTACGCCTTAATACGTATTTCCGCAATAAATGCAGAAAAAACTCCCAGCCGAGATAAACTATCGAGGTAAGAACCTTTTTATCAAGCATGACAATTTAACTTTCGATGCAAGAATGATGATATAGCCCCCATGTTTAGGTGTAAAGTCCGCCTTTCGGGGGAATTTTATGGATACTATTAGGACTAACGGGTGCCACGGGCCCAGACGGGTCTGCAGGACACGCGAAGCTTGCCCGTGCTCTTCCTATCAAACAAAATATCCAAGGGATATGCACGGATAAGTCCCTTGCGGGACGTATCCGTGGCACCCCACAATGGAATATCTGAAGGTCGTGCACGGATAAGCCTTCGGCGTATCCGTGGCACCCGATGTGTTGCGACATATAGCGGTATGTGTTACATATCAAACGCTAAAAAACAATCAAGCCGAAGAGGAGAGGAAAAATGAGGGTTAAGTGCCTTTTAGTACTGTTCATATCCGTGGCTTTCACGGTTTTGGTTGCTTCCTGTTCAGGCGTCGCCAAGGGGGCTTACACAATCAGCTATTCCATTACTCAGGAATTTCCAATCAGAGAAAGAACTCCTCTTACACTTGGTGTTTTTGACTTTACCGATTCGCGAAAGAGAATTGTGACCTACAAGGGGGAATTTGCCCCGGGACCAAAGTGGACAATTCGTGAGGCCGACTTCGCAGAACCGATTCCAAAAAGGATTAAAGAACTATTTATAAGAGATTTAAATAACTTGGGTATTTTCAAAGAAGTGAAAAATATTCCCGGTAAATGTCCAACCAACCCATCGGAAATCTCAACGATTGCCATCGAAAAAGGATTTGACCTCCTCCTATGTGCCGAAATAAGTGATTTCTGGATGCATGATGCATCAAACCCGATTACTTATGTGGCTGCTTTTACAGGAATAGGATTGGCTTTAATTTTTCAACCAATTATTCCCACGAGTTTCAGGAAAGGGCACACTGAAATTTCTTATAAATTGATTCAGTCAAACAACGGAAATATTATCTGGAAATTTAAAGCTGAAGGTAAGAAAAGAACGGTAGGATTGGGAATTTATTACGGCGCATTTTGGGACATGGGAGACCTGTATACCAAGCTCTTATATACCTCTTTGGAAAAAGCACAAACAAGCGCTTTGACCGGTATAAATCAATTTTTTTCCGCACAAAGTCCCACCAATATCGCTTTGATGCGCATCACAACCAAATCGATAACTTCCATGATGGCGGATACGAAGAAGACATATCTTGGTGTTCACGAGATAAAGATTCGTCAGGGAATTTCACCTGCGAGCGCGCCGATGTTGACGGATGCGATCCGTGACGCCTGCGTCCGGTCGGGGAGGTATAACGTTCTTGATCGGGACAATATGGAGGCGATGTTGACGGAGATCGGCTTCCAGCAGACGGGATGCACGGACTCGGCCTGCATAGTTCAGATGGGGCGGCAATTGGGCGTAAAAAAGATGCTCACCGGCAGCGTCGGGCGTATAAAGAACACGATTGTGCTGACGTTGATGTTGATCGATGTCGAGACCGGGAAGATAGAAAAGAGCACGATGTATCGTTGCAGAGGTTGCAGCGAAGAGGATATGATTTTCAAGATGGACGAAGCTCTGAAGCCTTTGTTCCGATAGAATTGATTTTAGGTATAAACGAATCCAATGGAGCAGAAGAACTGTATTCCGGTGGAAAGTTTCTTCTCCTTTTATTATTATCTGAGCAAACCAATGTTTTTTTCGCGAGGTGGAGATGTTTTACTCGAAGTCCTTCATACCGACGCTGAAGGAAGACCCGGCGGACGCGGAACTGATAAGCCATCGGTTTATGGTTCGCGCCGGAATGATACGTAAACTCGCAGCCGGCATATACAACTACCTGCCGCTGGGGATGGAGGTGCTTCGGAATGTCGAGCGCATTGTGCGCGAGGAGATGAACCGTGCCGGCGCCATCGAGCTTGTCATGCCCGCCATCCAACCGAGAGAGCTGTGGGAAGAGACCGGTCGATGGGATGTTATGGGCAAGGAACTTTTGCGCATCAAAGATCGCAATGACCGGAACTTTTGTTTCGGGCCTACCCACGAGGAGGTTATAACCGACATCGTGCGGCATGAAATCCGATCCTACCGGCAGTTGCCGATCAACCTCTACCAGATACAGACCAAGTTTCGAGACGAAATCCGCCCGCGATTCGGATTGATGCGAGGCCGCGAGTTTATAATGAAAGACGCCTACAGCTTCGACGCCGACGAGGCGGGCGCCGAGAAGAGCTACCGCGCCATGTATGACGCTTACTGCCGCATTTTTTCGAGATGCGGATTGCGGTATCGCGCCGTCGAGGCCGATACGGGCGCGATAGGCGGCAGTTTCAGCCACGAGTTCATGGTGCTGGCGGATTCCGGCGAGGATATGGTGTTATCCTGCAAGAAATGCGATTACGCCGCAAACGCCGAGTTGGCGGAAATTGCGGCGCCGGAGGCCGAACCTCCATCACCCGATGTCTCCGCGATGGGAGATTTCAAGCGCGTCGAAACTCCGAACATGCGTACGGTCGAGGAAGTGACCGGCTTTCTCGGCGTGACGCCCGATCTGTTGATAAAGACCATCGTGATGCTCGTTGATTCCAAGCCGGTGGCGGCGCTGGTGCGCGGCGATCATGAGGTCAACCCTATCAAAGTACGCAATGCGCTTGGGGCCGGGGCGGTCGAAATGGCCGATGCGGCGACTGTCGAGGATGTAACCAATGCGCCCGTCGGTTTTGCCGGCCCTCACGGCCTGAACATCAAAATAATAGCCGACCATGCGATCCGAAGTATGACCGACGCCGTGGTGGGCGCAAACGCCGCCGACGCGCACATGACCGGCGCAAATATAGGACGCGATTTCAATGTCGATATATACGCCGATATACGGCAGGCCGAGGCGGGAGACAGGTGCCCCCGCTGCAATGGGACGTTTGACGAATATCGCGGTATCGAGGTCGGGCATGTTTTCATGCTTGGAACGAAATACTCAAAGGCGATGAACGCAACGTTCCTCGATGCGGACGGCAAAGACAGGCCTTTTATTATGGGTTGCTACGGTATAGGCATAGGCCGTACGGCGGCGGCGGCAGTAGAGCAGTATCATGACGAGAAGGGGATAATCTGGCCGAAATTGTTAACGCCTTTCCACGTATACATACTTCCGGTTAACGTGAAGAATGAGGAAATAAACGAGGCGGCTACCAAAATGCACGATGAGCTTGAAGACGCCGGCTTCAAGGTACTGTTGGACGACCGCAACGAACGCGCGGGGGTGAAGTTCGCCGATGCGGACCTGCTGGGGATACCGATCAGGATTACGATCGGCTCGAAGCATTTGGGGCAAGGCAACGTCGAGTTGAAGGAACGCACATCAAAGGATATCGAGATTGTGCCTCTTGGAGATGTTTTAGCCGAAGTGCGGCGATTCTACACGGAGGACGGCTGAAAAAAGTGTGAAGTATGAGAAAACTTCGCACTCATCGACTTCACTCAGGACAAGTTTATAACTTAGCACTTAGAACTTCGCACTTCTTTATTGTCTTGCTTGTTGAACAAAACGTGAACTGCGATTAAATTCACAACCGGAGGTCATTATGGAAGAGCGGCGATTATACCCCCGAGTGTCACTTGTGGTTAAGGTTACCAACCGGTCGACCAGGGAGTTTCATTTTTTCTATTCGAGCGATGTCAGCCTGGGAGGAATTTTCCTCGAGACGCGAGAGCCGTATGACGTCGGTACGAACGTGGAACTGGACTTTTTTATACCTTTCAGAGATAAGAAAGAACGCGTTGTGACGTTGGGAGAAGTTGCGCGTACTGTGAGGTATCGTGAAGACGATGAAGATACGGTACCGGGAATGGGCGTGAAGTTTGGAGAATTGGAGCCTGAGATCGTGGCGGTTATTTCTCGTTACGTTCGTGAAGGGGCGGACGCTTCTTCGGAAGAGGGGTAAAATAATTGGAATATGCGAAGCTGAACCGAATGGCGTTCGCTCTTGCCGCCGGAATATTCTGGGGCGCGGGCATATTTTTCACCACTTGAATAAAGCAGGTTTGGGAACGTGATGGTTAATGCCGTCAGGGAAGGACTTCTTTTACGACGGCGAGCAACGAATCGCTGTCGAAAGGTTTGGCCAGGTATCTGTCGGCCCCGACTTCTTTGCCGACCATTTGGTCGAACTCGCTGTCGCGAACGGTGAGCATGATAATTTTGATGTTTTTTGTTTCGGGCGCTTCTCTTAAATCCGCACACACATCTATCCCGTCACGCTTGGGCATGTTGAGATCGAGTATTACCAGGTCTGGTCGGAGTTGGAAGGCTTTTTGAGTGCCCTCCTCACCGTCGGCGGCCTGCTCGACCTTATACCCCGCATCCTCCAGGGCGTCGGACACTATCTCCCGAACGGTGGGAGAATCGTCAACGACTAAAACTGTTTCTCCAGCCATTTTTACCTCTTCTTATCATATATCACGATAGCGCCTCAGTTGCAATAGTCACTGTTTTGCGCGCCGCGCCGATATGAAATATCCCGCCGCCGCAAGTATGAAGACCGGCACGCTTATAAGCTGGGAAGTGCTGAGGTACGGCGCGTGATAAAAGCCGCCGGCAGGCATCAAGCTGTAAGTCTGGTGTTCGAGAAAGGGCGCGAAGAGTCTCGATAAATACGGCTCGAGAAAAAACCCCCGAGGATCGCCGCGATAAAACTCGATTATGAATCGACCGACGGGATAAACAAGAAAAAAGCACCATGTCTCGCGGCCCGGAAAACTTTTGCGTCTGGAAAGCCAAACCAAAAGCGCGAAAACAAAAAAGAGCCATAAGGCGGAGTAGATGGGCGTGGGATGAAGGCATTTGTCCCCGACGAGCCTATAGGCCAAAGCGGCGTGGTCGGTGTAGCTTATGCACCAGGGCGCTTCAGTCGGTCTGCCGTAGCAGCATCCCGCAAACAGGCACCCTGTTCGACCTATGGCCAGTCCCAGGACGCCTGATTGAGTGACCACGTCAGCCGCCTTGCCCACGGGCATATTCAACACCTTGATAACCACCAACGAGGCTATTATACTGCCGGCTACGCCGCCGTATAGAACCATCCCCCCTTCCCATATCCGAAAGACGCGAAGGGGATCTTCGGTAAATAGTTCCGGATAAATTGCCACAAAAGTGAGTCTCGAACCGACGATCATCACTATAGCTATCCAAAAACCTATATCGAGTATCTTGTTGGGGTCAAGGCCGCATCGACGGCCTTCATAGTATCCCCAAATGAGGGCGGCAGTGGAGCCCAGGAGATAAAATATTCCATGGGAAGGGATGGGGTAACTGAAAAGGTGAAATAAAATCGGCTTCATAAAGGAAGCCTCAATCTTCGTTTTCAGACTGATCCGCTATGGTCGAGCTTAACTCCAGGTGTCCGTCTTCCTGAGTGTCCGTTTCCCGGTCCGCCGCTTCGCTTTTTTGATTTTCCTCTTCCGCCGGCATGAAGAATATAAGATCGATGGCCATCCCGATTATCCCCACGACGATGAGCGAATCGGCAACGTTGAAACTGGGCCATTGGTGTGTACCGAACCATTTGTTAAGAATATCGACCGCGCCCTGCCCGAGGAAGGTGGCTTCCACCAGGACAAAATCCACCACATAATCGAGGCGTATGCGATCTATCAGGTTCCCCAAAGCGCCGGAAATCACAAAGGCGATGCAGACAGGAAAGATAACTTTGTCGTCATCGGAGATTACGAGATAATAGACGACGACCAATATGGCCACTGCGCTTATTGTCAGGAAGAAGGGCGCGCGAAATTTTTCGGGCAGGTTGCGGAATAGCCCGAATGCCGCGCCGGGATTAACCAGATAATGCCAGCTTAAAAATTCCGGAATAATCGGCTTGGTTTGCCCGAGAGTCATATGCCTGACCACAAGCCACTTGGTGAATTGGTCCAAAAGCAACATTAGCGGGGTGAGTACCGCGACAATTATGTATTTCCGTTTCATGATTATGTCAGTTTGGGCAAATATCCTATTGATGTCAAGTGCGCCTATCGGCTTGGGTCTGCGATATAAAATGGGGTTTTGGCGATTTGGGCGGTTTTTTGGAGTTATGGCGCAGGCTTCCAGCCTGCAAAAACCCGCACACAAGATGCCTGCACCACAATTACCCCCCAAACATGTCGTAGACTCTCTCGCTTGCGTGGCTTGAGATGAGAAATAGGGTGTGTTAGATTCCATGCAATGGCTGATCCCGACAAACACGTGGCGGTGCTGGAGGTGATCGACGGTCCCGAGGGGGTTAAGGGTCGGCGCGTGGATTACCGTGGCATACCGCTTATAATAGGACGAGCCGCCCAGGTGGATCTTGTTATTCCCGACCCGAAAGTGAGTAAAAACCACGCCGTCATCGAAAAAAGGGGCAGGCATTTCTACCTCGTGGATCTCGACAGCAAAAACGGCACCGTCCTTAACGACGAACGTATACTGAGGCCGGAAGGCGCCCAATTAAGGCACGGCGACGATATAGCCGTGGCGGAAACGAGGTTGAAATTTTACCTCTTCGAGGGGCTCGGGGACGCGGAAATCCAGGCAATACAAAAGCGTATAACCTATAACGCCATCAAGAAGTACTCGGATCGAAGCACCGTGTTGTTTTGCGAAATCCCCGACTTTCGAGAGCTTTATACGAAGTACGAAGTGCCGGAAGTGGACGCGGTTAGAAACAAGTTCATAGAAACTTTCCGGGATCTCGTTCACGATGGTGTGCCGTATTACGCGGAGCCGCGCGGGGAACGGGCGCTCGCGTGCTTCGAGTCCACGACAGGCGCTTTCGAGTTCGCAAAAACGCTCCTGAGACGCATCGACCGCCTCAATCTGAACATACTACGGGATCCCGATGCAGCCATTAAGAGGGTCGAGATAAGGATTGGAATAACCGCAGGGTCTCTATCGCTCGTGCTGGGAGAAGAAGGCAGGATAGACAAGGTTTCCGGATCTCCGATGACAGGCGCTCGAGTTGTTTGCGAAGCGGCTTCCGCCGGCGAATTCCTTATAAGCGAGCAGGCATATAATGACATACCTCAACCCCAGCGGCTCGCCCTCGAAAAGCTCCCCAAAGAAAGCAAACTCGGAAAACTGTACAAATACCTTTCCGATACTACCGCTTATCTTTAGACGCCGTTTTTTCCCTCTTGTCCGGTGACAAAGATGCGGAGAAATCGAAGTAATCCCTCAAGAAGAGCTCGATGCGGCAGTTTATTGCCCGGGGGTTCTCTATTATAGCGGCGTGTTTGCCGTGCGGAACCATAAAAAGCTCGGAACCGGGTATTTTTTCATTTAATTTCAATGCGTGGGCGGGCGGGGTCATGTGATCATTCGTTCCCATAATTATCAGGGTGGGTACCTTCACGTTAGATAAAACTTCTGCGGCGGAATGCTCGTTTAAGTGGCGTAACGCTTTGAAAGACATAAGCTTGTTTATTTGAACCAGATGATTGAAGTAAGGCATCATGTCGCTTTTTTTCCCACGGTGACGGTCTATTCCAACCAGACGCGCGGCAGGCATGATTAAAGGAGAACGCAGGAAAAGATTTATGGGAAACTCAAGAACCGGGCTCAAGCGCTCTGCAAGGTTAAAAAACCGGTCGACAAGCCCTTCGAGGAGATCGGTTCCCAGATAGAGGTTGAAGGCTTTTCCCTCCGAGCCGGAAACCGCGATGATCCCGAGTACCCTCTCCGGCGTTTGATTGTAAAATTCGAAGCTCAGCTGCACCCCCATGGAAAACCCGAACAGAACGGCCTCTTCCACGCCCGCCGCGTCCATTACTGCGGCCAGGTCGCCGGCGTGGTTGGGTACGGTCAAGCTGTCGAAGTCACGAGGAAGCTCCGAACGGCCGTGACCACGGTAGTCCCAGGTAAGGATGGGGTATCGGCCTTCGAAATACTCGATGAGATAAACCCAGAAGCTGTTAATGCATAAAATCCCGTTGCACAAGACCAGCGTCGGGCCTCCACCGGGCGCCGGAATGTAATCGTAATGTATTTCCGTGCCGTCGTTCGCACACGCAAAACCTTCCTTTCGCTTACTCATGGTGTCCAACCTTAACAACTGATTTTTTTGGAGAGATACAAGGACCTTGCACCGGGCGGGGATACGCTTGCCGCCTTTCTCCAAATGAACGTATCTCGATCTTAAAATAGAGATACCGTTTTTGCAACAAAAGCGTCAATCCCGACAGGGAAGCGGCGTTATCATCAATGCATGAACGGGACTTTTTGGCAGATTGTCCGGGAGAGATATCTTCAGATTTACTCCCTGTCGACTCCATTCGAGTTCTGAATCATTGCCGAGTAGTGTTACCGTACTCTTTTCGGCGGCTCTTAGATTATTGATGACAATTTCCGATTCCTCTGGAGTATCGAGGAGAATCGCGTATAGTATATCGCCTTTTCGTGTGAATCTTATGTCCGTGTCGTTTTGGGTCGTTCCTACAGCGCGAATCCATGGGCGCGTTCCGTAAATAGCGTCGCCGTTGATTTCGAGCCAGTCGCCGATACCGCGTATGCATTCGAGTTGGCCGTCCGGGATTGTCCCGTCAGCCATCGGACCGATGTTGAGGAGCAGGTTGCCGTTTTTGCTGACTATATCGACGAGCATCCTCACCGCTTCGTCGGCGTCCAAATATTCGCTTTCGGTTTCCATGCGGTTGTACCCGAACGAATTTCCGATCCCTCTTACGGACTCCCATTTTCGTTCCGAAATATTTTCCCGGGATGTGTATTCGGGAGTTGCATAATCGCTGTGCGGCGGCTTTTTCTGTTCGATCCCCTGCTTTCTGATCACTATGCCCGCAATAAATTCGATGATATTTCTGACGGGCCACGATTTAACAATCCCACGTATTTTTCGGGGAAACTGCAACCACCTGTCATTAACCAGTCCGTCGGGCGTTTTGTTGTAAAAATACGCGAACAATTTATTGACGTTCGTGCCGGGTGGATAACCGATGTCATTCCATAATATTGCCGGCTCGTATTTATCTATCAACTCGCGGAAATGATAATTCACATACTCGACATATTCCCGCCTCGTCGGCCCGTTTAAAAGGAAACTCACTGCGTCCGTAATCGGCACTTCGTTGAATGACCAGTCCAGCGCTCCCGAATAATAAAAACCCATACGCATGCCTCGCGACTTGACCGCTTTGGTCAATTCACCCACAACATCGCGTTGGGTGTGATAATTCTGTTTTTTCGGATTAGGTTTTGAACTTGGCCAGAGAAGAAATCCATCATGATGTTTTGTCACCAGGACCACGTATCCGGCGCCGACTTCCTTGAACAAGTCAGCCCATCCTTCGGGATCCCACTCTTCGATAGCCTTGTTGAATTCCAGCGCGAAATTTTCGTAAGGGTAATCATCGCCGTAATTTTCCCTGTGATACTTTTCCGTAGGGCTTCCCTTTATTCTCAGGGTATTCAGATACCACTCGGCGTATGGATTATTGATACAGTGCCATTTCATACCGTTTTTTGCCAGGCCTTGCGTTATATCTCCCTCGCCCGTGACCGCGAACGCCGGGACGGAGGAAAGGCTCCAGTGGATGAAAATGCCGAATTTTGCGTCATGAAACCATTTGGGTACTCGATGTTTTTTTACAGATTTTAAGTTAGGCTCGAATTTTTTCTCCATTTTCCCGTTTTCTTCCCTTCAATTCAGGTTACAATATCTTTATTCAACCTGGAATCTTAGATTACGAGGTGGACATTTCCGCTTGTGTGAGTCTCCGGTTATCGACGCCCTCCACACCGTACTTTTATCGGAGCTCCGAAAAAATCATTTCCCTCTCAACATTGCCGTAACGGTGGTTATCTGCAGCCGGTCGCTGAGGATTATGGTGAGGTTTCGGAATATGGCGGCGGCAATACGGGGATAGCGGCGTTGAATACGCTCGAGGCTTTTATCGTCCATAATAAGCACCTCGGTCTCTTCAAGGGCCGTACCGTTGGCCGATCGCCAACCGTGACGCATGATGGCCATCTCACCGAAATTATCACCGGGGCCAAGAATAGCGATGCTGAGCTTGTCTTCAACTTCCCCTGTAGATATCTCCACTTTCCCCTTTATGATGACGTACATCTCGGTGCCTACCTCGTCCTCGCTGATTATCAACTCTCCTTCAGGGTAGCTGCGGATATTACACAAAAGAGCGGCCACACGAGCCTGGCGATTACTCAATCCCTGGAATATTTTTATCGTTTTTTTCGGATCCTTGCCCAGTTTGACTCCAAGCAAATCCCAAAGGGTAATAATCTTGACGAAGCGCAATATCGCCGGCAATACCACCAGATCGCCGACCAGGCACACGAAGAGAATAAATGCCGTCAGCAGCCCGAAATGGTACATCGGCCGGAACCGGCTGAAGCTGACAACGAGAAAACCCAGGCACAGGGTGGCGGTAGTGAATACGATAGGTCGGCCGGTGGCGGCCATGGTGGCCAGAACGGCTTCTCGTTCGTTATACATTTTTTTCACGTTATGGTTGAACTGGGCAAGGAAATGGATCGTGTCATCCACCGCTATGCCGATGACTATACTCGCTATGATGCTCGTCGAGAGATCAAGAGGTATATCGAAATAACCCATAACTCCAAACAGCACCGCTACCGGTAAAACGTTCGGTATCATGCTGAGCAGACCGAACTTGAAGCTCACGAACAGAAAGCTCATGACGATGAGGATCACGAAGATGGCCAATGCAATGGATTCGATCTGCCCACGGCTGACCTTGTCGGCGGTCTTGTTCAGCAAGTAGAGTGTACCGGTCATGCGTACTGCGGCTTCCGGGAAATTCTTTTCGGCCCATTCATCCACTTTCCCGGCCAATTTCAGGGTAGCTCGGCTGCCCACTATTCTGGTGCGAACCATTATATTCGCCATAGATCGTTCGGGGTTCAGGTACGGTTCGAGGATTTCGGGAGTTCCGGAGAGAGATTCGAGCAGCTGCGCCACGGCTTTTTGGGAGCCGGGAATACGAAAATGGCCGGGATCGTTACTCCATGTGGCACGGTTAGTGAGTTTTACATAGTCGGCGGGCGAAAGAGAGATGTCCACTCCTTCCTGATCGACCAGGAATTTCTGGAATTTTTCGAGTTTTTTCAGAAGCCATGGCTGCTCGAACGCGCCCGGGTAATGCGCGTCCACCACAACGAAAAACGGCGCGCTGCCCGCCAGGTGTGCGGTAAGTTTGTTCTTGGCCCGGGTTATCGGGTCGTCCTCGCTGAAATAGCTCAAAAAGTCCGTATCCACATTTATTCTCGGGATATAGGTGAGCAATGCCGATACGATTAAAGCGGCCACCATCAAAATATATGCCGCTCGTTTATGGTTCCAGTCCCCTAAACTGCGCAGAAAATGCTCCAGCCATCCTTTCGGATTCTTTTCTTCCCGCCCGGAATCGGTTTTCCCCTCCGGGCGCTGCCCTAAAAGCGATATCATCGCCGGTACGAAAGTCAGGCTAAGCAGTTGTGCGGAAAACACACCGAAAACGGCGAGTATACCCATGTCCCGTATGGCGGGTATGCGGCTTATGGTCAATGACGCAAAGCCAATCATCGTGGTAGCTGCCGTGACGGTAACCGGAAGACTGATATGATGCACGGCCTCTATCAGCGCCGTTCGGGGTTCGGCGTCCGGAGACTGTTCGTGAAAATACTCGCTCATCACGTGGATCACATAAGCAATTCCGATGGCGATAAGTAAGCTGGGTAAAACCGTTGTGACGAGGCTGAACTTGATATCCAAATGGCCCATAAACCCAACCGTCCACTCGACCGCCAGCAGTACCGCCAACAGTGGGAGAAGTATCGCCCGGCCTCCAAAAAAAGCCAGGAACAACACCAGGGCCGTTACGACGAGCAATTCCGTCTTGAAAGGCACTTCGAGTTCCCACCTGGACTGGGCCACCAGACCGAACACCACCACAAAAACAACCAGAATCAATGGCGGAGTTATGCGCCGTCCTTGTTTAAAGCTGACGAATAGTACCGCCGCTATCAGCAGTATGGTGTAGGGTATGAATTTCTGCAGGTCGCTTCTCATGTAATTCGAGGTTTCGACCTTGGTCTGCGCTATGCCGGTGACGCTTATGTCAACTCCGGTCTCGTTTTCCGCCTCGATAATACGGTCGATCTGGCCTACGATGTCTTTCGCATAAAGTTCTTCCTCGCTCATTGCTTCGAGGAAAACATTTATCCCAGTAGCCTTACCGTCGGGACTAACGATATTCTTTTCATAAAGCGGTGTTTCACGGATACGCTTTTTCAGATATTCCCATTGCTCGTCAGTGGTCGGTATTTCTTTAATAAGCCGGCCCGTGTCAAGCCGGTTAACGGCCATACGTTCGAAGCCCAACTCAATAATTTCCTGCTCGCCCCTTATATTCCTGATATTGGTAAGGCTGACGACCTCCTTAACGCCTTCTATTTCTTCCAAGGCCCCGGTCATACGCTCTATTTTTTTGAATATCGCCCGATTATAAATGCCACCGTCCGTAATGAGGCATATTACGCTCACCTGATCGTCACCGAATATTTCCTTTACTTGTTCGAAATATACTCTCTCCGGGTCGCCGGGTACCATGAGCGTGTCGGAACTCGCGCTGAAATCCACTCCGGGTATGGGAAATGCGAAAAAGAGGCTCACCGCTGCCGCGAGAATGACGATGATCAGCGGATGGTCTATACAAATGGTTATAAAACGTTTACGCATGCTATTTAAGGAGTCAGGGATTCGAGAGTTCCAGAATTTTTGCTGACGGGCATCCTTTTGATTCTGTAAACTCTCTATTCATTAACTCTCTGATTCCTTTATCGAAATTGAATCAAAAATTCATCGAGGTCAAGGGCTGTTTCTCAGGCCGACCTTTGGGGCGTTGATCTCGATGTTTTTTCGCGCCACGTTGTTATCCGGATCGATATCAAGCACACGGCGCCATTGCTCGATGGCATCCTTTCTCCTGTTCAGTTTCCAGAGCGCGGCAGCGAGGTTGTTCCGGCTTCGAATGTGCTTCGGGTCTATGTCCAAAGCTTTATGAAAGTTTTCCACAGCTTCCGTCGCTCGATTTTCTTCCAGCAGCGCCAACCCGAGATTGTTAAAGATATCCGGCTTGTTTTTAATCTTCTCGGCCAGTTTGCGGAAATGTATTTCGGCTTGCGCCGGTCGATGGAGTTTGAGTAGCACGACACCCAGGTTGAATCGCGTTCTCGTGGACTTTTTATCCACTTTCAGCGCGTTTTCGAGCGTTTTGCGGGCTTCCTCCAATCTCCCCGCCAGAACCAGCGCAATTCCCAGGTTGGTGTGTGTTTTCGAATATTTCAGCCCGGTCTCAGCCGCCAGCCGGTAATGGCGCAAACCTTCTTTTAAGCGACCTATGTCGATAAATGCCTTCCCCAGATTCGAATCGAGATTCACGTCACCGTAACCCGTTCGAGCTCGCACCAGATCGCCCACTCCTTGCTCGACAAGTTTTCTGCGCAGCTTTTTATCCTTGACTGTTTCGCTCATTTTAATCAATGCGCTACCCCGGTAAAAAAGCAATTTCATGTCCTCAGGTATAAGCTCGAGCGCTTTGTTGTAATATACGATGGCCAACTCGATTCGCCTGGCGTGTCCCGCCGCTATGCCACTCTGCCATAATATGCTCGCGTGGCGATGTCTGTTGGATCGTTCTATCGACGAAACGAGCCAAAGCGCCGGAAGAACTATTGCTAAAATAAACACAACGGCCTTGCGCCATTGAGGTTCGGAGTACAATTCGGAAACAAATACTTCTCTCTCAGGCATGCCGATCGCCCTCTCCCAACCGAGCGACAAGCCCATAAATATCCAGAAATACTCTCTCAAGGGGGCAATTCCCATAACGGAGCTGACGAAAAGCAACGCGCTGAAACCCATAAAACCGGTTAAAATGCCCGCGTGCACCCAGAAATCCGGCGGATGTTTTATCCTGCGCAGCGTCTTCAGTCGATAGTAAAAATAGAATCCTAAAAGGACTAAAAAGCTTGCCAGTCCAAAGCTGCCCGTTTCACTCCAGAATTGGATGTAAGCGTTATGCGGTTTTTCCGCATTTTGAATTATGTGGCGTATTTTAATTACGTTCTTCTTCTTGAGCACCACGCGGATATAATTCAGGTAGTTGTAATGAAAAGCGCCGATCCCTACACCCAATAACGGGTGGTCACGCACCATCTTCATGGAAACTTCCCACATCAATATTCGCCCGCCTACCGCACGTTCACCCAGGTGAGCGAACCTTTTGACCGGTATCCGGCCCACCAGCGAAGCCGCTGCTATCGCAATGATCGTTATTACCGCCGCCGTACCTATCGCCCCGGCGACAATCTTGACCCTGCCCGGCGAAATGATCACCCACGCAACGCTCAACGCCAGCAGCGCCAGACCCGTACTGATATACGCGCCCTGGCACTCGGTAATTACAAGTCCCATCGCTATAAGCAGAGACGCCGCGATACTCGATCCAAGTATCAAGGCGCGTTTGGCCTTTTGCCCGCCAAGGCTGTAGCCCGCCAGACCCAAGGCGAGCGTAAGCGGCATTAAAAGGCCCAGAAAAGCGCCGAGGTAGTTCGAGTTGCCCAGCGTGCCTATCGAGTCGGAGGTCACTTTCAGGATAGGATCGCTCTTCAACTTCTGCGCTATGCCCCAAAGCGACTGGACGCAAGCCACCGGCGCCAAGCCTATAAGTATCACAAGAACCCGCGTCCTCGTGCGCGCCAGATTGGCCACAAGAGCGCCGCCCACTGCCGCTGCGAGCATCGCTATCAAATATTTCGAGCTCTCGAAAGACACCGAACTTCTAAAAAACGACAAAACACAGGCAAAGAGAAAAAGTACCGCTGGAATGTACAGCCGCGTCCGCACCAGTTCGAGTCTGCCTGAAAAAAATATATAGGCGCCCCAAATCAAGGCTATGAGTGCGACGGCCGGCTCATAAAGCCACGCCTTGGGCATTATGAAATTGCTCTTGGTCTTCCACGAAAACAGCAGGGGAATCCCGATGACTAATATGGAAAGAAGGACAAAAGCCGCCTTTTCGAGCAGTGCGGCCCATGAAAACCGTGACGTTTCCCCCGAACTTTTCCCGGATTCACGAACTTTAGTCCGCCTGGTTTTGCGCGCCGGTTGCTTCCCTGCCGCCATTTCTTCGCCCCAACCGATAACTACCTGAAATTTCTAACCGATTCTTTCAGCACCGGCACACGTTCCCGCAAAAGTTTTTTTCTCTCGGCATGAATTTTTTCCGCCCGTTCTTTGATCGCATCGAATTTCGCCCGGTGCTTCTTCAGCACCTTCACCGCTCGCGGCCGAGTGGGCGATCCGGGCGCAGTCGCCTCACGAACCAGCCAATCCAACGTTTTCCCACGTCCCCGGATGAGGTTGTCAAGTCGCACGAAAGTCCTCAAGAGGATTATGGTTGTGGGAAGTACTTTTTGCACTTCCGCCCTATGTTGCGAGTAAAACTGTATCTTGCCACGCAGGCGGTTCTCCTCGGCAATCTCGGCCTCCTTGACGATAAACTCGATCCTATCGAACAGCTTGGGAGCCAATTTTTCCGCAGTGTCGATTAAAAACGTCAGGTTTCGCGTCAGCACCGCAGCGACGGGTAAAGGATTGCGAACTATCACCCGCCTCCTTTTTTCCAGCCAATCTTCAAGCTTGTCGCGCTCAGGCAAATACTCGACCACTTTCGGCGGCCTTTTCCGATCAAGACCGACCTCAACCGCTTCCCTCATATCGAGTTCGATCTTCCCACCCTCTTCCATTTCCACCACGACGTTCCCTTCTTCGACCCCAATTCGGGTGGATGCGTCCGGAGCAACGGCAATTCCAAAAACCGTGCCGCGAACTCCCGCCACTGCGGAGAGGGTTTGCACCTGGAAATAATGCGGTCGCTTCTTCTTGCCCCCGGGGCGGCGATGGACGTAAACAGTGCCGCTATAAAGCATGGCCGAGGTGAGATCGTTTTTTTCGGCGCCGGGTTCGTCCACCTGAAATTCGCTGCCAGGCCTGACAATCGCCACGTGCCCGCCTTGCAGCTCGACGGACACTTCCCCGGTTTTGCCTGTCCGAATTACATCGCCTCCTTTGATCTTCATCCTCGGGTGAAGCGAGGTTTCTCTGCCGTTACGCATCAAGCGCGCTTCCCCTTTCACCTTCAGGACGGCGCCGACCCCTGCACCGTCCGCGCCGGCAGTAAAAACGACGCAGAAAAAAATAATTAGAACCGACAATATTTTTATTTTATGCGACATGAATCTCTCCTCGGGCCTGTTTTCCTTTTCAAACAAAGGTGCCATGGACTGATGATATTTCGCCAATCCACATGAGTCAAACAGCTCTCAATAAGTCGCCTTTTATAATTCCCCGGCCTCTTCAGCCTCTAATGCCTGATGGATGATGTACGGCAGCTTGTCTATAGAAGCCTTCTTGCCCATGTCTCGCGCCAGGTAACGCACTCCGGCGATTACTTCCTCTCTTGTGAAGCCGTCCTCCAACAGATAGGTTATTTGAGCAATCGCTTCGTCCATGTGCACGTCGTCGTGTTTGATCTCCGCTTCGTCGAAAAAAGTCACGGCGATCTCTTTAATCGTCATGATTTTCTTTCCGACGGGGAACATCTCTTCGTTAATTGGCGACTCGACAGGTTTTTCTCTTGCCGTCGCCGACGTTTTTTTACGAGGTTTTTTCTCTGCTTGCGGTTTTTTGCCATGCACGTCTTTAGATTTAATTTCAGGTGGATGGCTCTCCACCCCGCTCACAACATCACTTATCATAACACTGTATATTTTATACAGGGTACCGTTTCTGTCCCTGTCCAGCGGCTTTATTTTACCCATGGCCACAAGTTCCGACAGCGTTCGCAACAACCTGCGCTTGCTCAACCCCGTCTTCTTGCATAGCTCACTCATTCCCACTCTGCACCAGTCTGCGCCTCGGACAACGGCAAGTAAAAAAAGATGAATAAATACAACTTGAGCCAGGGGATCGAGCGATTCGAATTCTCCCATCAATGACGTTGGGTTTATACCGGAGACAGGAGTAAATTTATGCAGCCGCTCTCCATTGAAATCGACTATGGCCTTTTCGTTCCGGGTGGCTTTTTCTACCTTAAGCAGCGCCTTTTGCCCACCGACGGGGCGGGTTACCAGATCCCGGCTGCCGGGGATGGGATGGTAATAATAATTTGAGAGTTTGCGAGCCATCGTAAACCTCCTATCATGCATATACAGTATGCTGATAATATAGTCTATATTATAGCAAGAAAATAAACTACGTCAACAGCAAATCGAATTTAAAGCAAAAAACATGGGGGGGGGATGGAAGCCATACCGGTCACCGACTTCATCGTAAATCAGGCCGGCACAAAACTATGGCAAAAGAATCAGTCGCTCTGGGATAGAATGTAATTTTGAAGCAGGTCGACGAGGCCCTGATCTTCAACGCTCATGCAATGCGGACAAAGAGACCGAACCTCGATGTCCACCACCTCGCGGGTAGTGGTGAGCTTTTTAATCAGCGCGCCTTCCATAGGGGTGCGCTCGGTGTCAAAGCATATCCAGTTCTCCATGTTTTCGAGACCGCAACCTTCGTTGTTGGGATTGCCGGGACTTTGCATGTCATGCAAAATACCCCTGTCTATATCGAAAAGATACCTGTACTTGACCGATTCCTTATTGAACTTCATGACAAATCCTCGTGGCCGATTACCCTAACACAACCTTCGGTCTTATTCAAGTGATGTTTTGTACGGTAGAGAAAAAAATCATTTTTTTCCCTTTCCATACTTGTCTGATTGTGATTCATGGTCTAGCATATTGATTTCTTTCTTGGGTAAAAGAGGCAAATCGTATTCAATTTGAAAAATCGACAAATAAAAAAGGAGGAAAAACAAGTGGCTGAATTAAAAGAATGCGTCATAGCCGACGGATTGAGAACACCTAATGGAAGAGCTCACAAGGAAAAGGGTTGGTTCCGGAACGTACGACCGGACATCCTGTTGACCAAGGTTTACGATGCTCTTTTCGAACGCAACGCTAAAGTGAAACCTGAAGACATTGAAGCGGTATTCGTTGGCACCGCGAACCAAGCCGGGATGCAAAACGACATCGCACGACTCGGCTGGCTCGCCGGCGGCTATCCTGAAAGCACTCCTACAAACGGCGTCAACCAACAGTGTCCTTCCGGCATGTCCTGCATCGAGCATGCTGCCCGCGCAATAATGTGCAATGAAGGTGATATTTTCATCGCCGCAGGCGTCGAGGATATGCAGAACGTGCCGATGGCTTACGATATGGATATGCCCCCGAGACTCGGCGATCGGTACAACGTCTTCGAGCTGCCGATGGGAATGACCGCTGAGAAAGTCGCCGCCATGTACAACGTAAGTCGCGAAGACCAGGAAAACATGGCTTATTGGTCCAATAAAAAGGCGAGTGAAGCGAGGGACGCCGGCAAGTTCAAGAACGAGATCGTACCTGTCGAGGGCGAAGAAGTTGACGGCACGCCTTTCCTCGTCGAGCACGACCAGTGGATTCGAGACACCGTATCGAAGGAAAAAATGGCGACCATGAACCCCGCCTTCAAACCCGACGGCGTCGTGACGGCGGCAACCAGTTCGCCGTTAACTGCCGGCGCCTGCGCCCTGCTGTTAATGAGCCGCGATAAGGCGGACGAACTGGGCTACGACTACCACCTCAAATATCATACCGGCGTAATGGCCGGCGTCGATCCCACCATCATGGGCATGGGACCTCTTAACGCCACTCGAAAACTTTTAGACCGTGTCGGTATGACCGTTGACGACATCGGCGTCTTCGAGATCAACGAGGCGTTTGCCAGCCAGTCCCTGGCGTGTTTACGCGAATTGGGCGTTGCGGAAAACGCGCCGTTCGATAAGGTCAACATCTGGGGCGGCGCGCTGGCTTTGGGCCATCCGCTGGGAGAGTCCGGCGCTCGGATCGTGGTCACACTCAATAATATCATGAAAACCGACATGAAAGACGCAAAATACGGCGTGGCCACCTTATGTGGGGGCTTCGGTAACGGTAACGCCACACTGTGGGAAAAAGTCAAATAACTGCGCATTAAAACCGGTTAACATCGGTATTAAGCGCCATTTGTGTGTGGTACACACGATTTTCAGCGGTTTGCCGTTCGGCCCGGAAATTTGAATTTGCCGGGGCATGTCGGCAAACCGCTTGAAAGTTTTTTTGGATGAAGGTTTTAAACCTGTATTGAGCCATTTTCCCCTCTGTCAGATTGCCCGCGCTCCCTGCACTCTTCGAGAAGGCCATGCGCCCATCTTGAAGGTATGAACGTTCCTGACGTTCGCCAACTTCGCGAGTTGGAGAAGGAGAGCACTCGTCTGAAACGGATCGTAGCGGAGCGCGACCTTGAGATCGATGCGATGAAGGAGCTTTTATCAAAAAAGTGTTGAGCGCTCCGCAGCGCCGCGAGGGAAAAATCGTCAACCACAAATGAGTTTTTTCAAGCTTGGAAACAAGAGGGTTTGTTGTTAGTCAGGCGGAGGTCGAAAAAGCGCCGGAAAGACATCGGAGAAGTTCCGTGTCGGGCCGAATACTCGCGCCACGTTCGGACTTACGACTTCGTACACGACGCCACTGAAAACGGTCGAAAGTTGAAAATATTTATCATAGTGGACGACTTCACGCACTTTTATCCTTCCATCGAACCGGACAAACCATGGCAAGACCCTTACGACGAAAGTTTCAATGGAAAATTCCGAGACGAATGCCTCAACGTGGAATTGTTCAACGATATCAGTCATGCCAAAGTCGTCATCGAAATTTGGCAGCGTGAATACAAAGAAAATCAACCGTATTCCAGCTTGGGATATTTGACGCCTGTAGAGTTCGCGGCGGTGTGCAATGAACGAATGTCGGGTTTATCGTTTTTAGGAAAATGCGGATGCTTAAATGGGAAAAGGCAGAGTTTATCCGCCGTGGCGGGCACGCCCTGCCCATCCGCACTCTCAACCGTACGGGCAAAAGAGAACTTGACATAAAGTCAAAAGTTATGCTATTGCCTGTAACGGATTCTAACTTTACGAACGGTACAGTTAATGGGGGCAGGTTGCTGTTTTGCATGAAAAAACAGGAAATTGAAAAATCTATCGCCACAACCCCGGGCGTGTTCGGAGGTAAGGTCGCCACATCGCCGTCGAGCATATACTGCGATGATCGAGGAAAGAGCGCCCCGCAAAGAAATATTCGAAGGTTAACCTCATCGAGTTTCATTCGCAAAAATTCGTTCCATGAACGATAATAACCGGTGGGAAAAACGCCGAGGGGTGTGTGTAAAAAAACCTGCGGAGGATGTAAAAAATGGCAGTGGACAAGGAATTATTGGAACTGTTGGTTTGCCCTAAGTGCAAGGGCGAATTGCTTCTTAAGGACGACGAATCGGGTTTGATATGCGAGGAGTGCAGGCTCTTGTACCGCATCGAGGACGATATTCCGGTGATGCTGATCGACGAGGCGACGAACCTCGACGCTCCGGCTGGAGGCGCATAGGTTAAGTTGTCCAGGGTACTGGTCATACAAACGGCTTTTCTTGGGGACGTGGTGCTCACCACTCCCCTTTTTCGAGCTTTGAGTGATAAGCCCGAATGTGCGGAAGTCACCGCGCTCGTCACACCCACCGGCGCCCGGATTCTGGGCCGGCCCGATAAACTCGTCGCCGGACTCAGCGAGGTGGTGGTATACGACAAGCGCGGCGCGCAGCAGGGATTGAGCCGATTTTTCGATATGGCCCGTACGTTACGCGACAAACGCTTCGATATTATAATATCGCCTCATCGCTCGCACCGTTCGGCGGCACTCGCCCGGCTGACACGCGCTCCAATCCGCATAGGATTCGATGAAAACGCCTTGCCCTTTATCTGGACGCATCGGATCGAACGCCGCCGAGATATACACGATGTTGAACGAAGTCTTGCCCTGCTCGATCCTTTAGGCGGAGTGCCGGGAGATTACAAGCCCAACCCGGAAGTGGCCGTCACACCCGAAGGGCAAAACGGAGCCGAAAAACTGGCGGGCGACTTTCTCGAAGCGCCGTTGCGTATAGGAATTGCGCCCGGGTCGGTCTGGGGCACCAAGCGCTGGCCGCCGGAGAAATTCGCCGCCGTCATAGACGCGCTGGCTCGCGACCGCGCCGCTTGTTTCGCGCTCGTGGGCGGTCCGAAAGACGCCGAGGTGTCCGCAACGGTAAAAAGACTCTCCCATGCGGATGTTATCGACCTGGCGGGAAAAACCACCATCGAGGAAATGGCCGCGCTGCTGGCACGCCTCGACCTCTTCATAACCAACGACACCGGTCCGATGCACGTTGCCGCAGCTCTCGACGTGCCCGTAGTGGCGATATTCGGAGCTACCACCCCCGAGATGGGCTTCGCCCCATACACGGATAAGTCCCGCATCGTCGAGTCGTCTCTGCCGCTCGAATGCAGGCCGTGCAGCCCGCACGGACCGAAAAAATGCCCGGAGGGACACTTCCGATGCATGAACGATATAACACCCGAAGCGGTACTGAAAGCGGCCTTTGACTTGCTCACATAAGAAATCGAATCGAGTTTAACTCAAACAGTTGCCACTAAATTGCGATGTTTTTATGTTGTTTTTACAATCAATTAAGGAAATGGCCTCATGAAAATTCTTTTAACGGGTGGGACGGGATTCGTCGGGAATTACGTCGCCGAAAAACTTGTCGAAAAGGGCCACACCGTCCGTGCATTGGTGCGTCCCGGCAGCGAATCGAAATTGCGCATCCGGGCAAAATGCGAAATAGCCCACGGCGACGTTACCGACCTCCAATCCATCAGTAAAGCCGCAGGCGGATGTGACGCCGTCGTTCACCTCGTCGGTATAATCAGGGAATTCCCGTCGAAAGGAATAACATTTCAGCGGACTCACTTCGAAAGTACCTGCAACGTCGCTGCGGCGGCGACAGATACCGGAATAAAGCGCTTCGTGCACATGAGCGCGCTGGGAACTCGACCGGATACGCCGACGAAATACTGGTCTAGTAAGTGGGCGGCGGAAGAACACCTCCGGTCGCTCGATCTCGAGCTGACAATATTTCGACCTTCGGTCATCATCGGGCCGGGCGGTGAATTTGCGGCGCTGCTCAAGCAAATGGCCTCGGCGCCCGTCACGCCGGTAATCGGGAACGGTGAATACCTGATGCAGCCGGTCGCAATCTGGAACGTAGCCGACTTTTTCGCCCGGGCTCTCGAAGAAAGTCGTACGGTTGGAAAGGCCTACGAGGTCGGAGGGCCTGAATCGATGTCTTACAACCAAATGCTTGAAATTGCCGGAGAGGTGTTGGGCAGGAAAGTCAGGCTCATACATTTTCCGGCATTTCCGGTAAAAGCGGCTTCCGCTGTTCTTGACCGCTTCTCGTTCTGGCCGGTAACGCGCGATCAGTTGAAAATGCTTTCCGTGGATACCGTCTGCGACAACTCGCCCCTGCTCGAAGATCTACCGGCGGACTTGGTCCCTTACCGCGAGGCATTATCCCGCGCATTCAATGAGTGAACCTTGTGTCATAGGGATCCCTGCAAATCACATCGGGGGTGGCATGTCAAGACGTGATTGTCCGTGCTGCAAATCGGAGCGAAGAACCGTATAGTGACTCGTCTGAAGCGGCAAGAGGTGTATTGCCTCCGCCTGCTTGACGACTATAAAAAGATATATAGATTCATATTAGGATATAACTCGCTGATATAGCTAATGATTTAGCCAAGCGATTAAAAAACAATCAGTCATATTAGTGTGCACCACTTGGTGCGGAAAAAGATAAACAGCAATACCAATGATTTGAAAGGGAGGAATTGAAATGGGCGATGATAAAAAAGATTTTTCGAACAAGAAAAAAGCTGAAGATACCGTAGAGAAGAACAATGAGTGTGATGTTTCACGGCGGCGTTTTCTGATTGAGGCGAGTGGAGGCGCGATTGCGTTGACCACACTCGCCACTCTGGGACTGCCTGCGACAGGTATGGGAAAGCCGAAAATCGAATTCGTCAAATCAAGTTGTGGGAGAGAGAAGAAAACGGCAAGCAATATCCTGGTGGCATACGCGAGCAGGTGCGGGACCACCGGCGAGGTCGCCGAGGCCATTGCAAAGGAGATATGCGCAACGGGCGCGGCTGCGGACGTACGCCTGGCGGAAGAAGTGGATAACCTGAGCTCGTATACCGCCGTTGTTTTGGGCGGTGCCGCCCGTGGCGGCAAATGGCTGAAAGAAGCATCGAAGTTCGTAGAAAACCACGAAGAAGCGTTAAGCCAAATGCCCGTGGCCTATTTTATGACCTGCCTGCAGGTTGTGCCCGGACAGCCGAAACGAGGTCAAGGTGCTTCAGAAGATGAAACCGTCAAGCAAGCAAAAAGCCGTGTCCTGGCCTACCTGAATCCGGTACTCAAAAACTCACCGCGAGTCAAACCGGAAGATATCGGCATTTTTGCCGGAGTATTGGACTTTGCCAAGTTGTCTCGCGGAGAAAGAACTGTAATGAAGCGGATGGGGTTCAAGGAAGGCGACTTTCGCGATTGGGACGCTATCAAAGCCTGGGCAAAAAGCATAATACGATAATACGCATTAAGGAATTCGACATAGAGACGGTTTAAGCATTGTGGAGATATCGGTTTCGGAATGCGGTCTTGATTTTCCGGATGAAAAACAATGCTTTGGAAAAGGGTAACTGTTGCATCGTGAACTTGAGTGCCTAACGCCTTACCGACTTCCTCCTGATGTTGCCTTACATTGTTTACAACTCTATCTGGAACATGAGGTTCTGCGGCAATAGTTTCTTCTCTAAGCAAGGCGTTAGTAATTTCCATGCTTCGAGACCCGCTTGACTGCCATCGGCAATTGAGGTTAGGTCAAAACCGGTATGAGATGATACGAAGCCTCCAGCCCGTCGAATCAACCGAAGTTCATATGCATTTAAATTGAAGAGCACCCGAAACAAAAATTAATAGGGATTTAAAAGGTTGATATAATCATAATCATCAGGAAGGAGAACCTGCCGGATCGGATATATCCATTCTACGATTATTTGAACTCCCTCAAACTCGGGAGGAGGCGCCGATTCCGGGAAATCCAGAAATATTTCGAAGGTATTTTCACCTGACTCGATATCGAGAAGCACTCGGGGGGCGAATTGAAAGGTTGTTGTCAACGTTCCGGTAATATCTTCATTTACCGGGACATTATTTTCGCCGAAGTCAACTTTGATAAAGTAATCGTAGATAGCAAACTCCGTAAGTTGAAAAATATTGTCAGCACTCGCAATGACCTCGTTGTCGATGTAATCAATCGGTAGATCGAGCCAAAATTGCATGTTCTCGGAAATGAATGCTTTAAAAGCGATATTCGTATCGTCAAGAGTAAGTTTCAACTCGCTGCCGAGAGTCACATAGGACCACTTTACGCCAAAGACGGCTTCACCGCCATTATTGACTGTGTCACTCCCTATTTTAATTTTTTTTATCAGCTTTCCATTTGCGAAAATAGGCGGAAGGGGATATTCGCTAAACCTATAACTATGAGAAATGGCGTTTGTTTTTGGGAAATCGAAAATTGCTTTGGAACCGGGCTCCAATTCCGTAAGAATTTGATGAGGATCGGTCAATTCCCAGGGGGGCAGGAATGACGCTTGAGATGAGGCGTAAATGTCCATCAAATCGGCTTTAGAAAAACAGTTTTGATCGATCAATTCGGGAGGCATGGCATCAAATTCCTTGGATGCCGTACCGCCTGTAATCGTGATGGTGGCTCTGTCAATCAAGTCGGTATTTTGAGCCAGATCGTCGACGCTTGCAATGGATCCATCATCATTTCTGAAGAAATTTTCCTCGCTGGAATCAAACATGTGCCAATTGCCCTCGTAATAAGCTTCGGCAACCACATGATAACCTCCCAACCCGATCACTCTTGCGGGAATTTGCGCTTCCGTGGCTAGAACTGCAAACACTTTTGACGATGTATAGCACTCTGCAAAGCCGTAAACGTTTATCCTTCTGACGGGGTCGAAAAGTTCACTGTCAATCATAGAGAACGGAAGATATGGATATCGCCAGTCGACGAGGAATTTCCAGATAGCCACGGCTTTTTCTTCATCCGTCATTTCCGGGGCGATGATACTCGAGAGCATTCCATCAATACTCCTCAAATCGGGCTGTCCCTTAGTTCTAATGTATGGTATGACGGTGGTGGTTTCGTCCAGATTTTGCCATATCATTCGATATGGCTGCACTACTTTATCGACCGGGATATTTATTTTAAGTTGAGAATAATCTTTTTTTACCACCACCTTTTCTCGATGCAGAATACATTCCTGCCTGCAGATAAGCTCGTACTTTCTGCCATTTGTACGAGGATCACTCGAATCGTTAAGGTTGAACACAATCGCTCTGTAATCATTGTTGAATCCGTTACCATAATAAAAATTTAACGTGTCTGATATAGGCAATGGATTGCGGTCTTCAAGGAAAATGCATTTATCGAAGCTATACGGCTCCAACTGGGGGTCGCTTATTATGTATGCAACATATCGATTGGAACCGACCTTTTCAATTTGGAAGAAATAAATGTCCTGACGGTATTCCCGGATTATTTTTTCACCCTCTAAATTGGTATTTGCAATTTGATTTTCGCAAGCAAAAGAGAATAAAAGACAGATAATCGAAATTAGTGAAAATTCCCTCGCAGTAAGTTTTCCGAATTTATATAAATTATCCATGATTCGCACAACAATGCATTCTTAATAAAATAAGATAACGCGAAAAAAAAGAAGAAGCAATAAAATTACTTTAAGGGTCTTTAATTTTTGGGTAAGCCTGCGCTAATCTGTAATCTGTTGGCATCCATCCCGCCGGCATGGGGTCGCTCGAGCAAATATACGCGGACATGGAAAACTTCGGCCTGCCCGAAGATGTCGAACAGGCGCCCACCGCTGCCCTGCAGGCGCAATCTTGGAAGCCGGTCACAACAAGAACAAATGATCCAGGAACGTACTTGGCAACTTGCCAAGAAACCGGATTATCTACAAAGTACAGTTTAATAAATATCCGGCCCTACTCGATAACTTCATACGTCTCCAACCCCAACCCTCCTTCCAAAAGATCGGCCAGCTTTTTTCCGGCCTCCTGGAAGTGAGGCGACGCCATGTGCGCCTGTACGGCTTCGCCGTCCTTGTATTTCTCGTAAAACATGAAAGACGATGAGGCCTTCTTGGATCGGTGGAAAGTGTATTCGAGCGTGCCCGGTTCGTTCTCCCTGACCTTCTCGGCCAGATCCTTCACTACAGCGATCAACTCATCTTCCTTCCCCGACTTCGCCTGCAGAGTGGCGGTGATTACGATCATTTGTTCTTCCTCCTCTTCTTTTCTATGAACTAAAAATCCGTATGCTCGGTTTCCGAGCATAATAGCCCATCGGTCGGAAAGTCAACCGGAGTAGGGGCGTATTGCAATACGCCCTTACTTAGAGGTCATCCGGTTCCGCTCCCAACCGCCGTTCAGGTGGCTGGAGCATCGGAATAGCGGACATTGCCAATACACATAAAACAGCCGGTAAAATGGTCAGTTTTTTTACAGACGGTCATTGTTCGACTTCTCTTTTTTATGCTATTTTTTAATATCTTGGGAAAAAGTTATGGAACCTTTCAACTTTGTCCATGCTGCTGATCTGCACCTGGATAGTCCATTCCGGGGTTTGTGCGAAGCGGACGAGGAACTCGGGGAGATTCTTCGCGAATCGACCTTCGAGGCTTTTAACCGCGTTATTGACCTTTGCATAGATCGTGAAGCGGACTTCCTTGTGGTAAGCGGGGATGTTTATGACAGCGCCGACCGAAGTCTTCGCGCTCAACTGCGATTCCGAGACGGCCTTAAGCGCCTTGCGGAAAAAGGCATCCCAACCTTCGTCGCCCATGGCAATCACGACCCTTTGGACAAAAGTATTGCCGCCATTGAATGGCCCGGGGAAGTTCACATATTCGGTGGAGAAGACGTAGAATCCTTTCCGGCCATCCGTGCGGGGCGGGAGGTCGCGCAGGTATATGGCATAAGCTTTCCAACCCAAAAAGTAGAAAGCAATCTGGCGGTTCGTTTTCACAGAGAAGATTCCGCGCCATTTGCCGTAGGCGTTCTCCATTGCAATGTGGGCACGGACACCGGCCACGAGAACTACGCCCCTTGCTCATTGGACGATCTTATTAAAGCAGGCATGGACTATTGGGCCCTGGGGCATGTTCACACCCGGAACGTCCTGCACCCTGCCGATCCCATGGTGGCGTACCCCGGAAATACGCAGGCTCGAAGCCCCGTGGAATGCGGCCCTCACGGGTGCTTATTCGTTCAAGTGGACGCAAATGGCAGGCCCGAGGCGGAGTTTGTGACCGTGGATAGCGTCAGGTGGGCGGTGGACGAAATTTCCGTTTCAGGAATCCGGACAGAGGAAGAGCTGATCCATAAGATTCAGAATTATTACGAAAAAACTCGAGGTGAGTCCGAGGGCCGTTCCACAATCCTGCGCCTGAGATTGACCGGCTCCACCTCTTTGCACCGCTACTTATCTCGCACTGAAAATGTCGAAGAAGTACTGAGAATTCTTCGTGAAGATGAAGGCCGGACAAGCCCGTTTGTATGGATCGACCGGATTGTGCCGGCAACTCAGCCCGAGGTGGACCTGGATGCGCTCAGGCGAGGCGCCGATTTTTTAGGAGAACTGCTGAAAGGATTTCAATCTTGCAGGGAAGATCCGGCCCGGTTCAACGCTTTGAAAAGCAGCCTCGATTCCCTTTTTTCTCACCGGCGATGGAAAAAATTCTTATCTCCTCCAACGGATGCACAACTGAGGGAATGGCTTGATCGGGCCGAAATGCTATGTGTCGGCCATTTTATAAAGGAAGACGAATAATGCGTCTGTCCGGGTGGCACATAGACAGGTACGGCATTTTTAGCGATCTCCAGGTGGAATCTCTTTCCCCGAATATGAATGTCATCGCCGGCCCCAATGAATCAGGAAAAACAACCCTCCATGAATTCATCCGCACGATTCTTTTTGGATTCCTTCGCAGGAGGGATAAAAATCCCTTTTACCCGGGTGATGCCGCAGGATTTGGAGGACGGCTGTTTTTAACTGACGAGAAGGGCGAACGGTTTGTCGTGGAACGCTATGAAGGCCCCAAGGGGGGGGCGGTGACCGTGACCATGCCGGATGGCTCCACGGGAGACGCAGCCGAGCTCAGACAATTATTGGGACATGCTTCAATTGACCTTTTCCGAAATATTTTTGCTTTCGGCATCGACGAAATGCGCGACATCGAAGCCCTCGGTGAAGAGGAAATCAGGACAAAAATTTACAGCGCGGGCGCAGGTATGGGCGCATTGCCACTGGCCGAGGTCTTGAGGCGGATAGAAAAGGAGCGCGATGATCTTTACAGAGAAGGCAAAGGCAGGAGTGCCAATTCGATTGCCAGAGGATTCAAAAAAGTTGAAGAGATTCGCAAGCAACTTGCCGAAATCGAACGGCATCGAGACCGTTACGAAGAGCTTCAAAAAGAAGTGGAACGTTTCCGACGCGATGTGCAAAATAAAACAACCATGCATCGTGAAGCTCTCAGACGGATCGAGCATTTCCGGTCGCTGGAAAGGGCCTGGGAACCATGGACGCAGCGACGCTCCGCAGTGGAAAGCTTAAACAAGCTTGAAGCAATTGACGATTTCCCGCCGGAAGGGCCGGAGCGACTTAAGGAAATACTGCAGCGCATTGATTCACTCGATGAGCAAGCTCAAAAAACCGAGCGGGATATGGTAGCACTTGAGAAAGAGGCCCGGCGGATCAAAGTCGAAGATCGGATTCCGGAACAGGGAGCCCGGATCAAACGCATGGCTCAAGAAATCGGCGGTTATCGAAGTTTCTCCAAAGACCTCCCGAAACGTTCCCAAGAACTGATAGATAAGGAAAACGAACTGGATCGGGATCTCCGCCGACTTGGGCCGGATTGGGACGAGGATCGTGTTGATAATTTCGACACATCGATCACGGTTACGGAATCCGTCCGGGCCCATCGGGACGATCTCACGCAAGCGCGGGGGGATATTGAAGAAGCCCGGCGGCGGCTTCAAGACGCCCAATCCGGAAAAAGCGAAGCAGAGGTTCTTTTGAAGGAAGTCGAGTTCAGCGGCGGTTTTGGCATCTCCTTATGGCCGGCGGCGGTAGGCTGGATACTTGTTCCGATCGCCGCCATTTGGGGGACAGTGGCCCATGAGTGGCTACTTCCGGCAGTGACAGGCGGTGTAGGGGCGCTCCTGGCGGCACTATATCTCCTGATGCGATGGTACCTCATACGGGAAACCCGCTCCGAAAACGTCGAACAAAAAAGAAAGGCCCTTCAAAAGGCCGAACAAACCCTGGACTCGTCTCACAAATCGTTTGAAGAAATTGAGGCTGGAGAGATAAAAACACGAGACCGGTGGCGAGATTGGCTTGAGCAAACAGGATTGGGCCCTTCCCTCTCCCCGGATGGGGTAATGGAATTGATTCAGGAGGTAAAAAGCACACGGGTATTGCTTGCCGGTGTGAAGGAATTGCGGCGCCGATGCCGGCGCATCCGGGAAGAGGTAGAAACATTCAAAAAATCCGCAAAGGAGCTTCTTGAGGCATGTGGAAAACCAGATGTGCATCCCGATAAGTTACCCGCCACAGTCGAGCAGTTGACCACCGAGCTTGAGCAGAATATCCGCAACGTCGACCGCCTCGAAAAAATCAAAGAAGAACTGGCGCGATTCGAAAGTGAAAAAAAAGCTCTCGATGACCGCCTCCAACGCCATCGTGGGGAGTTGGACGATCTTTTGAAACTGGGTGGCGCTTCCGACCCCGAAGAATTTCGCCGAAGGGCGCAGGTTTTCGAGGAAAGAAAAACACTTCGGGAGGAAATCCGTAAGCAGGACACTGCTATCGCAAAGGAAGGTGGAACGGGAAAGGACCTGCAATCCTTCGAAAAGGAGTTGGCAAGGTCGAATCCTGAAGAAATCCGGACGAGAATCCAGGAAGCTGAAGAATCCCGAGCGAGCTTTGAAAAGGAGTTGGGGGAGGCGCGTGAGCAGCTCGGAGAAATCAAAAAAGAACTCGAAATACTCGAGGCCGAAGATCGAGGCTCCAGGCTACGGCTTGATCAGGAACAGCTTGTCAGCCGAATAGAGGCCGACGGGGAGCGTTGGGCCGTTCTGGCTCTGGCCCAGGCCATGATACTCAAAACCAGGGAAAAATATGAACGGGAACGCCAACCCGAGGTCATCCGCTCCGCCCAGGGATTCTTCTCCGAAATCACAAGTGGGCGATACCCAAGATTGCACGCTCCACTGGGTGAACACACCATCGAGCCGGAGGAGGTCACAGGCCGGCGAAAGTCCTTCGGACGTCTCAGCCGTGGCACCCAGGAACAATTATACCTATGTCTTCGCCTCGGTCTGATCAAGGATTTCTGCCGCCGTTCGGAACCTCTCCCCATAATCGTGGACGATGTCATGGTCAATTTCGACCCCGATCGATCTCGGGCTATATGCCGGGTTCTCGCTCGAATTGCTCAAGATCACCAAGTACTCGTCTTCACCTGCCACCCGGAAACCGTGGGCATGATCCGAAAAGCAGTGCCAACCAGCCTACTCTTAGAAACCGATGGTAAAAAATTCACTATGAAATCAAAGTAAATAACAATCGAGCTTCTTGCAAAAATAATGGTTCGCTTAACACCCGATATATCTAAAGTTACGATAAACAAAGGATTAAAATCCCTTGATCGGTGCATTAAACGGTGCAACTTTTCAGTTGCATTGCAGCTGGGGAAATTTGTTGTAAATATTCGATATTTTTTCACCTCTATTGACAAATCCGCCAAAGTTGTTAATATGCACTATAGAATTAATAGACACTATCAGCATTGCTTGTGAAAAAATTCATCGTTCTTGTAAAAGCGTAAAAATGCTGGTGTTTTATAATGGGAGCCGGCTTCGGACACAGCTTACGAAAGGCGGTTTGCCTGTTTACGTC
>Ga0180432_10001876_pt1 | contig 32415 bp, 43 predicted proteins | sample SS_ome_10_FD_132414 | JGI IMG/M metagenome (GOLD analysis project Ga0180432, IMG submission 132414) | Hypersaline lake sediment archaeal communities from the Salton Sea, California, USA - SS_1_MS_2 metaG | ecosystem: Environmental > Aquatic > Non-marine Saline and Alkaline > Hypersaline >...
ATGAAGGGGGAGATTCCTCAATTGTTGATGACCGACCGTGAGGACGACGCCCTCCAGAGATACGAGTTCTATGCAAAGTGCTTCGATAGGTTCTACATCGAAGTTCAGATTATCGAATGTGAAGAACAGCGGGAAGTCAATCGGCGGCTCATTCGGTTTGCCCGGAAAGTGGGAGCACCGTTGGTCATTGGGTGCGATAGCCATTATCTCGAAATAGAGCATGGTGATACGCACAACATTCTCATGTGTATTCGGCAGGGCAAGACGGTCATGGAGCAGAAGGAGCAGGACGACATTTGGGAGTTCGATGTCGGGAACCTGTACTACAGGAATGAAGAACAGGTCAGAAGGGGTTTCTGCAAGCCTTTCAGGGAGAAAGACGCGGAAGAAGAGTCTGCTCCATTCCGGGACGATGTGTTCACCGATGAGGTTTTCGAGGAAGCCTTAAAAAATACACGTTTGATTTCGGTTGAGGCTGAGCAAATTGAGTTGGATTCCACCATTCGCCTGCCTCGTCTGTATTCGGACGGCGAGAGCATTCTTCGTAAGAAAGTCAATGCTGGTTTCAAGAGCAGGGGACTTGGTGGGGGGACTGAGTATCTTGACCAGAATGGCGACAAGGTCAAGATTCCCGCTCAGGCATACGTGGACAGGTTGAGGCTTGAGTTTGATGTCATTACGAAGTTGGGGTGGACGGACTACTTCCTCATTACCGAGCGTATCATATCCGATGCAAGGGATGAGTATGGCGAGTGGGTTGTCGGCTACGGACGCGGGAGCGGAGCCGGTTCCGTGGTCTGTTACTGTCTGGGCATTACGGACGTGGACCCGCTGGTGCATGGCTTGTTGTTCGAGCGGTTTCTTTCGGAAGACCGTCCCGACCCGCCCGATATCGACAACGATTTTGACCCTCGGTACCGTGAGGCTATCAAGCGTCATATCGTAGAGTTGTTCGGCGAGGAACGGGTATGCTCAATCGGTTCGTACCAGACGTACCGGACAAGCTCGGTTATCGCTGACGTGGCTCGGACGCTGGGACTCGACCTTTACGAAGCTCGTGAAGTTACGAAGAAGATTCAGCCCTTGCAGGCATTCGAGGATGAAGAGGGTCAGGAGCACAAGGTCGATGATATGAGCTTTGATGACCTGTTCGAGCACTACCCTGACCTGAAAGACTATTTCGACAAGCATCCCGAGGTTCGTCGCCATGCCGAGATACTGCGGAATCAGGTCAAGAACATGGGGACGCACGCCGGGGGAGTCATTATCTCTAACCTCAATCTCCAAGGACGTATCCCTGTCTTGTACGACAAACCCGGAAAGGAAGACAGGAAGGTTATTTCTGCTTGGGCAGAGGCTCCCGGCAAGAATGAGGACTTGAGTGCTGTGGGTCTTGTCAAGTTCGACATTTTGGGTTTGAAGAATCTGTCGGTTGTTGCTGACTGCGTGAAGCTGGTAGAGCAGACAAGGAAAAAGCATATTGCTAGGGCGGAAGCCCCTATCGACAACCGCGAGGCAATTCGTATTTGTTCTCGTGATGATTTGGTGGGCATTTTCCAGCTTGAGAACCCGGCGACATTGCCCGTTGCGAAAGAAGTCGGTCTCGAAACGCTGGGTGATGTCTCTGCTTTGACTTCTTTGATTCGTCCCGGCCCGCGTGATATGGGCATGGATATGGAATATGCCCGTCGCAAACAGGGACAACCTTATGACATGCCTGAATTCCTGAAACACCTGTTGGCAGATACCTACGGGGTCATCACGTTCCAAGAGCAGTGCTGTCCCTATGGCGTTGGGGTCTTAACGAAAAATGGCTATGTCAGGATAGGCGATATAGTGGAGAACGGGGAGTGCGATTCAGTTCTGTGCCTCAACAATAGTGGAGATATTGTCGAACGGAGAATAGAAGGTCGTCACTCGAATGGGGTGAAAGAAGTGCTCCGCCTGACAATGGATAACGGTTTTGTATTAGAGTGTACTGAAGACCACCCCGTACTGACTAGGAACCGTGGATGGGTAGAAGCACAATACTTGACACCCGAAGATGAAATTGTAACAACGGAAGATATGGATACTTAGAGTCTGATAAATCTTTGATATTTTCCTAATAGGTAAAGATACCGAACGGGAGATTATCATGGGATGTCTATTTTGCGGAAATAGCCTTTTAGAGAAACAGAAAAAACGTGGTGTGAAGTTCTGTTCACGGAGTTGTGCAAATCGACACCGCTACCGGCATGTTCAGAAGGAATATGTGTGCCAGAGATGCGGCAGGAAATATACAAAGAAGAGTTCGGGGACGAAGGTAGGGACTAAGTATTGTAGCCCCGAATGTGGCAGAAAGCACAACGAGGGAAGGAAATTCTCGGATGAGCACAAGAGGAAGATTTCAGATGCTCAAAAAAATATCCGACGGGAAGGGGATTTCAAATGTCCAAAATGCAGTTCCGTTTTCGTCAGCAACACTTCTTTGCGGGCTCATGTCGCGCACTGTGGGAAGGAGAAACAGAGGTATAAATGTCACGGGTGCGGTAAAGAATACAAGGGGCTTGCGGGTCTACAAAGGCATTTGGTCTGGTGTGTGGATTCAGAGTGTAATGTTGAACAGCGGCGGAGTGTAAAAAATGCGGTCAGGGCTGCGAATGCTCGGAAGCTGAAGGATAGGGATATCCATATCGGGTGGGTGGATACGAAGCCAGAAAGGGAATTGAGAAGTGGTCTTGAATCGGCTGGTATAGATGTCTATTGCCAGTTTTCCATACCGGGTCGAAACCATTGTTATGACTTCCTTGTAAGGGGATTGATAGTTGAGGTTGATGGGGATTACTGGCACGGGAACCCTGCTCGGTTTGAGTTATCTTCAAGGCAGAAAAAACAGTTCAGAATCGACGAAACACACACGTCCGTTGCTCGTATGGCGGGGTATAATGTGGTGAGGTATTGGGAGAGCGATATCTTGAATAGGCGGGAAGATGTCGTTGCAGACATCGTTGGCGTTCTTAATGGCGGAAAGCCGAAATTGGCAAGGAATATGTGATGGCGAAGCTGATCGGGATAGAGAGAATTGGGGAATATCCTGTGTACGACATAACCGTTGCCGAGTACCACAATTTCATAGCGAATGGTGTTGTTGTTCACAATTGTATGCAGGTAGCACAGCAGTTGGCTGGTTTCAGTCCCGGCGAGTCTTACAAGTTCGTCAAGACGATTGCCAAGAAGATTCCCGAGAAGATGGCTGCGTTGAAGCCGAGGTTTATAGCGGGGGCACAGCCGAGGATTGATAACGGGGAATGCACACTGGAGGACGTGGAAACCATTTGGGGTCTCTTGGAGACGTTCGCTGGTTACGGATTCAATAAATCAGTTGACATTGAAACCCCAGTAGTCTATAGTGATGGGAAAGTGGGAATAATCGGAGACGTAAAGCCCGGAGAAGGGGTTATTTGTCGTGATGATGGGAAGTTTTTCAGCACGGAAGTCATTGCGAACCATGACCACGGGATGCTTCCGGCTTTTGAGTGTGAGTTCGAGGACGGAGAAAAGGTTGTTTGTAGTATCCTTCACAAGTTTGAGACGCCTTCAGGGAAGGCTCCTCTGTGGAAGCTATTGCTTGTTGGTGGAGAGGTAGTCCATGTCGAAATTAAAGATTTGGAAGTGCAAGACCTGTCATGGGGTCTTCAGAACGAGACGGTTGCTGGAAGCCCACAGGAAAGAGACAGGGCATTCTGCAAGGGGGAATCCCAAGACATGGGTTTGCGTGGGGTGTGGACTGGAAATAAAGGGCATACACAACTGGGAGAGGCATCAGGGGAAATGCCCGAATGCAATAGCAGTTGCGAGTGCGAATCGTGCTGCTGCGAACAGGAGGGAAGGGGAAAAACGGAAGGGCGTTCCTGTGTCAGTGAAGGAGAAGAAAAGGCTGACAGATATGGCTCGCAAAAATGCGGGGATGGAGCATGTTCGTGCCGTGAGGTCCGAAACTCTGTCCCGTCTGAACAAGACATCGGATTTCAGAGAGAAAGCGTCGAAGACGGCAAAACGTGTATCTGCACGGGAGTCCATAAAGAAGCAGAGGGCTGCTGTTCTGAAGGAGTGGAGGGAAGGGAATCCAGAAGCATTCCGTGCGAACACCGAAAAAATGATTCGGGCGGGAAGCAAGAACTCCAAAGCAGAAGTGTGGCTATCGGAGCATCTGATTCCATTGGGGTTCAGGTGGTGTGTCCAGATTCGATGTGGGACGGAACGGAAACAGACAGATTTCGTAAGAGAAGATTTTTGGGTAGAAGTGGATGGATGTTGGCACTTCGGAATAGATTTTTCGGGGAAGAAATATCCAGCATGGAAAACCCATCAGAAAGACGTTATGCTGAACAGAGAAGCGGAGCGGCGGGGAATTGTGTTGGTGAGATTGGGATTGAACTGTTGGCGGGGATACGGAAAAGGTGTGCTAGCTCCCCGGTGGCAAGTGTGTCTTCGGAAGTTGCTGAAAAATCCTGTTCCGGGGGTGTATCTGTTCGGAAGTTGCTACACGCAAGGTTTGTGGGCTTCCGACGCATGTGCGACTTGGAAGTACGTCACCCATCCCACAACTTCGTTCTTGCAAATGGAATTGTGACTTCAAACTCTCATGCTACCTGTTATTCAGCTATCAGTACCGTAGAGTTGTGGCTCAAATACAATTACAGGCCCGAATTTCTGTGTGCTCTTATCAACAACACGGACCCCGGAAAGAAGAAGCACGGTTCTGATAACATCATGGTTGATTACATCAACTATGCACGTCGAAGCGGTGTTACGGTGCTTGGACCCCATATCAATGAAAGCAAGGATGGTTTCGTCTTGAATGACGATGGGGCTATCCGATTCTCATTGGGACACATCAAGTTTGTGGCGACCAAGGCTACGGTTATTGAGAAGTTCCAGCCTATCGAGAGCATGGAGGATTTCTACGAGAGGGTGAAGGTGACGACTGTCGGCAAGACAGGGAGAAAAACAAGTCGCAGACCGGACAAGAGACAGGTTGAAAGCCTGATTGCGGCAGGGGCTTTCGACCATCTTGGTACTCGGAATGAGATTCTTGCAGAATTCTACCGTCTTCGGAATAACAAGAAGGACGGGGAGCCGCCGGAACGAACGGATGACCAGTGGGTGGAGTTGGAGAAGGAAGCCATTGGTTTGTGTCTGTCCCGAGAGCCTTTGTATAAGCAGTACAAAGACCTTTTGAGTGAGAACAAGTGGACGCCGATTCATGCGATGGGTGACCGCAAGAAGGTACAGGTTTTCGGGCAGGTCTTGGGGATTACGCCGCACACGTCCCGAGCGGGCAATTCCATGTTCATTGTGACTTTTGGTGACGGGCTGGACACAATGAAGTTCTTTGTGTTCACGGGAGGAATGGAGTTGTTCAGGGATAAGGTAAGGATTGGCAACATCGGTGCTTTCCCACTGAGCAAGTTTGACGATTCCGACACCCGGTTCTTTAACGACCGGGGGGATATAGAGATGGTGAGAACGAAATGACGTGGGGCTGTGATGGTCCCGAAATACAAAAAGGAGGAAGGAAGATGCTGAAGAAGGGTACGCTGATTAGGGTGCAGACAAGAACGAAGGAAGACATCTTCGGTGACTGTCTGTACGAAATTCTCGAAACAGGCATTACGATGCAGAACCCGGCGAATCAGGAAGAGACTGTTACTGATGGCGTCCGGTGCGTCATGCTGGGCGGTTCCGGTCCTGCGGCTCGTGAGGGCTATGAGGTCATGGATAGGGAATCCACCATTGAACGCAACATTCGTGAGGGTATCACGGAAGTTGTGCCGCCAGAGAAGCGGGATGAAATCGTAGACTACTACAAAGACAGGGCGAAAGACGGCACACGTCGCCGGGTCGAGCACGGCGGAACGGGTGTCGTGGAGATGGAATGATGGAGACGACCCCGGTAATCAAGGAAAAGCCCATTTCCAAGTCGGACCTTACCAAAGTGTTCGATGTGCCGGGGTCTGTCTTGTATCGAGTGGAAGCAAAGAACCCGGCGGGACAGGTGGATGCGTTCAAGCGAGTAAGGGCATATACGGATTCGCTTGCTGTCCTGCCGGACGGACATATCGAGATGGTCATAAAGGGTAAGTCCAGAGAAGTAGGAGCGGTCACGATTCCGTACCCCTATCATTACCTGCTGGAGAAGGGTGTTCTTTTTGCCGTCAAGATGTTCAACATGAAAACTCGCAGTGGGGGTGGTCAACTCGTATTTGGTCTCAATTACGACTTGTTTTGCCTTCCGTGGGGTCTGTGTGTGATTGCTCATGTTCTCAAGGGGCAGAAGATGGTCTTTTACGCGAGTCGGGCAGAATGGGAGAGGGGGTCTCTCGGTTGTGCAAATCGGGAAGTCCAGATGTTCTTGTCCATTCCCGAGGAGCGGAACTTCGACATCGACCTGTATGCCTTGCAGGCTGACCCCGAGGTGCAACAATGGGTCAGAGATGCGAAAATCTTAATGTCTCGCAAGGAGAAATAGTATGGTCACAATCGTAATCTGTTACCGTCCCGGCACAGCCGAAATTTTGAAGGTGTGTCTGTCCAGTCTTGAGCGGCATACCAATCAGGAAGTCGTGTGTATCGTTGCAACGACCAAGACGGACGACGGGTTGATGGACCTTCAGATGGGACACCAGTTTACCATCATCGAAACGGATGTTTCTTCGGAGCCATTGTTTCGCATACATGGCAACATGCTGGACAAGGTGATTCCTTCTGACATTCAGACGGAGTATCTACTCACTCTCGATTCCGATTGTTTTCCCGTGGCGGATGGCTGGCTTCAGGATTTGCTCGACATGATGGGTGAGTCCCGGGTTGTGGGCATTCTTCACCCGTGGGCACCCCCTCCTGACGACATGTTGAGGATGAAGATGGCATGGCGTATTCGCTCGCAACACTGCTGGAACAGAACCCATGTTGCTTGCCAGATGATTCGGACAAATGACTATAAGGAACTCCAAGGGGTCGGCGTAAGCTACTCAGGCGGCGATGATACAGGCTTGCTTATCCCCATGCGGGCTCAAGAGAGGGGTTGGGGCATTACGGGTTTCCTTCCCACTCGGTGTCCGTTGCCTTCTGCTCCTGATGATGTGTCGAGTGTTCCCGACAGGACGATTCCGTTTGACCCGGAGTTCAATCGCAACTGTTGCGTGGTTTATGGGGACAAGGTATGTCATATCGGCTCGTATACCCTTTCCAAATACGGGAATGGGAAGCCTGATTCGGAGCCTTTCGAGTGGGCTGTGGAGCGGATACTGGCGGAGAGCGGTGCCGAGTTTCTTCTTCAGGACCGGCTTTCGTATCGTTACCAGTTCGACAGGGAAGAAGAAGTTGCCGAGTACAAGATGAATCTGATATTCGGAGTGAGTTCCGATGGTCGGAGCCTCCGACAATCTTAACCGTCTCATGCAGGACTTGAAGCAGTCCTTTGACGATTGGAGTTTGCTGGATAGATGGAGAAAGATGACTGCTGCGAAGTTGATGGAGATGCTTGAGGATATACGGATGGGCGTCTACCCGGAGCCGCGTCACGAGCGAACAATACGGGAAGCTCTGGATGAGCGTGTTTCGCCGGGCACCGTCGTAGTTTGGAGAGAAAGAAAGTGGTAACCATCGTATTGACGTATGTTGCGGGCACGGAGCGTGTTCTCCGAACGTGCCTTGCAGCACTTGACAGGCATGATGCGGGGCATCCCTATCGTATTCATATCTATGGGGACATTGAGGCTGCCAAGGAGGCATTACGTGTTAAAGGAAACCGCGATGATATAGACATTGTTCCTGTGTCGCTACCGGATTGGATGAAGGGTAGCGATTGTCATATTGCCATTTTGGATGAAGCGATGCAGACAGAGAATGGATTGATTCTCACTCTGGATTCCGACTGCTTTCCCGTTGCGGATGGATGGCTTGCGGAGTTGGTGGAGTGGTACGGACAAGGTCATCTTCTTCCGGGGATACTGTGGCCGTGGGAGCCTCCTTCTCCTGATGTCAAAGAGAAGACTATGGATTGGAAGGTTCGCAATTATCACAACTGGAACAATTCATGGGTGGCTTGTCAGTTGGTTCATACCGATTTCATTCGGGAGTTCTGTCTCTCATACGGCGGCGATGTAGAAGATACAGGGTTCGCCCTGATAGACAAAGTGAGTGAGCTTGGCAGGACGATAAAGGGGTGGATGCCTACCCGTTGTGCTAAGGCTCGCAGAGCAAGTGCCTTTGATAACGAATTCAATCGGTTGCTGTGCGTGGTGTATGGAGACAAGATGTTCCACATTGGGGGTGCAACCCAACAGACCGTTGGACACAATCTTGACCCCTTGGGGCTTTTTGCGGAGGCGGTTGACAGGACACTGCGTCATCGTGGAGCAGAGTGGATTCTTGAGGACGGAAACAGTCACGAGTATCGGTTTGACCGGGAAGACGAGGTGGTCGAGTTCAAGATGAATCGCATCTATGCGGAAATGAAGGAGCATTTGAAAACTCATGACAGGGCATTCAGGACTTAAAGGCGTCATATTGGCAGGGGGTAGCGGAACAAGATTGCTTCCCCTTACTCGTGCTATCAATAAGCATCTTCTCCCAGTGGGAGGAAAGCCCATGCTTCAACATTGCGTGGAGAAGCTGGTGGATGCGTCCATTACTGACATTATCGTGATAACAGGGGGTGAACACCTTGGAGGGATAGCTGAGTTCCTCGGAAGCGGGAAGGATTACGGGTGTGATTTCACATTCAGGGTACAGGACGAGGCTGGTGGTATAGCACAGGCATTGGGACTCGTGGAGGGGTTTGTTCGTCCCGGCGAGAGCATGTGCGTGATTCTGGGAGACAATATCTTTGAGGAACCGCTCTCACCGTTCGTTGAAAAGTATGCCGAAAGGTTGTTCAACGGAGCGATGGTGTTACTCAAGCAGGTGGAAGACCCGGAGCGGTTTGGAGTGCCTGAGTTTGAAGTCGGAAGGGGCAAGATAGTCCGTATTGTCGAGAAGTCCAGTGACCCACCGAGCGGATGGGCTGTCACTGGAATCTACTTCTATGATTCGAGAGTATTCTCTATCATTCGTGATTTGAAGCCGAGTGACCGTGGGGAGCTTGAAATCACGGATGTCAACAACGCTTATGTGGAAGCGGGACAGGCTGGATATGTGAAGATGCAGGGGTGGTGGACGGATGCGGGAACAATGGAGAGCTACAGGAAAGCGAACATGTTGGTGGCAAAATGATACTGAAAATCAAGAAGGTGAGGGAGGCAGCACAGATACCGCAGGCTGCTCATCCCGGCGATGCGGGGATTGATTTGGTTGCGTGCATCGAACATTGCGGCGGTACAAAGAAGATTTTGCCCGGCAACTGGGCTTTGATTCCGACGGGCTTATCCGTGGAGCTTCCTGCTGGTACAGAGCTTCAGATACGCCCCCGTAGCGGCTTGGCGATGAAACAGGGAGTTACGGTGCTCAATACGCCGGGGACAATTGATGAGGGATACAGGGGAGAGGTCGGTGTTATCCTTGTCAATCACAGCCGTCACACTTTCGAGGTACAAAATGGGATGAGAATAGCTCAGGCGTGCCTGAAGCGGGTTGAGCTATTTGACATAGAGGAAGTATCAGAGTTGTCAGATACCGCTCGGGGGTCAGGCGGCTTCGGCTCTACTGGCTATCAAGTGTCCAAGCAAGGAGAGGGAGAATGAAGTTTCCATTTGAAGATATCAACGGGGCTCACGAGGTTTACAGGCACCGGTTGTTTGAGAACGAGTTTGGGTTCGACCGGGAGATAGAGTTTATGTCGGACGGCAAGACGGCAGAGGGACTCCAGTGGGAGACCCGTGAGGGTGTTCTGTACGTCATGGATGACACGGGCGACTCCATTTACGAGTTCAAGGGCGTCGAAATGGTCAATGGCGTTATGGCGGCTTCCGGGGTCTATCTTGGGGATGGCTCTCTCAATCGTGTGGTGATGTGTGAGAGACGGTTGCTTTCGGATTTCGATTGGCGTATCTGCGTTTCATCGTGTCCGAAAAACAAGAAGGATGTGATGCCCAAGCTACTCAAGTCTATGCGTCGTGCGGGAGTTGACCTGTCGAAAGTTACGGTCGTGGTGGGCAGTGTTCCTTATGTTGATTCATTCCAAGACAAGGATTCCGAGGGCATCTCCTACGTTTCAACAGAGGCGAACGTGAGGGGTTTTACGGCTCTTTCCAAGGTGTGTGACGAGGGGGCAGATTATCACGTTCTGCTGCATGACACCTGTATCGTGGCAGACGATTTTATTTCGAGATTGAATGCGATAGGCTTGGGTTTGCGTCCAGATATTGTCTTGTTCCGTCCTCCGTCTGAAGGCTTGGAAATGGGATTGTATTCCGAGGACTTTCTTCGCCAGCAGGACGACCTAGAGGTTATAGCTCCCTCTGAACGATTGGGTATGCTGTGGGGCAGGGCTTCTGTGGGTATTATCATGTCGGGCAATAAAACAGTCGGAGCACCCGAGGACCACTACCATAACAAGACCTTGCGGCAGGAATGGAAGATGGCACGTGCGGGTGTTTCCAAGCTCAGGAGTGCAGCAAAAAGATGAACTCGTTGACACTGAAAGTTCTGAATGAGTGTGCCGGTCGTCCTGTCGGCAATCCCTTCAAGGTACGAGCCGTGTGGGACGAACCCTTGGGTACGATGCTGGGTTTCCGTGAGATAGGAACGGGTCTTTCTGTCAGTCTCGGTCAGGATATGGCATTTCATATCACTTCACTTATCCGGGACGTTTACATTCTCGGTCATAGAATCGACCCGGAGGATGGGGAACTCATAGTCGCGATTGTCAATACACACGGCAACGGTATACGAAGAGCCAAGGGAGACCCTATCGAGTTCGCCTCTGTCAGTATCGTTGAGCAGTCTGTCAAGCCTGTCAGGTTTATGGAGACGAGAGAAGGCAGGCGTGTCATTGTAGGTGGGCCGGAGGAAGTGGAGAAGGATGGCTAATCTACCCGTCATATCTGTTTTCGGCGTGCCGGAAATCGACCTGAAGACACCCGGTCCCGTTCCTCAATTTGAGACTCGTGATTTGGATTGTCGTTGTCACTTGACTGACGACAATCTGATGAGGGTGCTATCCGAGGACAGTCCGGTTGCCATTACCAGCATCGGGCAATCTCCAAGCCAGTTCCCAAACTTGATGGCTTCTCCGCAGTTCGTCAAGCGGATGTGGTTGCACTTCGATACGAACGAGAAGCGTGAGATAATCGGTCGGGACATTTTCCAGCGTTTCCTTCATGGCGTCTTGACGAGGGGGTTTCAGGTGCCGTTGGTTAGCGTCTTTACTCCCGCTTACCGCACAGGAGACAAGATTCTACGTCCATTTCATTCCCTTCTTGCACAGACACATGCGGATTGGGAATGGGTCATTATGGATGATTCCGATGATGAAAGTACCTTTGCTGCTCTCAAGGAGTTAGCCGAACAGGATTGCAGGGTGAGGGTATATCGTGAGTGCAGGCATTCGGGAGTCATTGGCAATCTCAAGAGGGCGGCTTGTGGACTGGCGAGGGGCTCTATTCTTGTCGAGCTTGACCATGACGACCAATTGACGCCGCAGTGCTTGGAATGGCTCGTTCGGGGATATGAGAATCATCCCGAAGTCGGATTTATTGATACGGATTTCGCAGAGTGTTTCGAGGGAGGGGGCAAGGTCGAATATCCTCCGGGATGGGGCTTCGGGTATGGGAGCTATCGCACGGAGACACACAACGGGATGGAGTATTCGGTTGTCAACTGCCCCCACATCAACGCCAAGACGATTCGGCATATTGTAGCGGCTCCGAACCATGTTCGTTCGTGGCGTACATCGGCTTACTTTATAGCCGGGGGACACAACCCCATGATTCACGTTGCGGATGACTACGAGCTTCTTATCAGGACGTTTCTGACGACCCGGATGGGGCATATCTCGAAGATGGGTTACATCCAGTACCGTAACAGGAAGGGCAATACACATCAGCAACGGAACCGTGAGATTCAGAGACTCGTGCGGCACTTCTCTGTTGCGTATGACTTCGACATTCATCGCCGGTTGCTGGAATTGGGAGTGGATGATTTCATCTGGGATGTTGAGGAGAGGCAACCGGCTTTCTTCCGGCTTGGTATGCCGAACCAGCCCGTTGAGTCGCATTGTACGGTGGGGATAGATGTGTGATGGGTTGGAATAAGGATGAGCGTGGAACCTACCAAATGGACTATCGCGTATGGGGAGAACTACTGGGATAGCCATACTCGTGAAGAATGTCGGCTGAAGGTACTTCGTAAGTGGGATACTTTTCGAGCCGATAGGTTCTTGCCGTCCGGCGAGCTTGATGTCGTGTTGGATGTCGGGGGAGGGAAATACGGGGGTGCTCTTGAGTTTGTGAGGGCTCGCCGACGTGTTCTTGTTGACCTTCTTCCAGAGGATTCCCTTCAGTTACCAGAAGGTGTCGAATTTTTCCGGTCTGACTTTTCTTGTATTGACATGCCTGATGGCATCGCCAGTGTTATCATCTGCTTGGAGGCACTGGACCATGCCTCGTCCATGAATCACTTTCGCAAGGCACAGTCTGAAATGTTTCGATTGATGTGTGTTGGGGGTCTGCTTTTGTTCGAGATGCCTCTTCGCCGGTCTCCCAGAGACGGTCATCCTGTTGCTCCGGGTATCGGGGAGGTGCTGAGGGGATTCTCCGATTTGAAGATACTGTTTAGAAGGGACAGGTTGCCTTCGGTGGGAAGTGGTAAGAGAATGTGCTTGGTCGCCAGAAAAGAGAAATGAAATCACCCGTCATACTGGTTACTGTCGGTCACAGCGGCAGTTCCGCTGTCATGCAGATTCTCTCTCAACTCGGCATGTTCATCGGGAAGGTGTACAAGTTGTCCCACAAGAACTACTACGAGAACGTGTTTTTCCTTGAGAAGAATCTAAACTGGATTGGTCGTCGGGAGTTCCGCCTTTCCGACCATGACCATCTTTTGAGCAGGATGCGCGAAGTGGACGTGGATGTCCTTCGGGAAGAGGCTCGGAGAGAAATGGAAAGGCAGGGTCTCGGGGAGCAGGTGTGGGGGTGGAAAGACCCCCGAACGATACTTACTTTCCCGGTGTGGCACCGGGTGTTCCCTGATTCTCTTTTCGTATTTTTGAGTCGTCGAAACGAAGACCTTTTGCTGGATAAGGTCTTGGGTAAGCCCGGAAGGTTGTCGTTTGCGCTTTCTCAGTTCGAGATTGCAAGGAGCATTCCTGAGCACACGTTTGACCTTCATTATGATGAGATGTCGGATGATTTCAACGGGACAGTGGGTTCGCTGTGTGAGGCTGCCGGTTTATCGGTTACTCAGGATGACTTGAGAAGGGCGTCCGCTTTGTGGAGGCCCAAGTATGGAGGAAAATGGAGACGAAACGGAAAGTCTTGATGGTTATGGCACACCCCGATGACGAAGTGATATTCGGGTGGCCGATACTTCAAGACCCTCTTCTGGAGAAGCGGGTTCTTTTCTGCTCCACTGACGAAAACAACCCAGACAGGAGATGGTGCTCTCATCGGGTTGGGGTTGCGCGTTCTTTTTTATCGAGCATGGGGATTGAAATGGAGTCGATGCCGTATTCGTCGAAGTTCTATCGACTGGATGCAAGGTCCGGCAAGCTGGGTCGGTTCTGCAAACAATTGATAGGGAGTATCAACGAACATGATTTCGATGTGGTCTTCTCTCACAACCCCGTTGGGGAATACGGTCATCTCGACCACGTACTGACCCACGTGATTGTTCGCAGTATGGGCTTGCCGGTATGGACAACTGATATTGTTGTCCAGTCGGACTGGCTTAGTTTTCCGTCTCTTTCCCAAGCTCGGCATTGGTGTTCGGGCTGCGAGACGGTTGGAGAGAGGGAGAATGATTTGGAGTGCTATGAAGCCGCTCGTCGTGTGTATGATAAATCAGGAGTGTGGACTTGGAACATGGAGCCTGTTCAAAGATGTCGGATTTTGAGAATAGCCTAACCATCGTTATGGCTCAGTTTGGAGACCGGAGGAGGGAACTCCAGCCCTCTCTTTCTTCCTTCCGGCGTTATTTCCCGGAAGCAGTTTTCCGCCTGTATACTGATGAGCGGTTCAGTTGCGACGGGGTGGATGTCCGGCAGGTCAAAGTGCCATTCTCCGGGTACAGAAGGTATAATCGGACGAATAACCATTACAAGCTCGTTGGTTTAATAGATGCCGACACGGATATTGCTATCGCTATTGACAGTGACATGGATATTGTCAGTGCAGATGTCCGAATGATTCTCGACCTAACCCGGCGTTTCGGAGCGTGCGTTCCGAGCAATTCCAGATTCATTGTGAAGAACGATGCCCGTGTTGGTATTGACGGCTGCTCCATGCCGGGGCCTGCCGGGGTAATGCACGCAATGAACTTCACTCCAATCAGTTTCCTAAGAGGGCATGAAGATGCTCGACGTTTTTTAGTATCGGCTATTCGTGAGTCAGAAACGAACCCGACTCGTGGACCGGTAATAATTGCCCGAGCGGTCTGGTCTTCGGGTTTTCAGCCGTGCTTGCTTCCTCCCCAATGGTGTCTCTGTGCGCCGGATGTCGGAATCAAAGATGAAATCATCCTGCACGTCGGTCACGAAGTTGTGCAGAAGAAGTACGGAAATGATTCAGCAAAGAGGGCAACCATTATCACGGCGGGCGATTGCGATTACCGGGAAATCATTGCCCGCAAAAAGAGAGCAGCCACTCGCCTATTATACGGATTTGAAGCCTATGACTTGGGCGGCTTGGGGGAGGGGACTCCTTATGAGGTAAATCCCTTAGACATCGCGGATTCTTGTCCTTCGGGGTATCCGCCGTGTGTGTTCAAGCCAGAGATTATTCGTGACGCGATTCGGAAGGGTAAGGATGGAGACAACTTCGCATGGTTGGATGGGGACACGGTTCTAAGGATGCCTCTTGATGAGGTCTTTCGGCAGAACTTTCACGTGGGCGTCTGTTTGAAGCATGGTCCACAGCCGTCGAACAAGAGAGGAAAATTTATCAATGCCGGGGTCATCTTTTTCAGAAAGAACAAGGTCACAATGGAATTTCTGGATGCGTGGTGTCGGTTATCAAAAGAGGTAGAGAACGACCAGTTTGCCCTTCGTCTTTTGACAAAGGCGGGTCGCAATTTCAAGAACGTCGGCAAGGTTGTCAACGTTGGAGGGTTGGATGTGTTCTTCTTACCTTGCCGGTTGTGGAACGACTACAATTGTACCGAACAGGGAAGAATCTGGCATTTCAAAGACGGTGGTCTTGAGGAATACAGAAAGAGTTTCGGTTTGGATGAGTCGAGTGCCTCGGTGGTTGTGTGTACGGCTATCTTTGGTGGAAGGTCGGAATTGTGGGAACCGAAAGTAGTTGGGAATGCCCGTTATGTCTGTTTCTCCGACCGGAAGCACGACAGTAAGACTTGGGAAGTTATCGTTGTGCCTCCCAAGGGTCGTCCGGTCATGCAGGCGAAAAAGTACAAGCTCCAAATGCACCGTTTCTTTCCCGACGCGGACTATCTTGTTTGGGTGGATGGAAATATGGAGCTTACCCGTCCCTTAACACCGGGAGAGCTTGAAGTTGCGATGGGTGATTCGGATATCGCTATGCACGCTCACAAAAAGAGGAATTGCCTCTATAAAGAAGCTAAGGCTTGTTCTGGCAGAAGGGCAGACATTCCAAGGATTATAGCTGAGCAGGTGACGGTGTATCAGAGTTCGGGAGTCCCGGAGAATTATGGACTTCATTATGGTGGTTTCATTATCAGACGGAATAAGCCCTTGGTGAACGAAATGTTTGATATGTGGTGGAAAGAGGTCCAGCTTGGGAGCATACGGGACCAGATTAGTCTGCCGTACTGTCGCTGGAAAACGGGAGTCCGTGTTAGGAGCCTGTCCTCTGCTCTCCACAATAGCTATTATTTTCAGTACCACTATCATTCCGTTCTGGTTGCCCAACCTGACGAGTCAGATAAGAAAGTCATCATTTATGACTCTCGCGGTGACCATGTTTGGCTTTGGCTTTCTGGTCTGGTTCGGTATCTTCGTGACAATTACGATGTCCGCATTATTGCAGGGTCTCATTTCTACAAGCGTCTTACTTGGCGTGACAAGAATGTTCGTGGTCGTGTTCTGAGTGAAGAAGAATGGCGTGAGGAGCTAAAGGGGTGTGTTCATGCTCTCATGTGGGGAGGGGACAGCCCCTCTCGTCACACCCTGAAGAACGTCTGTGATGAAGTTGGTGTTTCGTGGTCTGTTGTAGAGAATGCTTGGTTCCCGCAGAGTAAGTATTGGTTTGTTGATTCCAAGGGTATCAATGCAAACAGTTCGCTTATGGACGATGACCTGTCATGGGTTGGACCTGAACATCTTGAGCGGCTCAAGCAATTCAGAAAGGATTACGGGAAGGGCAAGAACTACAAACCACAGGGGTATGTGTTGGTACCCCTTCAGGTGGAGCGTGACACAAATATAAAGTTCCATTCTCCTTTCCAGACGATGCAGGACTTCGTAAGGCATTGTGAGAAGAAATTTGCAGGTCGGCAGCTTGCGTTCAAGCTCCACCCTAAAGACCCCAAGGTTAGACTGAAGGGGAATGGTAAAAGTCAGCTTATCCAGCATGGCAGTTTTGTGGACATAGCAATGGGGGCATCACTGGTTTATGGTATCAACTCTACCTGTCTGCTTGAGGCCGCCCTTCTGGGAGTCCCCGTTGAATCCATTGGTGAGGGATTTCTCAAAAGACATGCTGACAAAAGGGAGAAGTTGCTTGCCGCTCTTGTTGACAAGCAGATACCTGTAGGCGAGCACGATTTGGATTACTGGATTAAGCCGAGACTGGAAGCGAGCACATAATGGTTTCGGAAGCCAACATCACACCGAATGGAAGTGATGACCGCCCAAAGGTTATCATTTATGACCCCCATGGTAAGCAAGTAAAGGATTGCCTGTGTGGATTGATAAGATACCTGTGGGACAAGTATCAAGTCCGGGTTATTACCGGAGGCATGATTAGTGGGATACGGAATCGTCCTTGCTTCCCCTCAAGGGAAAGATGGCATGAAGAACTCACCGGGTGCGTTCATGTGTTCATGAAGAACGGTGATTGGCCCGGCTGTAAAAGGCTGAAAGATGTTTGTGAAGAGGCGGGGGTGGAGTGGTCTGTTTTTGAGGTTGGGTGGTTCCCCCAGAAAGATTACTGGCATCTGGATTCAGAGGGCACCAATGCGAATAGTTCACTTATGCGGGACGACCTGTCATGGGTTGGACCGCCGCAATATGCGAAGTTGAAATTGTTGCGGAAGAAGTACAAGAAGGGTTTTACTCGCAAGCCGAGGGGATACGTTCTCGTTCCTCTTCAGGTCGAGAGCGACACGAACATACGGCTCCATTCTCCATTCAAGAGGATGCAGGACTTCGTAAGGCACTGTGAAAAGAAATTTGCAGGCAAGCCCGTGGTCTTCAAAATACACCCCAAAGACCCCAAGGTTAGGTTGACAGGTAGTGGGAGAAACTACATAGCCCACAGGGAGAGCTTCGTAACGCTGGCTCAGGAGGCGTCACTGGTTTACGGTATCAACTCTACCTGCTTACTCGAAGCGGCTCTTTTGGGGATTCCTGTCGAGGCTGTCGGAGAAGGATTGCTCAAGGCACATGCGGGCAACAAGGAGAAGCTACTCGCCGCTCTGGCTGACAAGCAGATACCAAACGGTGAGAGTGATTTGGATTACTGGGTTCAACCAATCCTGAGTGGTGTATAATCAGGTGTGAAGGAGTTCGACACCATTCTGGTTTGTCCCGAGTGCGGCAAGATAGCCAAGAAGCGACGGCGGTGGTCTCTTGGTCGGGATTCCAACCGGGCAGACAACGAGTGGATATACGTCTGTTCGGACTATCCGTCTTGCGATACCTATGTTGGCTGCCATCCGGGAACCGATGTTCCCTTGGGCTTCATGGCTGGCCGGGAGCTTCGTCTCCTTCGGCGTAAGGCGCACAAGGCGTTAGATTGGGCGTGGCAGTTCGGCGGAATGAGCCGGACAGCCGCCTATCGGAAGCTGGCTGAGGTTCTGGGGATTTCTTCCAAGTATTTCGAGAAAGACGCTCATATCGCTCGTTTAGACGAAGACCAATGCCGGGTCGTCATCGCATCTTTCAACAAAATGCGCCCCTGGAAAATGCCTCATTCTCACTGATTTCTTTCAGAATTCTTGCTCCCTTGTGCAATGAGTGAGTGAGAAGGAGAGTGAAAATGAGTGATTACACGGCAGCCCCGGCGACTAAAATGCTGGCTACGAATTGCATTATATGCAATCGCCCCCTTGCGGACGCTCGTTCTGTCGAGACGGGTGTGGGTCCAGAGTGTGCCTCCCGTCTCGACATCCCTCGGGATATTGACGAAGGCACTCGCAAGGTCGCCAATGAGTACGTTTTCGATGCGGCTATTGCGGCTCAGGAAGGCAAGATTGAGGAAGTCCTGCGCTGTGCCGACACCATCGAGGGAATGGGTTTGACCAGTCTGGCTGACAAGATTCGCCATCGGTTCAAACGTGCCGCACAGCACAAAGCCAAAATCACCATCGAGGTCGAGGATGGCTACTACAAGGTCAAGACTCCGTTCCGGCGTGGCGACAAGGAAGCCTTCATCGCCGCGTGGCGTGACATCCCCGGTCGCCGGTATCGCAACGGTCTGAACTATGTTCCCGCGAGTCAGAAGGCTGCCCTGTGGGCTCTTCTGCGGGAGTTCTTCGGCGGCAAGTACGGGCAGGGTCCGAAAGGGTTGTTCCGCATCCCCAAGCCGGAGCCCAAGCCCGAGCAGATGGAGTTGGCGGTAGCATGAGGAAGCGTGAGTTCAACAAGCTGTGCCGGATTCACTTCGGCAAGAGAAAAAGGGGAGAACCGCTCTTGACGGATGAACAGAAGCACGGGATGTTGCTGTTCGTCGTGGAGAATCGTGGACCCATCCATCGCAGCCTCGTGACCCCCATGCTTGACGAACAGTGGATTCATGCCATGGGTTATCTCTACGGGGATGACAGGTTCCTCCATACATGCGGGACGAGGTTGGGAATCAGGTCATGAGGAAGCTCAAGATATGGAATGGACGGGACTGGGAGAGCCGGGGTCATATCTACGTGGCGGCTTACTCCGTCAGAGATGCCGTTGACGTTGCGAATGAGGCGTACCGCAAGGTGAAGGGCTATACCGACAGGCCGGACATTCGCCCGTTCACAGCTAACGAGGTCCGGGTGTACTGGCACAAGGGCTGTTGGGGTCGTTCAATGGATGGCATCGAGCCCGAGCGTGGGGTGTGGTGGCAGGAAAAGCCCTACAGTGGCGACAAGCCCGTCCGGGTCATATAGCCTCAGAATGATGGTCTTCTTGTGCAATGAGGGGTTATGAATATCGTTTTGAGAAATCCGTCCGGCGGACGGGATGAGTTCTTCATTGCCTGCATCAAGAAGAACGGTGCGTACTACGTCTATGGGCGGTACGTCTCGCCGGAAGGCAAGCTACGCACGATGAGCAAGTGTGGTCCCTTCGATACGGTATCTGCCGCAACCGACCGCTGCCGTTCTCTGGCTCGCAACAAGGTCCGTAAAAAGGGTTTCGAGGAGGTCTCTCTCGACGAGGTTCCTGACAAGGTGGCTCCCTATATTGAAATGCCGACGGACATGCAGGTGACTCCGCAGGAGTTGATTCGTATGGTTCAAGAAGCCCGTCGTGAGCGGTATGTCATATTCAAGAACGTACAGGGTCTTGAAGAGTTCTTCGACGTGGACGTGGAGTATCTTGCCAAAACGACTGACGAAGAGGATGTTCTGGCTGTCTATGACCGTTTCGGCGGTCTGCGGAAGTGCTTCATCGAACGAATGAAGAGCGTTGTCCCGACTGACGAAGCGAAAAAGGCAGAAGGCATGAAGAAGCTGTGAGCGTGGACAAGGATAAAGCCATAGCAATGCGTGACCGGCTGAATCGTATTGCCGAGGAAGTCATGCAGGGGAATCCAGACATGGAGGACCATGTTGTGGCTTGCTGTGTCGCCGTAGCCGTAGAGGAGCTTGAGAAGTGGATTTACAGCGATGACTGGACGCCGTCCGTGCGTCCGTATATCGACGACCGGGACTTCAAGATTCCTTTTATGCCGGGTTCCGAGGACGACCCCTCTCAGGTCGGTCCACCGTGGCAGAGGAAAAAGGCATCTATTCTGGACCGGTTCCCGACTGTCAGGAAGCTCAAACAACAGGGCAGGCTCAATCCAACGGACATCACGGAAGATGCCTTGGAGACCCTGAAATCCACGGCGTTCGACCAGTGGGAGCCTGACTTGCGGGAGGCTTTCCGGGACGGGGACAAGGCTGAGTTGGTCAAGAGAATACGCCTGAAAACGGCAGCTTCCATCAAGAAGATTCTGGAGTTCGTGGAGCAGTGTGTTGTTCTCATGCCTGTGGTGTGGGGTATTGACCAGAAGCCGGGTGATGAATGCCCGAATCCGCAGTGCCGCAGCACCAACATCGAGGACGAGGATTCCACATCGGAACGGCTGTATCTCTGCAAGGAATGCGGTACGGTGTGGGGAAACGGTAGTCGCTGGTAAAAAAACTCGTCCCCGAGTGTCTTCTCCTGTGTATAATGACGGGTGGAGGCATTTTCTATGCTGAAATCAGTAGAGCTTTGGGACTTCGAGTCTCACGAACACACCCTTATTGACGGGCTATCTGATGGCTTGAACGTGGTTTTCGGTCCATCCAATGCCGGGAAAACGAGTGTGGTCCGGGCATTGCGTCTCGTGGCATACAACGATTTCGACCCGGCTTCTCTTCGGATAGGGACCAAAGCCTGCAAGGTGAGGGTCACAACCGACAAGGGAGTTGTTCAGGTCACCCGAGGTCCGAACGACAACCTGTGGGAAATCTGGCACGGTGACGGTAGTGGTCCGGCGACTCACACCCTCAGCAGGCCGGGCAAAGCCGTGGTGCCGCAGGCGGCAGAGATTGTCGGAATGGGGCTTGTGAAGCTCGGCGACGTGGATGTGCCCGTCAATATCATGGAGCAGCTTGAAACGCACTTCATGTTGGCGGGTATCGGTGACGAGAAGGCGACGGGTTCCGTCCGGGCTCAAATCATCGACGAGATTTCAGGTCTTTCCGGTATTGAGGGCGTCATCAAGGGCGTGAGTCTTGACAACCATCGTGCTGGCCGTAAAATCAAGGAATCCGAACAGCAAATGGAGGAACTGAAGGGTCATCTTCACGACGAAGACGAACTGGACCGCGAGGGGAGGGTTCTCGACGAAGCTCAGAAACACCTTGAGGAGCACCAGAACGCCCTTGAGGCGATAGACACGGCTAAAGCCCTCATGACGGAAGGGGACGCTCTGGTGAGCCAAATAGGTGGCTTGAAACGCCGTTTGGCTGCCATCCCCAACGTAAAACTTGCCGAGCAGCACCTTGACAGGACTCGGGATGCGCTTGATGTCGTAAATCAAGCTACAGACCTGTTGAAGCAGGCGGACGCGACACGGAAAGAAATATCCAGACTTCGCACCGCAATCGCTCATATTCCTGACCATGCCAAGGCGACTCGCCATCTGGAAAGAGCGAGGGACGCTCTTGACCGGGCAGGAAGAGCGAAGGCTATTTTGGACGAGGTAGAGCGAATTCGCAAGGAGGTTGCTTCCAAGCAGAAGCGGCTGGATGAAATCACCAAATCGTCTGCTGCAACAAAGCACCTCAAATCGGTCGAGGAAGTCCTTGAGAAGATGAGACTTGCTGAAAAGACCTTGACTATTTGGCAATCAGCAAGTGAAGAGGTGGGGTTGCTCAAGCGTAGGATAAAGGAAAACAGAGAGGTTCTGAAAGAGGCGGAAGAGGAACAGGACAGGATATTGCGGACCATCAAGGTTTGTCCCTTGAATCCCGCACATCCCGTTTCGGAGGATTGCCTGAAGGGACTTGAGAAACCCGTTGCTGTGGAGGCGAAATGAGAAAGTTTGTTGGACATCAGATGCGGTTCATGGTTGAGGGCAAGAAGGTCGAGGGCGAGTTCATCGGAGAGGGGCGTGGAGACGAGAAGGGGACCATTCTGGTCAAGGACAGTGACGGGACAATCTGGCGTGTCCCCAAGAACAAAGTGGGACCGTTCACCTATGCCGACCCCAAAGATGAGGTGTCCGACTATGTGCCCTTTATCGTTCTGCGGTGTGTCAACGAGAGCATAAACTGTCCGGGCGTCCAGTTCGTCAAGGAGGGTCCGGGATTTAAGCAGTCCGATTTCGGCTTGTTTATGGATGATTGCCCCTGCCGGGAGGATTCCTGTCGGTTTGGGAGTGCGGGTGAACTGAGGAGCGTGAGCGGCAAATTGCTTCGCGAAATGCTGGCTGACACGCGATTCGGACAGTATCCAAAAAAGAAAGGGGAAGCTCATGGAAGTCGAGCAACAGATGGAAAGACTGAACGCGGCTAGGACGAAAGTTCAGGAGCACGCGGCTGAGGGAAGCAGGCTTGAGGGAGAGCTTGCCAGTGCCGAGAAACGTCTTGGCGAGTTGGAGGCTCAGTCCAAGGAGCAACTGGATTGCCCACTTGGAGGTCTCAATGACTTGATTGCGGAGTTCAAGGGCATCGCTGACAAGGGGCTCTCTCAGGCCGAAGTGGTCCTTGGTATGTCCGGCGGCATTTCCGGTCAGGAACCGGAAGATGAAGAACCCGTTCTCGATGAGGACGAAGACCCGGATGCACCACTGGTATGAAAGCACTTGTATTTGGTGGGGGATGGTTGGGGCACCTGATATCAGAACATTTCGATTGCAAGGTTTCCCAGCTAGATATTCTTGACTCCGAAGCTGTCGGGGCTCAGTTGCTCGACATACGCCCGGAAGTCGTCTTCAACGCTGCTGGCAAGTGCGGCATACCCAATATCGACTGGTGTAAGGAAACAGAGGGCAACCGGAGACTGACAAAGTATGTCAATGCTTACGCCCCGGCAATTCTATATCACGTGGTTGAGGGGGTCTCTCAACGTTTGCAGCGACCGATGATGTTTGTTCATCTTTCCAGCGGATGCTTGTGGGAGTGGGGAACAGACATAACGGAAGACCGTAAGCCCGAACCGCCTTCGTATTACTCTTGGACGAAGGCAGAAGGCGAGGCTCGTCTTCCTGCTGAACGCTGCTTGATTGTTCGATTCAGAATGCCGACGAGCGGTGTTCCCCATGCTCGAAATCTCATCACCAAACTATCGGGATACAATGAGATTCTGGACGCACAGAATTCGATAACGATTGTCAAAGACCTCCTGACAACATTGGAGACACTCGTCCAAAGTAGAGCTTGCGGGGTGTACAATGTCGTGAATTCGGGGTCGATTTCGCCTTCTGAAATCATGCAGATGTACTTGGAAATCGTGGACAAGGACCGTTGTTTTCGGATTACAACTGTTGAAGACCTCAAGCAGAGGGGAATCATCAAAGATGGGCGTTCCAATGTGACGCTCAGTACGGAGAAGCTGAAAGGGGCTGGCATTGTTCTGCCGGAGATAAGGGAACGGGTACGCGAATGTCTCGTGGAATATGCAAAACAAATCAAGGCGGATTCGCAGACTCCCGGTACGGAAACTCCCTAAGCACTTTCGGCGGGATTGGTATGTTCTGGAGAGGAGCCGTTCGACCGAACAAGGGTAAGCGGAGCCGCAAATCCAGACCGTCTGTTCGCCATCTTTCTCGTCAACGTGTGCTCGAAATCGTGCGGGAGCACATTGTTGAGGAGAGCAGCGTTGTCGCCCGTCATGGACAAAGTGCGGTTACCGTAGAGGGTATCGCCACACAGTTTCGTCTTCACCCTGCCAAAGTACATTGGGCTTTCATGGTGCTCAATCGTGAGGGCTGGCTGACGCAGGGACACAATCACGCTCCGCATGATTCCCCACGGGACCATTTCGCCGGGGGAGGAGATTCTGCGTGGTCTGCGACAGTCTACTATCTCAAGAAGCAGAGAGTTCAGCAGCGAAATCCCTGTGGCGAGATTCCCCTGCCGGACAGTCCACGAGGAGCCGTCTTTGTCTATGACGAGGAGGTGCCGCCTCCCAAAAAGCGATACAGTAAACGACTACAAAGAAGAGTACGATGAAGGGCAAGGTAGGAACGGCTCAGTGTGTCATACTCGCACTCGTTGTTTCGGCGGGAGGGATGTTGACCCAAGCGAAAACAACGCCAGTCCATACTCCGGTCGATGTGTCCTATCCACCTGGTGAGTCTTTCCAAATCGAAGATGCCGATTGTGTCTATATCACCTTTCGAGATGACACATTGACCTTCACCTTGGACTCGGTGCAAATCGAACTTGTGACAGGCACAAACGGAGTTCTCAAGGCAAGGTACAACTGTCCTGTTGACAAGGCTGCCGAGTCCTTCTGGACGGCTGTGAACAAGATGGGTGATGTCATGGGGTACGTCCTGTTGAGACGGGAAGAATACGAGAGGTTGAAGGGAGAATGAAGGTCGTTGTCGTAGGTGCCGGATTGTCGGGATTGACGGCTGCTGTTCTACTCAAGGAGCAGGGTCATGATGTAGAGGTCTTCGAGACCAAGGAACATCTTGGTGGTCACTGTCATGATGGGTGGTGGCAGGGAATCCTTGTCCAGTGGTTCGGCCCGCACATCTTTCACACGAACGACTTGGACTGCTGGAACTTCGTCAATCGCTACACGAGTTTCTACAACTTCCATCACCTTGTCGTCGCCCAGACTGACATTGGTATGTTCAACATACCATTCAACTTTTTCAGCCAGAAATGGCTTGGACGTGACTTGTCGGACAAGGAACTGGTGGACGCCGTGTACCGGGGATATTCCGAGAAGATGTGGGGCATGAAATGGGAGGACTTGCCTTCCCACATTACCAAGCGTGTGCCCGCACGCAGGTCCGGGTATGACTGTCGTTATACCACTGACATGTATCACGGTGTCCCGGTTGCCGGTTATCACGTCATGTTTAAGGCGATGGCTGAGGGGCTCATCGTGCATTTGGGAGTCAAGCGTAACGACTGGATGAGGGTTGATGCCGATTTCGTGGTTTACACGGGCAAGTTGGATGAGTTCTTTGAGTTCCGTGACGGGGTGCTTGAGTATCGCTCTCTCCGTTTCGAGAACCACGGAGCGGCTCGTCGAGAGTTCCCCATTATCAATGAGTGCCGTCGTGACAAGCCGTGGATTAGAAGCACGGACCATAGTTTCTGGACAGACAAGGCTTGCTCTTATACGATTGTGACTCACGAATACCCATGCGACCATGACGAAGAAAATGACCCTTTCTATCCGAAACCGTGGGGAGTGAATGCTGATTTGGCGGTGACGTACCGCAAGTATGCCGCTTCAGTCTCGAATGTGAAGTTCTTGGGAAGGCTGGCGACGTATACCTATCTCGATATGAACATGGTCGTGGAGAAAGCACTCAAGGAGTTCAAGTAAGCGTGGAGTTGACTCGTATTTCGCCAAGTCGAATTGGCACGTTCGACCAGTGCCAGTTGAAGTATCATGCCAAGTATGTCGAGAAGTTGCCCGAAGTCAGGCACCCCTTGACAGACATGGGCTCCGCCGCACACACGATGTTCGAGTTGGCGACCAAGACGCATCTCGGGCAGGGCGAGTGTATGTCGTTTGACCCATTGGAGTATGAGAGTTTCGCTGTCAAGGAGCACAATGTTCAACCAGACCTGATTCCGCTGCTGAGGGAGCTTGTCAAGAACGGAGAACGGTGGGGCTACTTCAGGAACGTTGCCCGGACAGTCGGCGTCGAGATTCGTTTCAACTTCAACCTGCCCGACGGAACTCCCGTGGAAGGTGTCATCGACCGTCTGGACGTATGGGACGACATTGCCGAAGTCATTGACCTGAAAACACAAAAACGGGCTTTTGACCTGTCAACGCTGCATGAAAACTGGCAAGCCCGGACATACAATCTGGCGGCACGCACGCTTCACGAGAACATCAAAGGCAAGGTGAAGGTGGCATTCTGGCTGCTCAGACATCAGGTCCAGTCCGTATGGCTTACCTCGGATGATGCCAAACGTGCATCGGACGACCTTATAGTTAAGGCCGATGAGATACGGGCTTGCACCGACCCGCAGCCCAATCCGTCCGCGTTGTGTCGCTGGTGTCCGAAATACGATACTTGCCCGGCGACGAACGAAGGGGTCAAGAGTAGATTCAAACGCAAAATGAAAGCCTGATGTGTATAATCAGGTAAGGAGATTGTCATGGAAGATGAATGCCCGCATGGACTTGTAGGAGACGGAAGCTGTCCCGAGTGTTCCCTGAAGGAACCCCTTGAAAGGACACCCGTGCTTCCAGTCTTCGTCGGACTTGATATGTCCTTGTCTTCAACGGGATTCTGCCGCAAGCAGGGGACCAATATCACTATTGATACCATCAAGACTACGCCGAAGACGGCTGAGAACGACTTGGCTCGGTTGCAGTACATCGTGCATCAGGTTATGGAGCGTATCCCGATGGCGGTGGAGATGATTTGTATGGAGGACTACTTCACACCGGGAAACAAGGCACAGTTGGGAGCAGCCATCAAGCTGGTTGCCTTGGGTACGGTCATGCGAATGGAATTGTACAAAGCGGGGTATCCCTTCTATATTGTTGCCCCGAGTCAACTCAAGAAATTCGCCACGGGCAAGGGGACCGGGCAGAAATCCATCGTCGTGCGGGAAGTCTTCAAGCGGTGGGGCATTGACTGCAAGGACGACAATCAGGCTGATGCCTGCGTGTTGGCTCATCTCGCTGAAGGGTTGTGCATGGACAAGGGGCATCTTTTGGCGTTTCAACAGGAAGTCGCAGATAAGATTGAGAAAGAACGCCCACATTACAACTGTGGGGCAAAGAAGGAGGAGTAGCGGTGCTCGACGAATCGAAGGTCATGAGGGACAACCCGAAGGACATGGTTGGTTCCAACAAGTTACCGATGCACCTTTGGCCGACAACCGCAACCGCGATGGGATGTCTTGCCATGCTCAACGGGGCAGAGCAATACGGAAGGGGTAATTTCCGGGCTATCGGCGTTCGTGCGAGCGTCTATCAGTCGGCTGCCAAACGGTATCTGGACGCATGGTTCGAGGGAGAGGAAAACGACCCCAAGGACGGCGTACCACATCTCGCAGCGGCTCTGGCGTGCATTGCTATCATCGTAGACGCCCGTGTGCAGGGAAAGTTGATTGACGACCGGATGTATGGCGACCCGGAGAAGTTCAGGGCGTTCATCGACGAAATCACGCCCCACGTCCGCCGGTTGAAGGAGTTCCACAAGAACAAGAATCCGAAACACTGGACCATAGCAGACAGTGAGGAGGCATCATGATGGAACAACTACTGCTTCACCTGATAGGCGATTATGTTACACAGAGCCACTGGATGGCCACCAGAAAGACGAAAAGTTCATGTCCCGCGCTCTGTCATGCGGTTCTATATTCGCTGCCTTTTCTGGCTATCGGTTCCCCGTTGGCGGTGCTTGTTATTTGCGTGACGCACTTCTTCATGGACAGGTTCCGAATAGCCCGATATGTCATCTGGTTTAAGAACCGGTTCCTGTCCCCGTATACGCCGGAGCTTTTCTGGAACAACTGTAAGGATACCGGGTACCCGAGTAAAACCCCGGCATGGCTGGCAGTCTGGCTCATGATTATCGCCGATAATACGATTCATTTATGTTTCAATTACATATTCCTGATATGGTTGTAAGGAGGACATCATGCCGAGAAAGTTCGTAACGGGTGACGACCGGCACGTGAAGGTGCAGGTCAAGCGGGAGATGGTCGAGGCGAAATGCCAAGGTTGCGGCGAACCCGTGACCATTCCCAACGACAACGCCGGAGACATCCTGTGTGCCAAGTGTTCACAGGGATGCAGCTACTCAATGGAGTACGTCGATGAGTTGCCAGAGGAAGCCAAGACCAGTTAGGGACTTCAGACGGCTCAAGTTCTGCCCCCGTTGTCCTCGTGGCAAGTCTGAACTGTATGTCGCTACCTTCCGTCTTCGGAACTGGAAGGCGTGGCAGGCATGGACGGCTCGCGGCAGGGGGCGTAACGTGCTGGGGCCTGACGACCCGGAACCCAAGCTGGAAACCGACATCTATCAGGTCGCATGTCCTCATTGCCACTACGGCACGCTCTATCTGGCTGACACGGGCGAAGAATGCGACCGCAATGGTCTTCGCATAGGGAAACGCCGTGCGGCCTGAAAACGATGCCGAGGCCGCCATCCTTGAAAGGGAAGGTGTCCGGGCCGAGGATGTCAGGGTGGGCAGGTGCCTCAAGTGCGGCAAGACCATCATCATGGTGCTCGATGTCGCCGACCATGCTGCCTACCGAGGTTGCCGGTGCCACGACCCGAATTTCGAGCCCACCGATTTCGGCGGAGCCGTGGTGGTATGGGATGAGAACACTGTTTGACCAGACCGGCATCTATCAGTGTCGGAATTGTTCTTCCCGTCGTCCCCTGTCCATGCTGAATGTAAGTGCATCTCCGTGGATACGGTGTGACTGTGGGGAATGGATGGATGTCGATGCCCGTGTGAACGGCAGAATAGGTGTGACATGGGATGAGGAGACTATGGACCCACACAGTCAAGCAGGATGTCCCTCAGACTGAACACCGGAATTGCCATGCGGCTGTGCAACTCGAAGTGGCACGTGTCGTCATCGAGCTTGAAATCAGCCCAAGAAATCGACTGACACGCCTTGTCAACCGACTTGACAATCATGTTGCGTCGGTTCGTTTTGAGTCCGAAGTTCGTTTTCAGCTTGTCTACGGAGATACGGTAGAACTTCCGTCGGCACTGGTGACTGAGCCACCAGCGGAGCATGAGAACCATCAGGCTGTTTGCCTGTACGTCCCGCAGGGGCAGGAACCACGGATTGCCCGTCAACCGTTCAATATAGACCGGCGACAGGTGAAGCTCGACCCGGTTGCCCCTGCGATGCTTGCCTGCCAGCACGTCAATGTTTTCCAGCGACCTGCAACAGCGGTCAAAAGACCTATTGAACGAGGAGCCGGGCTTCTTGCCAAGCAATTCGGCAAAACGCCTGCGGTCCAGTTCAACGATACGAGATTCCATCTTGCCGTTCAGAATGTGCCATCCCAAGCCGAAGAGGGTCTGGAGCCCGATAAGTCCCAGTGCATCGGGGCGGTAATCCTTGACCGAATACGACAGGTCGAACCAGAACACACGGGGGATGGCTGCCCAGTTCTCCACCCGGAGTCCGGCGGTGGATTTGACGGCTACCCTGCCGGGGTGCTTCTTGCCGTGGCACTTGGTACACAACGTAACACATTCCACATGGTCGTCGCGGTGCATGGCCAAGGCGTGATTGTAGGCTTCCGTGGTGTCGCCGTAGAGATTCCACAAGCCAAGCAGGATATGGTAGAGGCTGACAACATGGTGGCACTCAAGCTCTCCTTCAGAGTCACACCGGAGACACCATGCGGCCCGATTCCTCCGCACCCAATCCTGATAGACCTTGGAAGCCCGAATGCGATGCTCAAGATGTCTCAACTCACGCGGAAGGTTCATGCCTTACTATACACACAAGAGCATGATTTGAGATACCAAAACATGGGATTTGTAATGCACCCTGATGGAAAGAAACCCTTACAGCGGCGGCTTCGGCGGGTGTACAGTCGGGTATATCTATATTAGGCGTTATATTCCCTGCTGGTTCGGGTGCGTGGGAGCGGGCCTGAAGTGTGCTCCGATTGTGAAGAATGTCTGAGTTTTTTTTGATACGAGGGACAAGGGTAGGAGGAATCATTCGTGGACAGGTATGGCCGAATAGCGGAGCGAGTTGCCGTAAGCCGGGGCAATGAGGCTGAAATGGAGTTCGATGACCTGTTGAGCTTGGTAGCTGGCAGTGTTGAGTCCTTTGCCTTGGGCGTTGGCGATTTCACGGAGAGCGAGTACCGGGAGGACGGTACGCCGAGCAGCGAGTTGGAAAGGGCTATGTCACGGCTCCGTGAAGCCGAGGATGTGGCGGCCATTTCCCTTGGAAACGCCCGCCTCGAAAAATCAGTCTCCGAGGCTTTGCGAGCCTTGGAAGGGTTGATGCGTCAGGCGAACAAATCCGAACGCCAATTCCTCACCAGCTTGGACCAGTACAAAAAGTACGCAAAAATTGCCGAGAAAGTTGCCAAGAACCTGACGGGTCAACTGGAACGGCTCAATCACGGAACACTGCGATGACAAAAACGACAGAAAAAAGTGCCGGAAACAAAGACAAGTACATGGCGGACTTGGTATCGGGGACGCGGAAGATACGGGAAACGCTGAATGGTTTGTACAAGGAGTTCCTGCGTTTAGGTCGCAAGGTGAAGCATTTGGAGCCTGTGGGACCGATGGTGGCTGAAGCTGTCAACGAGATGATAGAAGCGGAGATGGCGTTGAAGCGGGTTGTGGACAGCGGGAACGAGTGGTCACGGCAGCGTGGGGCGTCCCGGCGGGCGGCAGGGTTGGATTTTCCTGACCCTTCGGGTGTAAATGAAAGGCAGTGGCAAGAATGGAAAGAAGAGGTGGCTCCCGTACTAGAGAAGGTTCTAAGGTCTGGAGGGGTTCGTGTTGTACGTTTCAAGCCGAATGATGCTTTTTACCGTTATATTGAAGCCAAGAAGGACGGACGTAAATTTACACTTGGGCTGAGCAGCTTGAGCAACTTGAAGCAGGTCAAAGAGCTTCAGGGCGTACTTCGCAGGTGGAATCGGCTGGAAGAAATCTACGAACGTATGGAAGGGATTAAAGACCCGTTCTACTCGAACATACATGGGTACGTCAAAAGCGTGTTCGGAAGCGGTCAGGGGAACCATCTGGCTTTTCACATCCTAGTTGACTGGATTCGTCAGTCCGGGAGAAGGGTGTGGAGCAGTGAGAAGTCAGCTTCGGGGCGGTTCTATGACGAGTCCGGGAGCGATGATATTGCGTACCAGTATCTTCAGGAGCTTGCGGATGCGACGGGGTGGAGTGTTTCGACTCGGGATGGTTGGTATTTCCGCAAGCGTGGAGGAAGCGTCATTTTTCAGGTCCAAAAGCCGTCCTACCGACCACCGGAGCATGGTGTCATTCGGGAATTGTCTTTCGACGTGGACACCAGCCTGCTGAAAAGCCGTGGAACGGTCGTTATTGAGCCTGTATGGGAAGTTCGCGGCACGATTGACCTTGATGATTGGGTCAAGGCTGCCCGGCTCGTCAAGGGCTGTTCTAGGCTGTCACAGGTCGTGGAATCGGGATTGAACGGTATCGAGGCGAAAATCGGGAGAGCATTGCCGGATTGGGTGCGAAGGCATGTGAAGAAATACGTGATGAGCCGTGCGTGGACGTTACTTACCGACGGCAAGAGCCTTCAGAAGTTCCGGTATGACTTATCGAACGGGGAGTAAAATCGAATGAGCAGGAGAAACAAAAGGAGAGGGATGATGAGTGAGAGTGACGAAAGACTCAGCACCTTTGACATTGGTACGCCCATGGATGAGGAATTCGTTTCGGAAGAGCCCGTGGTTGAGGAACCCGAGGAAACCGTGACCGAAGAGCCCGTGATGGAGCAGCCGGTGCCCGAGGAACCCGAGGAGCCGAAAGCCAAGGCGAATGCCGAGGTTGAGGTTTCCGAGGATGGCATCGTGGTGACGGTCCCGTTGCGTCGTGAGAGTGACGAGCAAGACTGGCAATTCAGGAATCGCAAGATTGCTCTGACGTTTATGGCTCGTCAAATCACGCGGACCATGCTCAAGGAAACAAGGATTCGCGATGACCGTTCGTTCCCCGACACGTATGACGAGGACAGGGGTGTGATTGTGCTCAGGAAGAGCGGACCATTCGATTCCGGTCAGGTGCAGGCTCTCAAGGAGACCGTGGACAAGGCTCTGGAAAAGAACGCATGAGTGCAGGATGGTAGCTGCCTCTATCTCGGAGGCGTAAAGGAGAACGGAGATGCCTCCGGGATGCTTGAGGTTTGAGAAGTACATCCGTACTCAGTTGAAGATGATTCGGGACCGGGTAGAGTACCATCGGAAGAGGATGTCACGGCGGGAAAACCGAGAGGTTTCGTTTGAGGAAGCCAAGGACGATTACATGCGATGGTTACTGGAGGGAAATGCGAAACGGTTTCGCAAGTATTTCTGCACCCGTTGTGACAAGCGTGGTGAATGCGGATGGGAGCCGGAGGATTGACATGAACAGGAATGCCGAGATTGCCGAGAGAGTGGCCAAGTCCGTCGTGGCGGATGCCGATTTTTACAAGAAGCGGTTTGAGGAGGCACTCAGCACTTTTGCCTATGTGCCGATTGAGTACGCATGGGACGACCCGAA